>OIYG01000382.1_pt1 | contig 45095 bp, 37 predicted proteins | sample 1587861 | NCBI WGS metagenome assembly OIYG01 (sample SAMN03283272) | human gut metagenome | biome: human-associated habitat; material: feces | host: Homo sapiens | place: Peru | collected 2012
ACATTTGCATCGCTTAGGGTAAGATACCCCGGGTCTTGACCCGGGGAGATTCATTGCTTATTAATAAGATAGAATTCGAAGATGAAACAGTACAATATGGCATTGATTTATATGTTGATACTAACAAATATGAACTAGATTCCAATAATTACTTTATCAAACCTATTTTTCCTGATACTGATAAACTTAATGAGTATGCTTCAGGTGCAAAGAGAAACATACCACAAAAAGTAAAATCTCAAAGTACTTTTAATGTTTGTTCCGACTTTTTAGATGAAAAAGGTTATTTAAAACAATGTATAGGTAATGTATATGAGATAACCCTTGAACTTTATAAGGGAGAAATTAAATTAGACTCAAAAACTTATCAAGTTTTATGCGAAGCTAGCTAATTTTCTTATACATTTGTATTAGAAAAATTCTTAATGATATAATGGAGTAGTTATTGGAGGTCAAAATGCCTATAAATACTAAAACAAATTATGGAGATATCAAAATATCTGATGAGGCTATCGCATCTTTAGCTGGTAGTACTGTATGTGAATGCTATGGCATCGTTGGAGTTGTCTCAAAATCTTATGTAAAAGATAGTTACAATGCTCTTTTAAAGAAAGAAAGCTATTCAAAGGGCGTTCTTCTTTCTAAGAAAGGCAATGATTTAAAAATTGACATTTATGTTGTTGTTTCAGCAGGTGTGAAGATTTCAGAAGTTATTATGGAAGCACAAAAGCGTGTTAAGTATACTGTTGAAAAATCTATTAATATGGATGTTAAAGAAGTAAATATTCATGTTGAAAGGGTTAAAGGAAACTAATAATGAAATTATTGAACGGAAAAGATTTTAAGGAAATGCTTAGCAGTGGTGCTGCTAATCTTGATAATAATCAAGCTGAAATAAATGCACTAAATGTTTTCCCAGTACCAGATGGTGATACAGGTACTAATATGTCTATGACATTTAACAGTGGTGCTAAGGAAGCTAACCAATGTTTCTCAAATAATATTGGTGATGTTGCTAAGTCATTGTCTAAGGGTTTACTTATGGGAGCTAGAGGTAACTCTGGCGTTATTACATCTCAAATCTTTAGAGGCTTCGCTCAAAGTATTGAGGGTAAGGAAGAAATCAATACCAAGGAATTAGCTGAAGCATTTGAAAATGGTACAAGGGTTGCTTATAAGGCAATTATGAAGCCAGTTGAGGGTACTATCCTAACTGTTATTCGTGAGGCTTCATGGTATGCAAATAGGGAAGTTAAGGAAAATCCTAAGATGGATATCGAAACATACTTCCATAGACTTGAATACTTCATGGAAGATTCTCTAGAACATACACCAGACTTATTACCTATCTTGAAGGAGGCTAATGTAGTTGACTCAGGTGGTGCTGGTTTATTAAAGATTGTACAAGGTTTTATCGCTTACATTGATGGCACACCTGTAACAACAAATGCAGTTGTAGTAGAACTTGCTAGAAATGCTCAATCAGTATTTGAAAATGAAGAATTCGGTTACTGTACAGAATTTATCTTACGTTTAAAGGAAAACTACTTAAAGGGTTTTGATGAGAACGTATTAAAGAATAAGTTGGCTAAGGAAGGCGAATCTTTGGTCTTTGTAAGAGATGAAGATTTGATTAAGGTCCATGTTCATACTTTACATCCAGGTGATGCCTTAAATCTTGCTCAAAGATATGGTGAATTTGTAAAGATTAAAATAGAAAACATGCAAGAACAACATTCTGAACTTATTAAAGAAGGTGAAACTAAGCCAAAGGAAAAGAAGGCAATTGGTGTTATTGCAGTTGCAGCTGGTGAGGGTGTTACTAATTTAATGTATGAACTAGGAGTAGATTGTGTTATTTCAGGTGGCCAAACAATGAATCCTTCTACTAGCGATTTCATTGAAAAGATTAAGGAATTAGACCATTGTGAAAAGATTATGATCTTCCCTAATAACTCAAATATTATGCTAGCTGCTAAGCAAGCTAAAGATTTAGTTGATTATAAGGAAGTTGAAGTAATCGAATGTAAGTCAATTCAAGCATGTCTAAGTGCTTTAGCTCGTTTTAGTCCTGATAGTGACTTTGCGAGTCTAGTATCAGAATTTAATGAGCTTTGTCCAAGTATCAAGACTGCTAGTGTAACTTATGCAGTTAAGGATTCTTCAATCGATGGTATTGAACTTAAGGAAGGTGACTATATGGCTATGATTGGTAAGTCAATCGTAACTAATGGTACTGATTTAAGTGAAGTATGCCGTTTGATGTTAGAAAAGTTCTTAGATGAAGATAGTGAACTATTAACATTAATCACTGGTGAAGATGCTGATGAAGAAATCACTGAGAAGATTGTTGAATATGTAGAGAACAATTCTGATATCGAAGTAGATGTAATTAAGGGTGATGTTCCGGTTTACTACTACTTGATGGGTCTAGAATAATAAGATTTACATTATTATTAAATTAACTAACGGTGTTTATGCACCGTTTTTTAATTATAATACTGCAGAGAAATGCGAGTTAACAATGAAAGCTTATACATATGTTTCTAAGGGAAACTTTCAATTATTAGAAAAAGAAAAACCAGTATTACAAGATGAAAAGGATGCGATTGTGAAGAAATCTTGAATTTAATTAAAGAAGGAAAGATTGATACAACACCACTTATTACCCACACTTATCCTTTAAGTAAGATTGAAGAGGTTTATGATTTATTTGAGAATAAAAAAGATGGTGTTATCAAAGTAGCTATCGATTTGTCGTATAATTAATTTAATATGAAAATTAATACTAGAAGAAAGCTCTTGATATTTAATATTGTCATTATTGCGATTATTGTGATTTCAATATCTTTCTTTTCTAAACAAGTTTTTGAACATAAGGAAGAGGATAATCGCTATAATTTCATGACAAACATGGAGTCTATGAAGAAGATTGTCAAGAATTATCTTATTAGTGAACAGGGTTATGTTGATAACTGGGCTTATTATATTTCTAATAATGATATGACATTAGATGAAGCTTGGAGCTTTTTAAAGAATATTAATACTAATCAAAAGCGTATGACTCATATTGTTGATGTGGATACTTTTGAAGCGTATACAACTTATTATGATAATATTTATCCAATTGTTACTTATAAACAATTGGCATCAAAACAAACAAGTGATTTGTTTGAAGAAACGCTTGATAAGATGATGAAAAGAGATTATGATGATGATACTTTAATTGTTTTGGGCAAATATTTATTACAAGAAAAGCTATCTGATGGTATAGCTCTAGGGCATAAGATTAAGTTAAAAGATAAGGATTATTTATTATTAAGGGTACTTCCAAGTAATGAAATAAGTGATTTCTGGACCCTTTCTTCTGATTATTCTGGTGGAGTCATGGGTTTGATGAATAAGGATGGTGACTATGTTATTAAGCCTATTTCAACTGACGGTGATTCTTTTATTGCGGATATCATTAAAAATAATCCTATAGAAGAGTTGGAATTAAGAGGTTTAAAAGGAACGTTCGAATATAAAGATCTAAAGGGTAGAGAGTATCTTTGGTATTATTCAGCCTTTGCGGATAATCCAGATCTTTATATCTTAGGTGGTGTATCGCTAGCTAGTTTAAAAAGTAATGACATTATTTTTTACGGAGCTTTTGCGACCATTTTATTATTAATTGTCTTGATTATATGTGATGGTTTCTTTTTCCGCGGCATTAACAAGAAATTAGAGACTGCTTTATATGAGGCTAACAAAGCTAATAAGGCTAAGACCGACTTCTTGTCTGCTATGTCTCATGATATAAGAACACCAATGAATATTTCGATGGGTATGGCTTCTTTAGCTTATAAAGAAAGTGAATCTGATGATGTAAAGAATTATTTAAGAAAGTCTTTGCGTGCAGGTAGACAATTATTAACTTTAATTAATGATATTTTGGATATTTCTAAGATTGAGTCTGGAAAATTAACAATTGGTTCAAACACTATATGTCTTAAAGAATTTGGTGAGGAGCTTAAGGATTTAATGTTTCCTTATGCTGAAGAAAAAGATATTAAATTATCTTATGAATATAAGAATTTAGATAATCTTTATGTAGTGAGCGATGAAACAAGACTTAATCAAGTTTATATTAATTTGTTATCTAATGCGATTAAGTATACACCAAAGGGTAAAAGAGTTTGGTATTCACTAGAAGCGAAGACAAATGAAAATATATGTGAATTGACTTTTGTTGTTAGGGATGAGGGTATTGGTATGAGTGAAGAGTTTCAAAAGACTATGTATAACTCATTTACAAGAGCTATTGATTCTAGAACTAATTCTAAGACCAGTGGTACAGGACTTGGTTTAACAATTACTAAGCGTATAGTTGACTTATTAGAAGGAGATATCGAATGTGTAAGTAAACTTAATGAGGGTACAACTTTTAGGGTAACTTTCAAGATGCCTTTGACTAATGTGATAACTGATGTTAAAGATAATGATGATAAATCAATTAAAGGGATTAAAGTAATGGTTGTTGAAGACAATGACTTAAACTTTGAAATTGTTGATGCCTTATTAAATGAACAAGGATGCATTACTAAACGTTGTGTTAATGGCAAGGAATGTGTCGATGAATATAATGGTGATTATGATGTTATTTTGATGGACATTCAAATGCCAGTAATGAATGGCTACAAGGCTTGTGAGGCATTAAGAGAAAAGGGCGTGATAACACCGATTATTGCGATGAGTGCTGATGCCTTTGCGGATGATGTGGCAAGATGTTTGAAATGTGGTATGAATGATCATGTTTCTAAGCCAATTAATGCTGAAAAGTTGTTTGATGCGATAAGGAAGGTTATTTAGATGAATGATGAATTAAGAATAAAGGAATTAAGAGATTTAATTACCAAGTGTAATTATGAATATCATGTTTTAGATAAGCCAACGATGCTTGATAGTGAATATGATATGTTATTTAGAGAGCTTGAGGAATTAGAGGCTAAGCATCCTGAACTTTATGATCCTGCTAGTCCTACTAATAAGGTTGGCTATTCTATTATTGATTCTTTTAATAAGGTTACTCATACTAAACCGATGTTATCCTTAGGTGATGTCTTTTCTTATGATGAACTAAGACAATGGTCTAAAAAGATTACTGATATTTATCCAAGTGTTGAATATTGTGTTGAATATAAGATTGATGGTTTGGCAATGTCTTTGATTTATGAAGATGGCCTTTTAAAACAAGCTGTTACAAGAGGCGATGGTTTAGTAGGTGAAGATGTAACTAATAATGTTAAGACCATTAAGTCTATTCCTTTAAAGATTAACTATAAGCAACGTTATGATATTAGGGGTGAAGTATATATGCCTAAGGCTGCTTTCTATAGTTTAAACGCAAAAAGACGTGATAATGGTGAGGATGAGTTTGCTAATCCTAGAAATGCAGCTGCTGGTTCTATTAGACAATTAGATTCAAGTATTGCGGCATCTAGAGGTTTAAATGGCTTCTGGTATCATGTGCCAGATGATATAAATGCTTCTACTCATTATGATTCTTTGATGTATGCGAAAAGACTTGGCTTTAGAGTAAATGATACGATGCGTCTTTGTGATAATATCGAGGATGTTATTAAGGTGATTGATGATACAGCTAAGATTCGTGATGAATTGCCTTATGAGATAGATGGCATGGTAATCAAGGTTAATAGTTATGCTATGCAAAAGGAATTAGGTTTTACATCACGTATTCCTAAGTGGGCAATTGCTTATAAGTTCCCAGCAGAAGAGGTGAGAACTAAGGTAGAGGATATTTTTATTACGGTAGGCAGAACTGGTAAGTGTACTCCTAACGCAAAGTTTTCTCCTGTTAAGTGTGCAGGCACTACTATTGGTTATGCAACACTTCATAATGAAGACTATATTAAAGAAAAGGATATCAGAGTAAATGATACGATTATTGTACGCAAGGCTGGTGATATCATTCCTGAGGTTGTAAGAAGTGTTAAAGATAATAGGGATGGTAGTCAAGTACCTTATATTTTCCCAGATACATGTCCTGTATGTGGTGGCAAGTTATATCGTTTTGAAGATGAGGCTGCTCATTTTTGTATCAATAGTGATTGTCCTGCAAGGCTTGTCTTTGGCATAGCTCATTTTGCCAGCAGAGATGCGATGAATATTGATGGGCTTGGTGAAAAGAAGGTTGAGACTTTCTTTAATCATGGCATTTTAAGTAGTTTTGAGGATATTTATAAATTATTTAATAAGAAAGATATTATCTTAAATATTGATAAGTTTGGTCTAAAGTCTTATGAAAACTTAGTGACAGCTATTGAAAATTCTAAGAAGAATTCTTTAGAAAAGCTATTATTTGGCTTAGGTATTAGACAAGTAGGGGAGAAGGCTGCTAAGATTTTAGCTTCTAATTTTAAGACTATGGATAATCTAATGAAGGCTACAGTTGAGGATTTAAGTAATATCAAGGATATTGGCCCAATTACAGCTGAGGGTATTGTTGATTACTTTAGTGATGAGAATAATGCGAAAATGATTGAACAGCTCAAGTTGTTTGGCTTGAATATGGAATATATTGATAATTCAGTTGATTCTAATAGTCCATTTAAAGATAAGACAGTTGTTTTAACAGGCACTTTAACTATTTATACTCGTAAACAGGCAAGTGAGATGTTAGAGAATCTAGGGGCACATTGTGCAAGTAGTGTTTCTAAGAATACTGATTATGTAATATATGGTGAAAGCGCTGGTTCTAAGCTTACAAAGGCTAAAGAATTAGGTGTTAGCACAATAAGCGAAGAAGAATTTGTAAACATGCTATAATTGATGGGTATGGAAAAAGAAGAGATTAAAATTTTAGCTAACAAATTGATGTTTGATGTAAGTGATAAAGAAGCTGAAGATATCGCTAATGATTTTGGCATGTTGGAGAAAATGCTAAGTTTTTTTGATGAGATTGATACTAGCGGTGTTGAAGAAATGATTTATCCCTTTGATGATGAAACTGCTTATTTTAGAGAGGATGAGGTAACTAATGTCCTAAGCCAAAAGGATGCTTTGGCTAATGCGCCAAAACAAATTTCAGGGCATGTTATAGTTCCTAGGGTACTTAAATAATGAGATTTGAAAATGTATGTAGTACAAAAGAAGCTTATGATAAGGTTTTAGCCGTTAATGAAAAGCTAAACTGTGTAGTTACTCCTATTGAGCCTAATAAAGAGGGCATTGCGATTGGTATTAAGGATAACGTATGTACTAAGGGTGTTTTAACTACTGCTTCATGTAAGATTTTAGAAAATTATGTTCCTGTTTATAATGCGACTATTATGGACAAGTTAGAGGCAAATGGTTTTGTGCCTGTTTGTAAGGCTTCTATGGATGAACTTGCAATGGGTGGTACTAACTTAACAGCTGTTACAGGTCCTGTTAGAAACCCATATGATTTAAATAGAATTTCTGGTGGTTCTTCTGGTGGTAGTGCGGTTCTTGTTGCTTCTGGTGCTTTAAGTTGTGCTATTGGTAGTGATACAGGTGACTCTATTAGAAAACCAGCTTCATATTGTGGTGTTGTTGGTGTTAAGCCAACTTATGGTCGTATTTCTAGATATGGTATTATTCCTTATGCATCTTCTTTAGATCATGTAGGTTATTTTACAACTTGTATCGATGATGCATGTAAGATGCTTGAAGTATTGGCGGGTAGAGATGACAGAGATATGACTTCTAGTTATAAGGAAGTTCCATCTTATTCTAATAACTTAAATGCTGATGTTAAGGGCAAGAAAGTTTTAGTGTTTAAGAATGTCATTGATGCTATTTCTAATAATGAAATAAAGGACTTATTTAATAAGGTGGTTGAAGGTTTAAAGGCTGATGGTGCTATCGTTAAGGAAGTTACTTTTGATGAAAAGCTAATGAAGGCTATTCTTCCTACTTACTATATTATTGCCAATGCTGAGGCTACTGCTAATCATTCTAATTTAGATGGTATCAATTTTGGTAGAAGAGCTGATGGTAAGACCATGGAAGAGATTATGATTAATTCTCGTAGTGAAGGTTTTGGTCCTTGGATTAAGAAGAGATTTGTCTTTGGTTCTTACGCGCTATTTGAAGAGAATCAAGAGAGAATCTTAAAGAAGGCTCATAAGATTAGAAGATTAATCGTTGATGAAATAATGAGAGAATTAAAAGAGGCTGATGTGTTAATTGCACCAGCTGCACCTAGTGTTGCGCCACTAATTGATTGTACAAGTACTGATGAATTATCTTTAGAATATTTGATAGCTGATAATCATATGGTTATTGGTAATTTTGGTGGCTTACCTTCTTTAACTTTGCCTATGGGCTTAGTTGGCGGTTTACCGGTTGGTGTTAATGTTACTGCTAATCCTTTTGATGAGCAGACAATGTTTGATTTGTCTAAGGCAATTGAAAATAGAACTGGTCTTATGGGTATGACAAAGGAGGATTTTTAATATGGAATATGATGTAGTCGTTGGTATTGAAATTCACCTTGAGTTAAATACACTTACAAAGATGTTCTCTGGTGCTCCTTATAAGTTTAAACAAGAGGCTAATACTTGTACTAATGAGGTAGACTTGGGTATGCCTGGTACTTTGCCTTGTTTAAATAAGGGTGCTGTAAAGAAGGCTATTGCCTTATGTAGTGCACTACATATGGATATTGATACTTTAGTTAAGTTTGATCGTAAGAATTATTACTATAGTGACTTGCCTAAGGGTTTCCAAATTACACAACAGTTTCATCCAATTGGTTCTAATGGTTATATCGATATTTATTTAAATAATGAATATAAGCGTATTAGAATTAATCGTTGTCATATGGAAGAGGATACTGCGAAACAGTTCCATTTAAATGATTTTACTTTGATTGACTATAACAGAAGTGGCGTTCCTTTGTGTGAAATTGTATCTGAACCTGATATTACAAGTGGTATTGAGGCTCAATTGTATGTTGAGAAGTTAAGACAGACTTTTGAGTATCTTGGTATTTCTGATGCAAAGATGGAAGAGGGTGAGATGCGTTGTGATGTCAATGTATCTATTATGCCTAAGGGTTCTAAGGTCTTTGGTACTAAGGTAGAGATTAAGAACTTGAATAGTATTGCCAATGTTAAGGAAGCTATCGATTATGAAGTTAAAAGACAGGCTGAAGTATTAAAGAGTGGCGAGGCTGTTGTTCAAGAAACTAGACGTTTTGATGAAAAGACAATGTCTACTGTAAGTATGCGTAAGAAAGAGGGCAGTGTTGACTATAAGTACTTCCCTGAGCCAAATATCCCGCCTGTTCGTATTCCTCAATCTATGATTGATGAAGTTTTAGCTAATATGCCTGAGCTTCCTGATACTAAGTTAAAAAGATATTTAGGTGAATATAAGTTAAACGAATATGATGCTTCTATCATTTTGGCTAATAAGGAATTGGCTAATTACTTTGATAAGGCTATGAATACTGCCACTAATCCAAAGAGTTTATGTAATTTATTGACTAGTGAATTAGCTGGTTTATTGGCTAAGAATAGTTTGGATATTACTGCTTCTCCTGTTTCTTATGATAATCTAGCGATGTTGTCTAATATCTTAGATAAGGGTGAGATTTCTAGTAAGCAGGGTAAGGTAGTACTTGAGGAAATGTTTAATACTTCTAAGTCTCCTAAGGAAATCATTGAGGAAAAGGGTATGAAGCAAGTTTCTAATGAAGATGAAATCTTGAAGATTGTTACTGAAGTATTGGATGAGAATCCTCAATCAATTGTTGACTTTAAGAATGGTAAGGATAGAGCTTTAGGTTTTATGGTTGGCCAGGTTATGAAGAAGTCTAAGGGTCAGGCTAATCCAAAGCTTGCGAGTGATTTGTTGACTAAGGAGTTATCTAAAAGATAAAATATAGCTTATGGAAAAGGTTAATAAGAAAGAAAAACAAGTTAAGGGTAAAAAGAAATTATCTAAGGGTGCTTTGGTATTAATTATTTCATTAATTATTATTTTGATTCCTTGTTTAATTTTTGGTGGTATTTTAATTTCTGCCGCCTTAGAAAGTGGTAAACCAGTTGATGGTAATCGTTTTAAGGGCGATTTAAATCCAGCTATCACAAGTTCTAATACAAGCAGTATTAAAAATAGCATTGAGGCCCTAAGTGGTGTTGAAAAGTGTGATATCGAGCTTACTTCTGCTCAATATCGTGTGAATGTAGATACAGTTGATACTTTAACTGATAAGCAAATCGAAGACTTATGTGTTGATATTTACAATATCGTTAATAAGGAACTGCCAATGGCTACTTATTTTACAGCTTCAAGTTCTGAGAAGATGTATGATTTAGCTGTTAATGTCTACAACAAGATTGATGATGATAATATCTATTACATTTTGACTAAGAATTCTAAGATGGATACTTATTCAGTTCAATGTGTATCAAGTGCTGTTGATGAAGAACTTGCTTCTGATTTAAGAGGTGAGAATGATATTGAAGAGCCTACAGAAAAGGATGATGATGCCTCATAGTTATATGAGGTTTTTTTCTCATGAAGAATGAAATTAAAAGACTTGAATGTATTGATATAACAGTAGATGGCCAAGGCGTTTGTAAAAAGGATGGATTGGTTGTTTTTGTCAAGGAAATGATTCCGGGCGAAGTAGCTGATGTTAAGATTATCGCCAATAAGAAGACATTAGCCTTTGGTATTATCGATAAGCTTATTGTAGCTAGTCCTTTTCGCATTAAACCAGATTGCCCAATTAGTTATAAGTGTGGTGGTTGCGATTATCGTTATATCTCTTATGATTATCAATTAGAGCTTAAGAAACAAATTCTTGTTTCGACTTATAAGAATGCTGATTTAGATGTAAAGATTCATGATGTTTTAGGAAGTGATGATCCTTTCTTCTATCGTAATAAGGTGCAGGTTCCAGTTAGAGATCATAAGTTTGGTTTCTATCGTAAGTTCTCAAATGATATTGTTGAATTTGATAAGTGTTATGTTCAAACTGAATTATCTAATATTATCTTTGATGATATTAAAAATAGCTTATTAAATAAGAAGATTGATCAATACTTCAGACATATTTTGATTAAGCATGCTAGGGGTACTGATGAGGTGATGGTTGGCTTTATTGTTAAGGACTTTAATATTCCTAAGATTGATGAAGTCACAAACGAACTTACTACAAAATATAGTCAAATAAAGTCGGTTATTTTAAATTTAAATACTCGTAATGATAATGTTATCTTGGGCGATGAAGAAAAGATTTTGTTTGGTAGAGAATATATCGTGGATGAATTTGATGGTTTAAAGTTTAAGATTTCATTAAAGTCTTTCTATCAAATTAATTATCACCAGATGCAAAAGCTATATGCAACAGCTAGAGATTTGGCTAATGTGAATAAGGAAACAAGACTATTGGACTTATTCTCTGGCATCGGTACTATTTCTTTATATATGGCCAAGTATTGTAAGGAAGTAACTGGTGTCGAGATTGTTAAGGCTGCTGTTGAAAATGCTAAGGATAATGCGAAACTAAATAATATTACTAATGCGACTTTCTATTTAGATGATGCAAGATGTGATTTGAGCAAGTATTTAAAGGACAAGGATGTTCTTATTGTCGATCCTCCAAGAAAGGGTTTAAGTAAGGAATTAATCGATTCAATTATCAAAACAAATATTGAGAAGATTATCTATATTTCATGTAATCCTGCTACTCAAGCAAGAGATTTAAATCTATTTAAGGAATACTATAATTTCAGTGATATCTATCCTGTTGACATGTTCCCATTTACTACTTCTTGTGAGACTGTCGTTTTGTTGAGCAAGTAATTTTTCTAAAAACTAACTGCTTCAAGCATAAGATGTCGAGACTGTTGTTACACTTAGTAAGAAGAAATAATACCGGCAATTTTGTCGGTTTTTAATTAGATTCAAATTAAAATATGAATTAGGCTAAATGATATAATGTTACCTAGAAGGTATATTATGAATAAAGATCCATTTAAAGAATATATAAAAGAATTAGAACCAAATAAAAAAGATAAAGGCTATGCTTGGCATACCGCAATTGGTCTCCAACAAGTTGATGGTTTAAGGCCATCTCAATATTTACTAGATACCGCAATTAAGAATATCGAGGGTGAGATTTCTATTGAAGAAGCTAGTGAGCTGTTAAATAGTTATTATAAAGAGAGTCCTGAGATTGATGGTGATAGAACGGAAGAAGCTGATAAAGTTTCGCTGAGAATTACTCAAATTCTTTCGGAAAAAGCTTTTAGTTTTAATCCTAATGAATATATATCGATTCATAGAAAACTATTTACCGGTATATATGATCATGCTGGGAAGATACGTGATTATAATATTTCTAAAAAAGAATGGGTTCTTGATGGAGCTACAGTCATATACGGTAGTGCCTCTGAACTAAGAGCTACACTTGAATATGATTTTTCAGAAGAAAAGAAGTTTAGCTACAAAGGCTTAAATATGGATGAAATAATTCATCATTTAGCTATATTTGTATCTAGATTATGGCAAATACATATATTTGGTGAAGGCAATACAAGAACTACTGCTGTTTTCTTTATTAAATATTTAAGAACTTTGGGTTTTTATGTAACTAATGATATTTTTGCGGACAATGCTTGGTACTTTAGAAATGCTTTGGTTAGAGCTAATTATAATGATGTTAGAAAAGGTGTTTATGAAACTAATGAGTTTTTAGAATTGTTTTTAAGAAATCTATTACTTGATGAAAAGAATGAACTTCATAATCGTTCTATGTATATAAGTGGGTTATTAAAAGTAGACATTGAAGCTCCAAAAGTGTACATTGAAGATTCAAAAGTAGACATTGAGACAATAAAAGTAGACATTCGAAGTAATAACACAAATTGTTTTTCATCTAAAACTATAAATAATATACAGTTATTGTTTAATGAAGTTACTTACAACAAAATATTTGGCAGAACCGATGTTATGAGAATACTGAACTTGAAAGAAGCTGGTTCATCTAAGTTAATCAAGAAGATGTTAGATACTGGCATTATTAAAGAAGTATCAGGACGTGGTAAGGGCAAATACATGTTTACTAAGAATTGGGAATGCGATTAGATGCAAAATAAATTGAGCTTAGGCTCTTTTTATTTTGTGAAAATGTTAAAATAAAATAGTTATAAAATTATTATTTGATTGAGTATAAAGGAAGTTTTAATGGATAGATATTTTTTAGTATTAACTATTATAGATATATTTGTGTTGAGTTTTATGTGTATTCTTACAAAATTAAGCGAATCACTTAATACTAAACAAAAACGAGGCTTTTTTCTAGTATTTTTATTAACCGCATTAATTTCTATTTTAGAAGTTATCACATTAGCAGTTGACGGTATGCCGAAGGAATATCGTTTTTTAAACATTATTTCTAATTATCTAGGATTTGGATTATCACCAGCTTTAGCTATTGGACTTGCTTATGCACAAAATAAGAAAACTACCATGAATAAGGAAATGAAGATCGCTATTTATCTAGAACTAATTTATTTAATATTCTTAGCTATTTCTATTCCTTATGGTTTAGTATTTTCAGTAAATAAGAATAATGTCTATGCTCGAGGTCCTTTGTTTTTTATTTATGTACTTGCTTATTTTATAGCTATCGTGTATCTTTTATTGTCAACAATACTTATTTCTAGACAGTTTCAAAATAGAAGTAAGAAACTTGTCTATCCGTTGGCAATTTTTCTAATTGTCATCACAATCATTCAAGTTATGTTTCCAAAAGTTCATGTTTCTTGGTTATGTATTACTTTGCTGTCAGTGTTATATTTTATCTATTGTAACGAAATGTGGCATCAATTAGATGGTTTAACTGGCTTATTGAGTCAAAATAGTTATTTGAATTGTACTTTAGAAACAATCAAAAAAGACAGTGTACTTATTGTCTTTGATGTTGATGATTTCAAATATATTAACGATACATATGGTCATCTAAAAGGGGATGCTTGTTTGGTTGAGGTAGCTGATTGTATAAAGAAAGCTTATTCTGATTATGGCTATTGTTACCGCATTGGTGGTGATGAATTTTGTGTAATATTAAATGACAAAGAAAAAGAAACTGAATGTTTAAATAAATTCACTAAGCTTTTAGAAGAAAAAAGAGCTAAGTATGAATTCATTCCTACAGTTTCTCATGGTTCATCACATATTTTAGCTAAAGGTTTGTTAGAGGCAGAAGATCAAGCTGATAAAAATATGTATGAATTTAAGAAGAAAAATAAACTTCAATGAAGTTTATTTTTTAATCATGTCTACGATAATTGAATTATGTAATTTCTTATACTTATCAGGAATATTTGAATCAGTAATAATAAAACCCTGATCTATCTTGGCAAATCTTGCAGTACAAACTTTATCAAACTTACTAGGGTCAGCTAAGATATATTTTTCAATACAATTCTTGAAGGCCACTTCCTTTATTTGAGCTTCTTGAGGATCAGGCGTGGTATGACCATTGTTATTGATACCATTAGCTCCAAAGAAACCCATAGTAAAGTTCATTTTCTCTAAGTACTTATAAGTTTCACTACCTACAATTGCTTCTGTCTTAGACTTTAACATACCACCTGGTAAATATACTTGATGACCATCTTGTGATAATTGTCTAGCATGACTTACACAGTTTGTGATAAATGTTGCCTTAGAACTTTTAAGATAAGCAATCATCATTGAAGTAGTGGTACCTGCATCCAAATAGACAACATCATTATCTTTAATTAAAGAGGCTGCATATTTAGCAATTTCTCTTTTTGATGATGAATTCAAATCTGATCTTTGTTCAACCGATTCATCTTCTGTCAAAATATCGTTATTTAAAGAAATAGCACCACCATGTACTTTCTTCAATAAACCCTTTTTGTCCATATCAGATAGGTCTCTTCTAACGGTAGATTCAGAAGCATCTAATATTTCCATTAGTTCGACAATAGTAATACTTTTTCTTTCGTTTGTAATGTCTAATATTATTCTTTTTCTTTCTTCATTAAGCATTTTATTCACCTTTTACAAGAAAATTATATAAAAACGTTTAAAAAAAGTCAAAATCAGTCAAATTCATTCAATAATGTGTTGACATTGACCGATTGTGACTGTATTATAAAGGTGGTTAAGGAAAACCGTTCAAAACCGTTCAAAAGACATCAGGTACCATGTTTGAGAACTAGAAAGAGAGGAAAGTATGATATATACCGTTACTTTTAACCCTTCACTTGACTATATCGCTTCTTGTAAAGATTTTAAATTAGGAGAAACAAACAGAACTTGTAAAGAATTTATCTTTCCAGGTGGCAAGGGAATCAATGTTTCTATCGTCTTAAGAAACTTAGGGCTTGAAACAAGCGCTCTGGGTTTCTTGGCTGGTTTTACGGGAGAAGAAATCAAAAGGTTAATTACCAAAGAGGGTATTCAAGATGAGATGATTTGGGTTAAAAATGGTTATTCAAGAATCAATGTTAAATTAAGATCTAATACTGAAAGTGAATTAAATGGTATGGGACCTAATATTGATGAAGAAGCTATCAAGATGTTGTATGTTAAGCTAGATAAATTAACAAGCGATGATATCTTGGTATTAGCTGGTAGTATTCCAAGTTGCCTTCCTTCAACGATGTATAGAGATATTATGAATTATCTAAAAGATAAGAATATCAAGATTGTGGTTGATGCGACTAAGGACTTGCTTACAAATGTACTTGAATATAAACCGTTTCTAATTAAGCCTAATAATCATGAGCTAGGCGAAATATTTGGTGTTAAGTTAGAAAAACGAGAGGATGTAGTTCCTTATGCTAAGAAGTTACAGGAAAAGGGTGCTAGAAATGTACTTATATCTATGGCTGGTGAGGGTGCAGTTCTAGTAAGTGAAAACGGTGATGTCTATACCTCAATAGCTCCAAAGGGAAAGTTGGTTAATTCAGTTGGAGCAGGTGATTCAATGGTTGCGGGTTTCATCTATGGCTATACAAAGTTCAATGATTACAAGGAAGCGTTCAAATATGGTGTTTCTACAGGCTCTGCAAGTGCCTTCAGCGAATTTCTAGCTACTAAAGATGAAGTAGAAAATTTATATCGTAATTTATAAAAAAGAGGGATTATTATGAAAATTACAGATTTATTATCAAAGGAAAGTGTCTTACTAAATGCTGATGTTAATGATAAAGAAGCATGCTTGGTTAAGTTGGTTGATTTGATGGACGCATCAGGCAAGATTTCAGATAAGAAATCATACTTAGATGCCGTATATGAAAGAGAAAAAGAAGGTACAACAGGCGTGGGTAATGGTATTGCCATTCCTCATGGTAGATGTAATGGTGTAAAAGAACCAGGCCTTGCTGCTATGACAATTCCAAGTGGCGTTGAATATAATGCCTTAGATTCTAAGTCGGTTGATTTAGCATTCTTAATTGCAGCACCAGAGGGTTCTGGCAGTATGCATCTAGAAATTCTATCTAAGTTAGCTACTATGTTGATGGATGAAAACTTCGTGGATGATTTGAAGAAGGCCAAGACTGTTGAAGAATTCTTGAAGGTAATTGATGATGCTGAAGAGAAGAAGGATGAAACTGGGCTCGAATCTACTGGGCTCGAATCTGGGCTCGAATCTAATACGGGACATTATGTTCTAGCAGTAACCGCATGTCCTACAGGTATTGCACATACATATATGGCTGCTGAGGCTATTGAAAAGGCTGCTAAGGCAAAAGGATATAAGGTAAAGGTTGAGACAAGAGGCTCAGGCGGTGCTAAGAATATCTTAACTGAAGAAGAAATTAATAGTGCAGATGGTATTATCGTAGCTGCTGATACAAATGTTCCAATGGATCGTTTTGATGGTAAGAAGGTTATTGAGTGTCAAGTATCTAAGGGTATTAATAAGCCTAATGAATTAATTGATGAGATTGTTAGTGGTAATGTAGCTGTTTATAAGAGTAATTCTAAAAAGGCTAATAATGAGGCTAAGGATAGTGCAGGTCATTCTATTTATAAACATTTAATGAATGGTGTATCTCATATGTTACCGTTTGTAGTTGGTGGCGGTATCTTGATTGCGCTTGCTTTCTTGGTAGATGGTATGAACTTTGATATCAATAGTCTAAGTGATGCTCAAAGAGCTAGCTTTGGTACTCTAACTCCGCTTGCAAATTTCTTAAAAGGACAAGTTGGTGGTGTTGCCTTTGGCTTTATGCTTCCAGTATTAGCAGGCTTTATAGCCATGTCTATTGCGGATAGACCAGGACTTGCAGTAGGTATCCTTGGTGGTTCTATCGCAGCTAATGGTACTTCTGGTTTCTTAGGTGCTTTGGCAGCGGGTTTTATCGCAGGTTATCTTGTAAATCTTTTAAAGAAAGTTTCTGATAAGATCATTCCTGAATCATTAGATGGTATCAAGCCAGTATTAATTTATCCGTTATTTGGTATGTTGCTAACAGGAGCTATTATGGTATTTGCGATTGAACCAGTAGTAGGTGCAATCAATATGGGATTAAATAACGCATTAGCTTCATTAAGTGGTGCGAATGTTATCTTACTAGGTGCAATACTTGGTGGTATGATGGCAATCGATATGGGTGGTCCTTTTAATAAGGCATCATATGTATTCGGTGTAGCTTCTATCGCTTCTGGTAACTACAATATTATGGCTGCAGTTATGATTGGTGGTATGGTTCCTCCATGTGCAATTGCTCTAGCAACGTTAATATTTAAGAAGAAGTTTACAGAATCTGAGAGAAAGTCTGGCCCTGCAAACTTCATCATGGGTTTAGCATTTATTACTGAAGGTGCTATTCCATTTGCAGCTGCAGATCCTCTACATGTAATTCCTTCATGTGCTGTTGGTTCAGCATTGGCTGGTGCCTTATCTATGGCATTTAATTGTACATTGATGGCTCCTCATGGTGGTATCTTCGTATTCCCGGTAGTTGGTAATACTTTAATGTATCTAGTAGCTTTAGTTGTAGGTACAATCGTTGGTGCAGTGTTACTAGGCTTATTAAAGAAAGATGTTGCATAATTCTCTTTAGAGTTCCCCTAATATATAAGGCTGTATTGTAAAATATGGCCTTTTTAATTTATCAAGGTGATATAATAATCGTGTAAAGAAGGCAACCGCGTAAAGGTTATTTCTGGATTTTATTTTTAGGTATAAAAGATAACCCTCAAATTTTTCGCCAAAAATAATATAATAGGGTTATTTTTTAATGCCGTTATTTAATTTTATTGAGTCTATTATCACAGTCAAACCTGTTAAAATAATCATAATTATTTCATAACTATTCATACCGAATACTCCCATAATCAACAAATTAATCTATTAATAACAGGACTTACGGCATCCTGATCTAGCCGACCAGAAATAACCCTTACCTTTGCGGTTGCAGGTAACATTTTAACATCTACATAGTTTTAATAATTCCCATCTTTTTCCCATTTGAGTGTTGATAAATGTGGATAACTAATAAAAAATTATAGACTAAACTTTTCTTTTTTTAGATAATATAAATATAAAAGAAATACAAATCATCTAAGAATATAAGGGATGTTCTAATGAAAATAAATGAAATGTTTAAGAAGTTTTGGGGTTTAAGAAAACTAGTTACTTTATTAGTTACTTTTTTATGTGTTTTGACAATGTGTCCAATCAATATTATTGCTGAAGACAAACACGAAACTATTCGTGTTGGTTTCTTTCATATGGATGGATATCATATGATTGATGAAGATGGTGATAAGAGTGGCTATGGCTATGATTTTTTACGTTTGATGGCGCGTTACTTAGATGTTGAATACGACTATGTTGGTTATGAACTAGGTTGGAAAGATATGCAAAGGATGTTGGAAGATGGTGAGATTGATTTACTGACATCTGCTAGAAAAACGCCTGAACGTGAAGAAATATTTGATTATTCTAAGCCGATTGGTACCAATGAATGTATGATTACAGTAAGAAGTGATAATACTAAGGTTATTGGTCAAAAATATAATACATATGATGGTTTAAGAGTTGGTTTATTGAAGGGTAATAGTAGAAACAATGATTTTGAAAAGCTTGCTGACGAGAAAGGCTTTTCTTATATACCTGTTTATTATGAAGTGTTTAAAGATATGGAAGAAGGACTACAAAATGGTGAGGTTGATGCCCTTGTTTCTTCTTCAATGCGTACAACAAATAATGAAAGAATTATTGAGAAATTTGAACCACAAGATTTTTATGCGATAGTTAAGAAGGGTAATACGGAATTATTAGATAAGATTAATTATGCGATAGATCAAATAAATAATGCAGAAGGTGACTGGCAAAGAGAATTATTTAATCGTTATTATGCTTCTTATGATATTAAGGTTTTAAATTTTACTCCTTCTGAAGAAGAACTTATCAATTCTTATAAAAAGCCTCTTAAGGTTTTATGTGATCCTACAAGAAGACCGTATTCTTATGTTGAAGATGGCGAAATGAAGGGAATTCTTCCTGATTTTTTCAAGAATGTGGCTGATTATATTGGTCTACCTTATGAGTTTGTTATTTGTAAGGATAGAAATGAATATATTTGGTATCAAAGTCATACTGATTCAATTGATATCGCAATTGATGCTAGGGTAAGTGATCCCATTATAGAAAAAAATCATTATGGAGCCAGTGCTCCATATATCACAATGGGTGTTGCTAGTATTATGCGAAAAGACAATAAGGGCGACATTAAAACAATCGCTACTGTAAAGCAGGGTTCTGCTAGTAATGAGATTGAAAAGGAATATGCGCCAAATGCTGAGAAGATATATTTTGATACAAGACAAGAGGCAATGAAGGCTGTAAGAGATGGCAAGGCCGATATTACTTTTGCCTATTATTATATGGCTCAGGAATTTGTTAATAATGATGCTAGTGGTAGCTTAATTTATAACTATATCAACAATGATTCTTTCAAGTATCGTATGTTAGTGTCTAATGAAAACAATTATGCTTTAGCTGGTATTTTAACAAAGGGCATTTATGCACAAGGTGAAGATGCGATTGATAATATAGCTTCTAACTATACTTCGTATAAGGCTTCTGATATGACTTTAATGATGCTTATTCAGATGCATCCTGTTGTTGTAATGACTATTGGCATGATAATGCTTGCTTTGTTTGGCATTGTTTGTTCGCTTTCTTTTAAGAATAGAAAAAATAATATTCAATTAGAAGATAATTTAACTAAGATTAAGCGAGATAAATATATTCTAGATAAATTAACAACCGATTATAATGCGGTATATTATATTGAATTAAACAAGGGAACTTTTGAGAAACTTAAGATTGTCAAGGATACTAATGCTGATGTTGTTTTTAAGGAAAAATCTTTTGATAATTTTGATGAATGTGCTGATTATTATGCGAATTGTTACTTAGATGAAAAGAATAGAAGAGAATTCTTGGATTGGGTTTCTTGTGCTCATTTAAAGGAAGAACTAAATAAACGTGATAAGATTAGTTTTTATTATGAAAGTATTCCAAATAATTTAGGTCAAAAATATTTTGCGATCCAAGGCATTAAGATATATGAGGATGAAAATGATTTCTTTATTCTTTTAGGTTTCCGTTTTGTCGATGATATCCTTGTTAAGGAAAAGGCTATTCAGGAACAATTAGAGGACGCCTTAGATAAGACTAAGAAACAAAATGAAATTATTTCAGCTATCGCAAAGACTTTTAATGCGATTTATCGTGTTGATATTATTAATGATATGATTGAAGAAATCGCTAGTGATGATATATCACATTATTTGAAAAAGGATGTTGCTAGTGCTTCTGAACAATTTAATTTTGTTTGTGATAATTTAGTAGCTCCTGAATATCGTGAATTAGTTAGACCTTTTATGGATGTTAAAACTTTAGAGGAAAGACTAAAAGATGAAGAGTTTGTTACTACTGAATATAAGATGAATGATGGTAACTGGCATCGTATGCGTTTTGTCGCAAAAAGAAAAGATGCAAGCGGTAGATTAACCCATGTCTTATGTTTGATTAGAATCATCAGTGATACAAAGAGAACTGAGGAGAACTTGTATTTTGAGGCTGAACAGGCTAAGAAAGAAGTAGATGTTAAGACTCAATTTTTAAAGACAATGAGCCATGATATTCGTACTCCTTTAAATGGCCTTATCGGTATGGTTAAGAAGGCTAATCAATATTCTGATGATATTATTATGCAAGGGCAACTAAGAGATAAGGCTCAGAAGTCTTTAGAATATCTAGTTTCTTTAGTCAATGACATTTTGGATATGAATAAACTACAAAGTGGTGATTTGAAGGATCATCAATTGACCTTTGATTTTATTGATTTCATAAGAGAAATAAATCGTATTTATTATGATAAGGCTGCTGAAAAGAATATTAAGTATGATGTAGATTGGGATAAGGTTAATTTTAAACATTCTATTTTAATTGGTAATCCAGTATATTTAGGTAGGGCTCTATCTAATATCGCTAGTAATGCAGTTAAGTTCTCACCAAGTGGCAGCACAATTACCGTTTGGGGAAACGAAGAGATAATAGATGACAAGCATGTTCTTTATACTTTGTATTGTAAGGATGAAGGCGAGGGTATGACTGATGAATTTATTAAGCATGCCTTTGATATGTTCTCACAACAGAATCAAACAAGTAGAACTAAATATGAGGGAAGCGGTCTTGGTTTAGCTATGTCTAAGAAGCTGATTGAAAGAATGGGTGGTAGTATAAAGCTTGAAAGTAAGAAGGGCGTTGGTACAACTGCTATTATTAAGATTCCTTTTGAACTAGGCGATATGGATACTATAGGGAGTATTGATTATGAAAATGTCCCTACTAAGGGAGTTCATGCACTACTTGTAGATGATAATGAATTGAATATTGAAATTGCTAAGTTCTTTTTAGAAGATAATGGCATGGAAGTAACTTGTGCTTATGATGGTAAAGAAGCTGTTGATATCTTCAAAAAGTCTAAGGAAGGCTACTTTGGAGTTATCTATATGGATATTCTAATGCCTAATATGAATGGTTTGGATGCTACAAGAGAAATTAGAACCCTAGATAGAAAAGATGCTAAGAAGGTGCCTATAATTGCAGTCTCAGCTAATACTTTCTCTGATGATGTCTTTGAAAGTAGAATGGCTGGCATGAATAAGCATCTAGGCAAACCGTTAGATGAAGAGAAGATGATTAAGGCTTATAAACAATGTGCTGTTTTAAGTAAAGAACCTATTAAATTAAATGGAGACTTATAAGGATTAACACCAGTAATAATCGGTTTTTCTTTAGTTTAATTGATACAATATAGTTAGTAAACAAAAGAGGAATAATATGGAATATACACAAATCAAAATTAGTAGTCAAGATGATCCAAAAAGATTTTATAGAGTATTAGCTGTTAAAGGCAATCCTGATTTATTAACACTTGGAGCTCTTATTGGTTGTAGTATCAACGCTTGGTTTGAACATGCTTATTTATTTAGAATCAAAGGTCAAAGGGAAGCATATGCTTTTGATAGTTGGGAAGATGAATATTTTTTGCCAATGAGTAAATATCATTTATCGGATTTAGGAGATAAATTTGAGTATTGTTATGATACTGGCGAAAACTATGATTTTGATTGTAAAGTCATGAAACGCAAAGTTAATGTCGATTATGAAGATGAAGAAGAAGCTGATTTAGCTTTTGTGGTAAAGGGTGTAGGACAGGGAATCTTTGAAAATGATCACTATACCATGTGGCGTTATTTTGATGGCTTGATAGATCCAAATTCTAATGAAGAAAACGACGAACAGCGCCTTCCTATGAATATGGAATTTGAGACTTATGGTAATTTTGATAAACCACTTGATTTAGAAGATTATGAATATAGTGATTTTTATATCGAAGAATTAATAAAAAGTTGGGAATTAGGAAGCTAACTACTGGGATAATATGCTAAATAAAAAGAAGGGTTTTACATTAGCTGAACTGTTGATTGTTATAGCTATTATAGGTGTACTAGTTGGTATTGCGATTCCTGTTTTAAATTCTCAATTAGAAAAGTCTAGAAAAGCTAAGGACTTGCATACTGCTAGATCTATCGAATCAGTACTTGCAGCAGCTGTTAATGATGGAACTATTGAATTAGCACCAGCTGATAAAGCTAATCAAGCTTCTGGTATTTGGGTTATTATTACTCGCGATAAAGATAGTTGGCCTGAAGGATATGGTACAAAGACATATCCTACTTATTTTTGTGGTATGAATAAGACTATCAAGATAAATGGAAAAGTAAATAATCAAGAGTATGATGTTTTTAATGACGACCTTAATAATATTTTAAATGGTGCTGGTTTTAGTAGTGATATTAAAGTTACTAGTAAAAATAAAAATGGTGATGATTCTTGGGATTGGATAGTTATAGAGATTGCTTATATGAATGGTAAAGTTGTAAGTAGAATATTTAGTGGTTTTAAGAATGAAACTTCTAATATGTATGCTTTAAAAAATGAAGTTACTAATATAGAAAATATGATTGGTTAATTATGGAATATATACAATATCCTGGTTCTTTAAAAGAATTAGACAAATTCAAAGATAAGAAAGTATATATGATAGCTGATAAAAGAAGCTATGATAATTTTGATAATGTTAATAACTTTGTGATAGAGGTTTTTAATGATGAATGTAGCATGCAAAAAATCGAAAGAATATCTCTTTATGTTAAAGACTTTGATGTAGTTATTGGCTTTGGTGGTGGCAAGATTTTAGATGTGGCCAAGGCTCTAGCTCATTTTAATAAGAAATATTTAATTATTATTCCAACAAGCGCTTCAAATGATGGGCCGTGTACTGCCTTGTCTGTTCTTTATCATGAAGATGGTAGTTTGGATAGATATCTTTATCTTGATAAAAATCCTGATGTAGTTTTAGTTGATACTAGTATTATTATCAAATGCCCAACAAGACTAACGATAGCTGGCATGGGCGATGCCTTGTCTACTTATTTTGAGGCTAGAGCTAACGGAAAGATGAATGATGAGGCTAGGGAATGTTTTGATAATCTAATGAAATATGGAATAGATTCAATATCGGGCTTTGAGAATAAAGAGATAGGTGAGCTACAAGAAATCATTATTAGAACTAATATTTATTTATCAGGAATTGGCTTTGAAAAGTGTGGTACCAATTTAGCACATGAAATAAGCTATAAATTAAATTGTCTTAAGATGCATGGGGAAAAGGTAGCCTATGGTACTTTAGTAGAGTTGTGTCATGAGACGGCTGAAGAATTTGAAGAAGTATATAAGTGGTGTAAGAAAATAGGTTTACCGACTTCTTTAAAAGATTTGGAAATTGAAACGCTTGATTTAGGCGAAGAAATAAATAAGAGTATTTTGAAGTTGGAATTGCTAAATAAATGATAGAATTGTTTCATGAGTTGGCAAGATAAATTTAATGATTGGGAATTAGAAAAGGGCAGAGATTATTTTGAAATGAATAAAGTCCTTTTTATTGACCGTGACAACAACATTTTCACTGCACAAGTTGCAGGATCAGACTATTATTCTGAATATAAAGTTACTACTGTAATCAATAATAAGGGTGAAGTAACTGCTCAAAAATGTACCTGTCCAAGATACAGGGACAAGGGCTATTGTAAACATATAATTGCTACTTTATTTGAAATAGAAAAGGTTTTTCCTGATGTCTTAAAGGGCAGCTATAAGGATACAAGATATACTTATATTAATAATCCTAAATCAGATATTGATATCGAAAATTTAATGGGTGATTATTATATGTCTGAGGAAACTTATAAGAGGGCTAAGACTATTTGTCTAAATAAGCCTAATATGATTTTAGATAATAAGAACTTTTATGATGATGATGTTGCCTATAATTTCTTAATTGGTAGTGGTAGAGATTATGTTAATTTTAAATTCACTGCTAATAGAATCATCTTATTTAATTGTCATTGTCAAGAATGCATGAGACGACCTTATTATGAAAGATATAAATTGTGTGCAAATAAGGCTGCTGCCCTAATGATGGTTGAAGACTATTTTGTAGACCATAAGTTTGATAAGACTAATAGATTAGGTCAAAACTTTTTGGATTATAGTAAGGAAAAACGTAGTTCTAATATAATGGGACGAAGTGAAAGTATTCATCTTATCCCATCTTTTACTTTTGATAGAGACAAGGATGAATATTTAATAAAGTTTAAGGCTGGTAAAGATAAGCTATTAAATATTAAAGACCTATCTTATTTCATCGACTGTTATAAAAGAAGTGCTAAATATGATTTAAGTACTAAAGTTACTCTAGATTTTAGTAAGGATGATATAGCTGAAGATTCAAAGGCTTTATTTAAATATCTTACCGATTATATTGAAGAATCTCATTCTTTTTACAATCATATAAATCGTAGATATTACGTGGCTAATCCCTCTTATTCTTCTATAAGTTTAGATAAAACTAGGATAGATAAACTATTTGATTTATCTTATGGTAGGGAAGTAGAGCTAATCTATAAAGAATACGATGAAAAGGATAAATCATTGATTAACTTAAGCATTGTGAATAATGATTTACCTATTACTATCAGTCCTGAAATTGTTAATGATAAACTTCAAAGTGTGACGATAAGTCATCCATCTTTCTCATGTTTCAGTGGTGAAAAATATAAGTATTTGATTGGGCCTAATAAGTTTTCAAGAATCCTAAATGATAATGAAATAGTTGATGTGATCTATGGATTAAACGGAAATGATATCAAGATTGGTGCTAGTAATTTAGGCGATTTTTATTATGATATTTTGCCTAAATTAAAGACTTATCAAAATCTTATAATCGAAGATGAAGACAAAATAATAAAGAATGTTCCTGTGCGTCCTGTTTTTAAATTTTATTTGGATGCCTTAGATGGAATAGTTACTTGTAAGTGTGATGTTTATTATAAGGAAGATAAATATAATATTTTAGATAAAAAGGGAACTAGAGACTTTGAAAGAGAAAAAAATGTTTTAGAATACCTTTTAAATGACTTTGAAGAATATAAAGATGATGAACTATGTATTAGAAATGATGAATCTTTATATCACTTATTAACTTCATTAAATGAATTAAGAGAATATGGTGAAGTATTCTCTACAGCTCGTTTTGATTCTTTAGGTGTAAAAAAGAAGGTAAAAGTTTCTGTTGGTGTTCGTGTTCAAAGTGACTTATTAAATCTTAATTTAATCTCCGATCTTGAAAAAGATGAACTTTTAGCTGTTTTAAGCAGCTATAAACAAAAGAAAAAGTATCATCGACTAAGAAGTGGCGAATTTATTGATATGAACGATAAGGACCTTGATAAGTTATTAAGCTTAAAAGAGGAAATGAATATCACTGATAAGAAGTTCTTAAAAGAAGATATCAAGTTACCTTCGTATCGTATTTTATCTTTAAATGAAGAATTAAATGAATTTGAAAGTATCGACGTTAAAAGAGATAAAGATTTTAATGATTATGTAAAACGTTTTGAGAATATCGACATCAGTTCTTATGAACTACCTAAAGATTTAAATGCTGATTTAAGATCTTATCAAGTATATGGATTTAAGTGGTTGAATGTTTTATATGACTGTGGTTTTGGTGGCATTTTAGCTGATGAAATGGGCCTTGGTAAGACTTTACAGGTTATTTCTTTATTAGCTTATAGAAACAAGGAAAAGATTAAATCATTGATTGTAACACCTGCTTCGCTTGTATATAACTGGTATGCTGAATTTAATAAGTTTGCACCTTTTATTAAAGTGGGCATGGTAGTAGGCAATAAGGATGAAAGAAGTGCTTTATTAACCCATAGGCATGAATATGATGTCTTAATTACTTCATATGACCTATTGAAAAGAGATATCGATTTATATTCAGATATCAGTTTTGATGTTGAAGTAATCGATGAGGCTCAATATATCAAGAACCAAACAACCGGTGCTGCTAAGGCTGTTAAAGAGATTGATAGTAAGAAGCGTTTTGCGCTTACTGGTACACCAATTGAAAATAGATTGTCAGAACTATGGAGTATCTTTAATTACTTGATGCCTGATTATTTATATTCTTATGAATACTTTAGAAAACATTTTGAATCACCGATTGTGAATGATGGCGATGAATATGCTTCCAATATGTTAAAAAAGATGATTGGACCTTTTATCTTAAGAAGAAGAAAGATGGATGTATTAAAAGACTTGCCTGAGAAGATTGAGAGAGTCTATTATGCCAATTTCGATTCTAGGCAAAAGGAAATCTATGATGCTCAGGTTATGAAAATTTCTAAATTAGTAGAAAATGAAGATGAGAAGGCTTTCTCTACTAGTAAGATTGCGATACTGGCAGAACTTATGAAAGTAAGACAAATATGTTGTGATCCATCTTTGTTGTTGGAAAACTATAAGGGTGGTAGTGCTAAGAAGGATACCTGTTTACAATTGATAGAAGAATCGATTGATGGCGGTCATAAGCTTTTAGTTTTCTCACAATTTACTTCAATGTTGGAGATTTTGGAAGAAGAATTAAATAAGAAAGAGATTGCTTATTATAAGATAACAGGTGCTACTGATAAGAAGGAAAGACTAGAATTATGCAATAAGTTTAATAAGGATGATGTTAAGGTCTTCTTGATATCACTGAAAGCTGGTGGTACTGGTTTAAATCTAATTGGCGCTGATATCGTTATTCATTATGATCCATGGTGGAATGAGGCTGTAATATCCCAAGCTACTGATAGAACCCATCGTATAGGGCAAACAAATACGGTTACTGTTTATAAGCTTATTGCCAAAGATACTTTGGAAGAAAAGATTTTGAAGTTACAAGAAGATAAACAGAATCTAGCTGATGAAATCTTATCTGGTGCTAATACATCATTGAGTAGTATGTCTAAGGATGAATTGTTGGAGTTGTTAAATGGAAATTAGAAGAGGAAAACAAAAGGATATTGATAAGATCTTATCTTTACTTAACCAAGTACTTGAAATACATGCAAACATTAGGCCTGATATCTTTATATCGGGTAAGACTAAGTATACAAGGGATATGTTGTTAGATATGCTGGCAGATAATGATAATCCTATTTATGTAGTTGATGAAAACGGTGTTGTGGCTTATGCCTTTTGTCAAATAAAAATGGCACCTTTTTCAACTACCATGCACCAAAACAAAGAGTTATTTATCGATGACTTGTGTGTTGATGAAAGTCAAAGAGGTAAGGGTACTGGTAAGTTATTATTTGATTTTTTAAAGAAAGAAGAATAGGTTGTTATGAGCTCACTCTTAATGTTTGGGAAGGAAATGATAGTGCTAAAGCTTTCTATGATAAAATGGGGATGAAGGTAAAAGAATATACAATGGAATATATCTTGAAGGAGGAAAAATAATGAAACTTGCAGCTGCTTTAATTGAAAGAGCTGATCTACAAACTAGATTGACTCAATTACAGACTAGACTTTTAAATAATGCGAAGGTTCAAGAAGGTGTAAAGCCTAATGAAGATCCAAAAGATTTATTAAAAGAGCTTGATGAAGTGAGTAAGCAACTTGAGGATTATATTTATCGCATTAATATGACTAATGCGGCAACTTTACTTGATGGACTGCCTTTGACTTCTTTGTTGGCTAAAAAAGATGTCTTGACTAAAAAGATTGGTATTTTAAGAGCTTTCTTGAATGAAAGTAGTGCTTTGGTTGATCGCTATTCTTTAAAGGAAATCAAAATTGATAGTACTGTTGATGTTGCCAAGCTTCAAAAAGATCTTGATGCTTTAAGTAAAGAATTAAGAGAACTTGATCAAAAGATTCAGGAAATTAATTGGACAACTGATCTAATTTAATAAAGCTGGTAGTCTATTATGGGATGTGATCTCACTTGTTTGAGAAGGAAACAAGATTAATTGAGCACTTAAACCAGTGCATAAACTTATTTTTATGGTCAGCATTGTTACAGGTGCACATATATAAATAATTGTTATTACCTAGCATCAATAATAGATGAGGGTGTGGTATGGGGAAAAAGAAATTATTATTAAGTATAAGTATCACTTTAGCTTCGATTGGAATGCTTATGGCTAATTCTGATGATTTGTTCAAGAAGGCGGATGAAGATCACGAAAGAATTGTCGAGATGCAAACCCAATATGTAAGAAGGCAAAGTTTTATCGAAAGAATTCCGTTTATCATAAGGCTTTGTTTAGGATTTCCACTATGGCTTTTGGGAACCCTTATCATTAAATTTGTAAGTACATTTATTAAGATTGTAATATCACCAGTCATTACTTTTGTGTTGTCTGCTTTACTTATCTTTTTCATATTATTGATAGTAGTTATCATTGTTTTAAAATTATTATTTCCTAATAAGAAGATTAGGGAATTAGTTGATAAGGAAATGATATTTTATCTGTTTATTTCATCAACCATCATTAAGATAATTGATATCTTTTTCAAGAATTCAGATTATCGATATCTAATTATTTTTTTCCTTGGTTTAATTGTTATTGTGCCTATCATAATCAAGAAAAGTAGAGAACCTGTAATCATATATTGAGTTGTGCTAGAATTGTTGGGTATGGAAAAACAAATTAACTTAAAACATTCTTTATCTTTCTTCTTTCTTCATGCGATAACTTGCATTATCTATGGTTTTAGTGTTTATACCTTGAAGGAAAGAGGATTTAGTGCTTCTAATGCAGGATATTTCTTAGCCGCCTCATCTTTTATTGCGATATTCTTACAAATATTTCTAGCTGATATTTGTGATAAATCAAAGAAAATAAGTGTCTTTGAGATGAGTGTTATTTGTGCCTTATTGATCTTTATTTGTGCTGTATGTAATTATTTTATTGGCAGTGCTAATGCCTTGTTGGCGATCATCTTTATCATTGGCACTAGTCTATATATTGGTATAGAACCTTTAATTAATACTTTAAGTAGTAAGTTTCTATATTGTGGTATTAAGATAGATTTTGCCAAGGCTAGGGCCTGCGGTTCTATTTCTTATGCCATCTTTTGTTTTGTATTAGGCTATTTATCTAATCTATTTTCTTATAAGATAATTATTGTCTTCTTTATTCTGATGTCGTTTGGTTTATTGTGCGATTTGTTACTTTTAAGAAAAGATTATCAAATAGTAAATAATAATATCGTTATAGCTAAAGAAAAGATTTCATATAAAGAATTCATTAAGAATAATAAATATTTTGTCTTATTAATTGTCTTCTTAAGTTTTATCTATTATGGCTATTTAATGTTAGATAATTTCATGATTCTGATTGTTGAAAATGTTGGTGGTAATAGTAATGACTTAGGCAGTATTTTAGGTGTTAAGGCTATTATTGAATACTTAGGTATTTTATTGATATATCCCTTCTTTATTAAAAGATTAAGTTTAAACAAAGTGTTGCTACTGGCTGCGTTCATGTTCTTGTCAAAGGCAATATTATTAGTATTAAGTGGCAATGTAACTTGTTTATATTTAACTCAAATTATTCAATGTCTTTCATTCTCATTAATGATGCCAGGTGGTGTAGCTTTGGCTACTAAGGTATTAAAAGAAAACGAGATCACAAGAGGCCAGGCTTTCTTAACTTTAGCTTGTGTTTTTGGTTCCTTGTTTGGTTCATTAACAACAGGCTTTATCATTGATAATCTTGGTGTTAAGTATATGGAATATATGGCGGTTGTTGCAAGTTTTGTTGGTTTTCTTGGTTTTGTGGTATTAATAAATAAGGTGAACAAAAATGGATAAGTGTATTTATAGTAAATATTGTGGTGGCTGCTCAATGCAGGGTATTAGCTATCCTAAACAATTAGAGATGAAACAGGAACATGCTTCAAATTTATTAAAAAAGTTTGGCAATGTTGAAGAGATTATTGGTTGTAAACATCCTACAAACTATCGTAATAAGGTTCAAGTGTCTTTTGGCTATGATGATAAGCGTCGTTTAATCTGTGGCAATTATGTAAGTTCTACCCATATGATCGTGCCTATTAAAGAATGTATGATTGTGGATGAAAGGGCTAATGAACTAATTGATTCAGTATTAAGAATTGCCACCAAATATAAGATTAGCGCCTTTGATGAATATTCATATAAGGGTTGTCTAAGACATCTTTTAATTAGAACTAGTAATCTAGGTGAGGTGATGTTGGTTCTGGTTACTGGTAGTTTTAATATTAATAAGAAGGAACAATTTATTAGAGATATCTTAAAATATAATCCATATGTTACAACGATTGTTCAAAACTTTAATAATAAACATACTTCAATGATTTTAGGTGATAAAAGTACTGTTTTATATGGCAAGGGCTATATCAAGGATGAATTATGTGGCCTAGAATTTAAGATTAGTCCTTCTAGTTTTTATCAAATTAATAGATTTCAAACTGAAGTCTTATATAATACCGCATTATCATTAGCTGATTTTAAGGGCGATGAAACAATTATTGATGCTTATTGTGGTACTGGTACTATTGGCATGATAGCTTCTAAAAATGTTAAAAAGGTGTTGGGTGTAGAACTTAATAGTTTTGCGATTAAGGATGCGATTAAGAATGCTAAGTATAATAAGATTGATAATATTGAGTTTGTCTGTGATGATGCTGGTCATTATATGGAAAATATGGCTAAGAATCATCTGCGTTTGGATGCTCTTATTATGGATCCACCAAGAAGTGGTGCTTCTATTAAATTCTTAAAATCGGTATTAAGACTTAAGCCTAAGAAGATCATTTATATTTCTTGTGGTATAGAATCTTTAAGAGATAATTTGTCTTTCTTAACTAGTGATGTTTATAGTGTAAAGACTATTCAACCGGTTGATATGTTCCCGTATACTTCTATAGGGCACGTTGAGAATATCGTAGTTTTGGAAAGAAAATAATATGCAAAGATTCTTATCCTCATTAGGTGTACTAATCATCCTATTCATTTCTATCTATAATAAGTCTTTTGATAAGATTCCATCTAATATTCATTACATCTTGTTTATTGTGGGTTCTGTAATGATTGTAGCTGGTAATTTTAATAAACGTTAAGCCTGTAAAAGGGCTTTTTAACTTTTATACTTACATGAATTTTTTAATTGGTGTAGAATATGTAAGTTAATACGAAAGGAGTTATTTTTTTAATGATAAAAGAGTTATTAAAAAGCGTTCGTGAATACAAAAAGCCAATGGTTCTTACTCCTATTTTAGTTATTGGCGAAGTAGTCATGGAAGCTATAATCCCTTATACTATTGCCCTTTTAGTTAATGAAATAAAGGCGGGTTGTGGTGTTGATAGAATACTGCATTATGGTTACATCTTATTAGCTATGGCAATGGCTTCATTACTATTTGGTTATTTGGCTGGTAGAACTTGCGCCTTAGCTACTTCTGGTTTTGCGAAGAATTTAAGACATGATGTTTTCTATAATATCCAAAACTTCTCATTTAGTAATATTGATAAGTTCTCTAGTGCTTCTTTAGTTACTAGATTAACTACTGATATTCAAAATATCCAAATGGCCTTTATGATGCTTATTAGAATGGCTTTTAGAGCGCCATTAAATTTAATTTTCTCATTCTTTATGGCCTATTACATGGGTGGTAAGATGGCAATTATTTTCTTGATTGTGATTCCTATTTTAGCTTTTGGTCTATCATTTATTATTAAGATTACTATGCCCTTATTTAGAAAAGGTTTCCCTAAGTTTGATGTTTTAAACAATTCGATTGAAGAAAATATCAAGGGCATTAGGGTAATTAAGTCTTTTGTAAGAGAAGACTATGAACAAGAGAAGTTTAATGCTGCTAGTAATGATATTAGAGATATTTTTACTAAGGCCGAAAGAATCTTAGCTTTCAATAATCCTTTGATGCAGATGTGTATGTATTCAACAATGTTATTTGTCTTATATTTTGGTTCTAAGACTATCATTACTACAAATGGTGTTGCCTTAGATATTGGACAATTCTCAACTTTATTAACATATTCTTTCCAAATTCTTTCTTCTTTGATGATGTTGTCAATGTTGTTTGTAATGTTGACTTTCTCACAAGAAAGTGCTGAAAGAGTTTGTGAAGTATTAAAGGAAAAGTCAAATCTTATATCACCTGAAAATCCAATTACCGTTGTAAAGGATGGTTCGATTGATTTTGATAATGTTCGTTTTAAGTATGCCAAGTCAAGTGAACATGCAGTACTAAAGGATATTGATGTTCATATTAAATCAGGTGAAACAATTGGTATTATCGGTGGTACTGGTAGTGCTAAGACTTCATTGGTACAACTTATTCCAAGACTTTATGATGTAAGTGAGGGTAGTGTCAGAGTTGGTAAAAGAGATGTTAGAGACTATGATTTGACAGTGCTTAGAGATTCTGTTGCCATGGTACTTCAAAAGAACGTCTTGTTCTCAGGTACTATTGCGGATAATATCCGTTGGGGTGATAAGAATGCTTCAATGGATGAGATTAAGCATGTATGTCATTTAGCTTGTGCCGATGAATTTATTGATTTGATGCCAAAGGGCTATGATACTTATATTGAACAGGGTGGTACTAATGTTTCGGGTGGCCAGAAACAAAGACTTTGTATCGCTAGAGCATTGTTGAAAAAGCCTAAGATTTTAATCATGGATGATTCTACAAGCGCTGTGGATACTAAGACTGATGCCTTGATTAGAAAGGCAATGAAAGAGTATATCCCAGAGACTACTAAGATTATCATTGCTCAAAGAACTTCAAGTGTTGAAGATGCTGATCGTATCATTGTCATGGATAATGGCAAGATTGATGCCATTGGTACTAGTGAAGAACTTTTAAAGAATAATAAGATTTATCAAGAAGTTTATTATTCTCAAAATAAACAAGGTACTGAAAGAGGTGAAGAACATGAGTAAGAAGAAGAATCAGATTGCGACTGTTAAGCGCTTATTTAAGATGTTATTTTCTTTCTATCCTAAGCTTTTACCACTTATTATTGTCTTGATTATTGTCAATGCGGTAATTAGTTCTATTCCTGCTATTTTCCAACAAAATGTAGTAGCTTTAATTCAAAACGCTTGGGAAAATAATTTGCCTTTTGAACAAATAAAACCAGATGTTGTTAGATTGATTGGTATTCTAGCTGCATTTTATTTAACTAGTTTGATTGCGGGTGTTGCTTACAATCAACTTATGGCTGTCTTTACTCAAGGTTCTTTAAGTAAGATTAGAATTAAGTTGTTTGATCATATGGAAACATTACCTATCAGATTCTTTGATACTCATCAAAGAGGTGATGTTATGTCTTACTATACAAATGATGTTGAGTCTTTAAGACAAATGATTTCTCAATCATTCCCACAGTTAATGATTTCGGCTTTTACTTTAACAACTATACTTTGTATTATGTTTTACTATAGCATTCCTATGGCTTTAGTTATTATCTTGGGTGCGGTTCTTTCAATCTTTATTACTAAGAAGATTGGTGGTAAATCATCGAAGTATTTCGTTGCTCAACAAAAGAATGTTGCCAAGACTGAGGGTGTTATCGAAGAGATGATCAATGGTCAAAAGGTTATTAAGGTCTTTAATCATGAAGATGATACCAAGGCTGACTTTGATAAGGTAAACGATGAACTGTTTGAGGCAACATATTTAGCTAATAAGTATTCAAATACTTTAATGCCTATTTTAAATAATGTCTCTTATATTGTTTATGTTTTTGTGGCTGTTGCGGGCGGTTTCTTTATTGAAAAGGGTGCACCAAACTTCTCCATTTCAGGCCTACCATTCTCTATTGCGGTAGTGGTACCTTTCCTTGGCATGTCTCGTCAATTTGCAGGTAATATCCAACAAATATCTCCTCAAATTAATTCGATTGTCATGGGTTTAGCTGGTGCTAGACGTGTCTTTGAATTATTAGATGAAGAAAGTGAACAAGATGAGGGCTACGTAGAGCTTGTCAATGTTAAGAAGGTTAATGGTGAACTTGTTGAGTGTAAAGAAAAGACTAATATGTGGGCTTGGAAACATCCTCATGGTGACGGTACTTTGACTTATACTGAGCTTAAGGGGGATGTTAGATTCTTTGATGTGGATTTTGCCTATAATCCCGACAAACAGATTCTTCATAATGTTTCTTTATATGCCAAACCTGGTCAAAAGGTTGCTTTTGTAGGGGCTACTGGTGCTGGTAAGACTACTATTACTAATCTAATTAATAGATTCTATGATATTGCGGATGGCAAAATTAGATATGATGGTATCAATATCAATAAAATCAAGAAGACTGATTTACGTAAATCTTTAGGCATCGTATTACAGGATACTGTCTTATTCACAGATACTGTAATGGAAAATATCAGATATGGTAGACTTGATGCATCTGATGAAGAATGTATTGCGGCTGCTAAACTAGCAGGTGCTCATGAGTTTATTAAACATTTACCTGATGGTTATAACACAATGTTACATGGTGATGGTTCTAACTTGTCTCAGGGTCAATGTCAATTGTTGGCAATTGCTAGAGCGGCTGTAGCTGATCCTCCAGTTATGATTCTAGATGAGGCAACATCTTCTATTGATACAAGAACTGAAAGCTTGGTACAAAGTGGCATGGACAAGTTGATGCAAGGTCGTACGGTGTTTGTCATTGCTCATAGATTATCTACGGTTAAGAATTCTAATGTGATTATTGTCTTAGACCATGGCCGCATCATTGAAAGAGGAACTCATGAAGAGTTACTCGAAAAGAAGGGCCAATATTATCAGTTATATACTGGTGCCTTTGAACTAGAATAATGTATTTAAAAAGGATTATCTTATTTGGTAATCCTTTATTTTTCTATATTTGATTTATCCGCTTTCTTCCAATAATTTGCATGTTCTTCAAATGAATATTGATTATAGTTATTAAATCCATTATCATCTCCAGAACCAATTCTCATGCTACCATCAGAATACAAGAAGGAGGCATAGAAGTTCCAATCATTATTTGATTTGCCACGATAATCTAGGATGTTATTTTATCCAATAATTTTTTTAAACGTTCATAATTATGATCGCCACTATGATAATCTTGACCATTAATTTTGACATTGCCATGTTTCTTATCGTAATGAATTAATAATATCATTTTATTGGCTTTGAAATGGTATAATTCGTTTATTGGGTTAAATATATGAAAAAACATGTAAAGATTAGGACCGTAGGGATAATTTCGGTAAGTATTGTGGCTGTTTTAGCTTGTTTTTGTATATTTTATGCTTTCTACGCCAATAGACAATATGAAATATCAAGTGATGCGACATTAGACTATATTAGTGCTGAAAAGGCTATTAAGCGTTTTGAGATGGGTACTAATAAGCTAAATAGACAAGTGAGGCTAGCGGTTAGCTCACTTGATCAAAAATATATCGATGAGTATTTTGTTGAGTTTAGTGTCATTAATAATCGACAAAAGGCCATTGATGAATTAGAAAAATTATCTAACGATTGTGATACAACATGTTCCCTAGATGATGCGATGGAATTATCTAATCGTTTGGTAGAGTCTCAAAAATATATTTTAAGGTTAATTCAAGGATCTATTGAAAAGGATGAAGATAAATGGCCAACTTCCTTATTAGATGTTGAACTAAAAGACGTGGATAAGAATTTAAATGATTTAGAAAAGATTGAAAGGGCTAAGACTTTAATTGGTGATACTAATTATGAGACAACCAATATGTTTATCATGAACAAGGTCTCAACTTCTTTGAATAAAATTAGTAATGAATTATTAGAGAAACAAGATAGTGCTTCTAAGGCTTATAAGAGTGCTTATATGATGTTAGAAATTGGCATTGACTTATTTATGATTGAAGGAGTATTGATTTGTTTATCAATCTATTTTCTAATCATTAGGCCATTGTTGATACTTAATGAACATATTAAAGAGAATAAGGAGATTCCTTTGGTTGGTGCTTATGAACTTAGGACAGTAGCTAATACCTATAATGAGGTTTATAGGGAAACGAGGCAAGAGAGATGCTTATTAAGCATAAGTCGGAACATGATCCTTTGACTGGCTTGTTAAATAGAGGAACTTTTGATTCTATTTTGAATCTTTATGTTAAGGATGAAAATAATTTTGCGCTTATTTTAATTGATGTGGATACTTTTAAGAGTATTAATGATACTTATGGTCATGCGGTGGGCGATATTATCTTAAAGAAGGTAGCTGATTTGTTGACACTAGCTTTTAGAAGTATTGACCATGTATGTCGAATTGGTGGTGATGAGTTTGCGATTATCATGGTCGATATGAATAGTGAATTAAACTATACTATTTCCGATAAGATTAATGAGATTAATAGACAGCTGAGAGTTTCTAAAGATGGGGAGCCAACAGTTTCTATAAGTGTTGGTATTGCGCTAAGTGATAGAGAAAATCCAGGTGAAGATATATTTAGGGATGCAGATAAGGCCTTATATCAAACTAAGGAAAGGGGTAGAAATGGTTATACTTTCTACTAAGATTAGATTATGATTAAACCTATATGTAAGGATATATTTTTCTTGTCTAAGAAGGCAAGAAAAGCTACTAAAGATGATATTGGGATTGCCTATGATCTTTTAGATACTATCAAGGCTAATAGTTATCGATGTATTGGGATGGCTGCTAATATGATAGGAGAGAATGTTTCTATCATCGTGGCTCAAGTTGGAATGTCTTATCTTGTGATGTTTAATCCGGTTATCATTAGTACTAAGGGTGAATATAAAACGCAAGAGGGCTGTTTATCGCATAATGGTGAAAGACCTTGTGTGAGACACCAAACTATTAAAGTTAAATATGATGATATTAATTTCAAGAGCCATATAGAAGAGTTTAAAGGATTGACCGCTCAAATCATGGAACATGAAGTTGATCATCTAAAGGGAATTTTGATTTAGAATATGGAAATTATTGATAGAGCTAAGAATATTCTTGTTTATCTTGATAAAGCTAGAAGTATAAAAGGTAAGTACGCTAGTGATGTTAAGCTAATTACTTATGATATTATTGAAAAAGAAACTGAGAAAATCTTAGAAACAATACCACTAGAGGAATTAACTAATCGAAAAGCTGGCATTCATATTAAATATCTATATGATGCAGGATATAAGAATATAGCTGATTTAAAGAAAGCTAATATTTTTAAGATTGGTCAAATTGAGGGTATTGGCACAGATACTTCTTATATTATTAGAAAGTTAATAAACTATATAAGTTATGATGTGAGCAAACAGGCAAAACTTAAGATTAGTATCGATAATCAAAGTGATGATTACTATTGTTTATTATCAAAACTTGTTAAGTATCAAAAACTAGATATGATTGTTGATGATATAGCTGGTGTTGATACATTAAGTATTAAAAACGCTATTGATAAGAAGGATGGAAATAAATTATCATTATTACTTAATGGCACTGAAGGAAAGAAGATAAGTGATATCTTTAATAGAATAGATAATACTATTAAAGATAATAGTAATCCTTTTGAATACTTTAAAGATAATTCAATTGTACTAATTAATTGTTTAGAAGAAATTGTTCCTGATGTTACTTTAAATATGGATGATAATTTTGGTTTACCAAAAGAGATTGTCGAAGAAGTTAAACAGCAGGAAATCAAGGAAGCTGGTTTAAAATGTCAGCTTCTTAATTACCAAAAATGGGGCGTAAAGTATATTCTTAACCAAAAGAAAGTTTTATTGGGCGATGAGATGGGCCTAGGTAAGACAATACAAGCTATCGCTACTATGGTTTCTTTAAACAATATGGGTGAGAATAAGTTTTTAGTGGTATGCCCAGCTAGTGTTATTATCAACTGGTGCAAGGAAATAAGTGAAAAGAGCACTTTAAGTGTTATTAAAATCTATGGCGATCATAAACAAGAGATGTTAGATAAGTGGAAGAAAAGTGGTGGTGTTGGTGTTACAACATTTGAGACTACTTCTATGTTTTCTATAGATTTTAAATATTCAATGTTGATAGTAGATGAAGCTCATTATGTAAAGAATTATGAGACAAGAAGATCAACAAATGTTAGGGCTTTATGTGAACATACTGATAGAATTCTATTTATGTCAGGTACACCACTTGAAAATAATGTGAAAGAGATGATTGGTTTAATCAATATCCTAAGACCTGATATCGCTAAGAAATTAAAGGGTAAGGAATATCTATCACAAGCTTCTTCTTTTAAGGAAATTATTACACCTGTTTATTATCGTAGAAAAAGAGAAGATGTTTTAAAGGAACTTCCTGAGATGATTGAAAAGAATCAGTGGTGTTCTCTATTAAGTGAAGAAAAGAGAGTTTATTATAAGGCGGTTTTATCTGAAAATTATTCGATGTGTCGTAGAGTTTCTTTTAATATGGAAGATTTGACTAAATCTAGTAAGGCTTTACGTTTAAAAGAAATCGTTGAAGAAGCTAGACTTGATAATCGTAAGGTTATTGTCTTTTCTTTCTACTTAAATACGATAGAAAAAGTTTGTGAATTATTTAAGGATATATGTATAGGTCCTATAAATGGTTCTTTGCCTCCTAAGAAAAGACAGGAATTGATTGATGAATTTACTAAAGATGATTCTAAGGTTGTTTTAGCTGCTCAAATACAATCTGGTGGTACCGGTTTAAATATTCAAACTGCTTCGGTTGTTGTCTTATGTGAACCGCAATTTAAACCGTCAATCGAAAATCAAGCTATATCTAGAGCCTATCGTATGGGGCAAACTAGAAGTGTCTTAGTACATCGTTTGTTGTGCGAGAAGACTGTTGATGAAAGAGTTACTAAGATGTTGGCTGATAAACAAAAGACTTTTGATTATTTTGCGGATGAAGCACTTGCTAGTAAAAACGAAGTAGAGATTGATGATACTACATTTAGTAAAATCATGAATGAAGAAGTCACAAGAATTTCTAAGGAAATTGTCAACGAATCTTAACATTTTTATAAGATTTTAGCTCACATAATTGGTGGGTTTTTTCTTTAAAGGGAAATACAATCAAAAGAGAGGTTATTTATGCGTAAAAAGTATTTAGACAATCTTCGTTTAACCGTGGTTGTAATGGTTGTAATCTATCATGTTATTTATTTCTATAATGGCACTAATGGAACATCTTTTATGGATGCTTATTTGTACTTTGTCTATCCTTGGTTTATGTTTATCATCTTTTTAATTTCCGGTATGTCTTCTTATTATTATCTTGAAAATCATGATATTAAGGAATTTATTAAAGCTAGAACTAAGAAGTTATTAATGCCTTCGACAATTGGCGTTATTCTTTTTGGATATCCACAAGGTTATTTAAATATGTATTTCGCGAATGCTCTAGATAGTATTCCTGCCGGCATCCCTTTTATCATTAAATATTTGATTATCTGTCTTTCAGGAATAGGCGTTATGTGGACAATGCAGATGTTATGGTTTTTTTCGATATGTTTAGTTTTAATCAAAAAAAGAGTAAATATAAAAGTAAATTATCTTGGCTTCATTATTTTAGGAATAGTAGCTATTTTATGTGGACAAATAGGTAATATCACATTAATCCCAATGTATCGTTTTGGTTATTATAGCTTTGCGTATTTCTTGGAATTTTATGTTTTATCTAACGAAGAAAATATAAAGTGTTTTGAGAATATTTGCTTCTTTATTATATGTATTATATTTGGAGCCTTTTATTCAATGATATTTCTTGGTCAAAATTATGCGATAGATCCTTTGTTGAGCAATCCAATTTCTTTGATATATGGCTATTTGATGCCTTTATCATTATTAGGAATTTTTAAAAAGTATTTCAATAAGAAAGAATTAGTATTGGTAAAAGACAGCTTTGGCATCTATCTATTCCACTATTTGTTTATTTGCCTAATTAGTTTGTTTATAAAGAATTATTTATTATCTTTTGTGGTGGCTATGCTAGGAAGTGTTTTCTTGTATAAAATAATTAAAAGGATTCCCGTTATTAGAATTATCCTTTTAGGAGAATAAAATGTTGGCAGAAAATTTGAGTATGTTAAGAAAGAGAAATAGATTATCCCAAGAAGAGTTGGCAGATAAACTATGTCTTTCTAGACAGACAATTTCTAAATATGAAACAGGAGAAACCATCCCTGATATATTGGTTTGTCAAAAGATGGCAGAAGTCTTTAATGTTTCTTTGGACGATTTAGTTAACTATGAAAATAATAATGATATATTAGGGATTCCTCCTAAGGGTAAGTACTTTTTTGGAACTGTTAAAGTAATTGACAATAAGATTGTTATACCTAAGAAGGCTATGAAGGCGTTTGCGATTAATGAAGGCGATAAACTAATAGTTCTAGGTGATGAAGAAAAGGGCATTGGGATTCTGAAGGAAGAAGTTCTTTTAAAGGCAATAAATAAATAGTAAAATTGAACCATGATTAAAAATGTTATATTTGATTTAGGTAATGTATTAATTGATTTTAAGCCCATTAAGTATATTAAAAGCTTAGGTTATGATGATGAAAAAGCTTTAGAAATTTTTAATAAAACTATTAAAGATCCTATTTGGGCTGATATGGATAGGGGCATTTATCGTGATAAGGAAAGCTATGTTAAGGCTTTTGAAGAAAAGTATCCTGAAATAAAAAACGATATTGATAAGTTTTTGGGTGGTCCTTGGATGGAAAATGTTATTTTTCCATTAAAAGATAATCTAAAGATGATAGACTTAGTGAAAGAAAAGGGACTAAAGTATTACATCTTATCTAATTATCCCAAGGACGCTTTTGAATATACCTATAATTTGTGTCCATTTATCCAAAATGCGGATGGCATGGTCATTTCTTATGATGTTTTGATGATTAAACCGAACAAGAATATTTATTTAAAATTATTGGATAAATATGAATTGAAAGCTAATGAGTGTCTATTTATGGATGATTTGGATGTTAACGTTGAAGGGGCAAAGAATGTAGGTATTAATGCCTTTGTCTTTAAAGACTTAAAAGATGGTTATAAACAGTTAGAAGAATATTTGAAGGGAGAATGATATGCAACAATATCTTGATTTATGTCGACATGTCTTGGAACATGGTGAAAAAAGAGAGGATCGTACTGGTACTGGCACTATTTCTACTTTTGGTTATCAAATGCGTTTTGATTTGACTAAGGGTTTTCCATTACTTACTACTAAGAAAGTATTCTATCGTGGTATTTTTGAAGAATTGTTATGGTTTCTAAGTGGCAATACTAATATTAAGCCTCTTGTTGATAAGAAGGTTGGCATTTGGAATGAATGGCCATATGATAAATATTCTAAAAGTCCTGACTTTAAGGGTGAAACTTTAGAAGAATTTATTGAAAAGATTAGAGATGATCAAGAATTTGCCGATAAGTATGGTGATTTAGGTCCTGTTTATGGTAAACAATGGCGTGATTTTAATGGGGTTGATCAAATTAGCCAATTAATCGAAGGCATTAAGAATAATCCATTTTCTAGAAGACATTTAGTAGTGGCTTATAATCCGAGTGAAGTTAAGGATATGGCTTTACCACCATGTCATTCATTGTTCCAATTCTATGTATCAGCTGATGGTAAAAAGTTATCTTGTCAATTGTACCAAAGAAGTGGTGATGTATTCTTGGGTGTGCCATTTAATATCGCTTCATATGCCTTGTTGTTGGCGATGGTAGCTCAGGTATGTGACTTAGAACCATATGAATTTATCCATACTTTTGGTGATGTGCATATTTACTTAAATCATCTAGATCAAATTGATGAACAATTATCTAGAACTCCTCGTCCTTTACCTAAGTTAGTTTTGAATAAGGATGTTAAGAATATTTTTGACTTTAAATATGAGGATATTAAGATTGAAGATTATGATCCATATCCTGCAATTAAGGGGGCTGTGTCTGTCTAATGTTTTCGATTATTGTAGCTTATGATGAAAATAGGGGTATTGGTAAGGATAATGATTTAGTGTGGCATATCAAGGATGATTTGAAGCTGTTTAAGGAACATACTTTAAATAAGAGAATTGTCATGGGTCGCAAGACTTTTGAGTCAATCGGTAAGCCTTTGCCTAATAGACATACTTTGATTGTGTCTAATAATAAAAAGGAAGATGGTGAAAACTATTCTTATATCGATGATTTTTCTACATTCTTAAAAAAGAATATGGATACAGAAGAAGAAATCATGATATGTGGTGGCGCTAACATTTATAGACAGGCTTTACCATATTGTAAGAAGTTATGTATCTCTAAGGTTAATGGTGTGCATGATTGTGATGCTTTCTTCCCTGAATTCAATGAAAGTGATTATAAACTTATTAATACTATAAAGTACACTGATTTTACCTATTATGAGTATGAAAGTGTTATAATTTAACGTGTTTTAAAAAAGGAGCTTTAATTAATATGCCTAGTAAATATAATTTCGATGAAATCGTATCACATTTAAAAAGTAGCGGCTTTGTTTATCAAGGTTCAGAAATCTATGGTGGTTTATCTAACTCATGGGATTTCGGTGTCTTGGGTGCTGCGTTAAAAAAGAATATTAAGGACTTATGGTGGAAGGAGTTTATTGAGACTTCTCCATATAATGTCGGTATTGATAGTTCAATTATCATGAATCCTAAGACTTGGGAAGCAACAGGTCACTTAAAGGGTTTTGCGGATGCTATGGTTGACTGTAAGGAATGTAAGAGTCGTTTTAGAGCTGACCAACTTATCGAACAAGCAACTGGTATCAGTGCTGATGGCAAGTCTTTTGAAGAGATGGATAAGATGATTGAGGAACATGATATCAAGTGTCCTAACTGTGGTAAGCATAACTTTACAAATGCTCGTGCCTTTAATCTTATGTTTAAGACTTTTATTGGTACTTTAGAGGATGCTAAGTCTGTTGTTTATTTAAGACCTGAGACTGCACAAGGTATCTTTGTAAACTTCAATAATGTTTTAAGAACTTCTAGAAAGAAATTACCATTTGGTATTGGTCAAATTGGTAAGTCATTTAGAAATGAAATTACTCCAGGTAACTTTATTTTCAGAGTTCGTGAATTTGAACAAATGGAACTAGAATTCTTCTGTAAGCCAGGAGATGATCTAGAATGGTATAAGTATTGGGTTGATTACTGCTGGAACTTTATCTTAAAGTTAGGTATTAAAGAAGAGAATCTAAGAGTAAGACCTCATGATCCTGAAGAATTAGCTTTCTATTCTAAGGGAACAAGTGATATCGAATATGCCTTCCCATTCACTGATTGGGGTGAGGTATGGGGTATTGCCGATCGTACTGATTATGACTTAAAGCGTCATAGTGAATTCTCTGGTAAGGATTTAAATTATCTAGATCCAGAGACTAATGAAAAGTATGTTCCATATTGCGTTGAACCTTCTGTAGGTGTTGAAAGATTGTTCCTTATGGTATGTTGTGATGCTTATGATAAGGAAAAAGTTGGCGATAATGATGAGAGAATTGTTATGCATATTCATCCATCTATCGCTCCAGTTAAGGCTTGTGTATGTCCTTTATCTAAGAAGTTAAGCGAACCTGCAACTGCTTTATTTAAGGATTTAGCTGCTGATTTCCAAGTTCAATATGATGAGGCTGGTTCAATTGGCAAGCGTTATAGAAGAAATGATGCGATTGGTACACCACTTTGTATCACTTATGATTTTGATTCAGAAAATGATGGTTGTGTAACTGTAAGAGATAGAGACACAATGGAACAAGAAAGAATCAAGATTGAGGATTTAAAATCTTATATTAAAGAGAGAATTAAATATTAATTGATGATAAACAAGGAAACTATTGATGATATTCTAAGAAGCGTGGATATCGTTGATGTTATTGGTCACTATATTCCACTAGTAAAGAAGGGCAAGGGCTATGGCGCTATTTGCCCTTTTCATGATGATCATGATCCTTCTTTAAGCATTTCTCAGGATAAACAAATATATAAATGTTTTGTGTGTAATAATGGTGGTAATGCCTTTACTTTTGTCCAAAATTATAAAAAGATAAGTTTTCTAG
>OIYG01000383.1_pt1 | contig 44973 bp, 37 predicted proteins | sample 1587861 | NCBI WGS metagenome assembly OIYG01 (sample SAMN03283272) | human gut metagenome | biome: human-associated habitat; material: feces | host: Homo sapiens | place: Peru | collected 2012
GGGAAAACCCCAAGGAAGCTCTGACCTGTCAAAGACATGTCACTCGCTTATTTTATTAATATTAATATTATCATATCGAATTTTTCCACCTTGAATATCATAAAAACGATTGATAAGATTTGTAATGGTTGTTTTACCTGCACCCGTACTTCCTACAAACGCAATTTTCTGTCCTTTCTTCGCAAATAAGTTAATATCATGAAGGACTAATTTTTCGCCGCTATAGCAAAAATCAACATTTTCAAAGACAATTTCTCCATTAAGTTCTTGATAAGTTGTGCTACCATCGGCCTTATGATAATGTTTCCATGCCCACATTCCAGTACGCTTTGCGCTTTCTGTTAAATTACCTAAAGAATCACACTCTACATTGACCAAACTTATATATCCATCATCACTTTCTGATTCTTCATCAAGAAGTGCATAAATACGATTGATACCAGCACTTGCCATAATAATGCTGTTTAATTGTTGACTCACTTGTCCAAATGGCTGATTAAAATTTTTATTGAGCGTTAAAAACGATACTAGCATCCCAACACTTAAACCACCATATCCATTTAATATTAGAATAGAACCAATAACAGCGCATATAACATAGCTTACATTCCCAATTTGCATAATAATAGGCATAAGAATATTTCCATAAATATTTGCCTTTTGGGAACTCTCTTTCAATTCTTCATTAACACTTCTAAAACGTGCTAAACTTCTTTTTTCGTAACAAAATACTTTAACAACCTTTTGACCACTGATCATTTCTTCAATAAAACCATTAAGTTTTCCTAAATTATTTTGTTGCTGATTAAAATACTTGCTACTTAAGGTAGCTGCATTTTTAGCAACAACTAACATAATCGCAACCATAACTAGAGTGATAATTGTAAGTGGAATATTTAAAGTTACCATCGCCACAAAAATACTTACAATTGTTATGATACTGTTAAATAATTGAGGAATACTTTGACTTAAAAACTGACGAAGCGTATCAGTATCATTTGTATAAATCGACATAATATCACCATGTGTTTGACTATCAAAATACTGTATAGGCAGTGATTGCATATGGCTGAATAATTTAATTCTTATTATTTTCATCGTTCCCTGACTAACATTCACCATGATTCGATTATAGATATATGAACAAAGAATACCTATAATATAGATTATGGCTATTTTAAACAACGCTGAAGCTAATGGTGCAAAATTTGGATAATTAGTTTTTGTTAGAGGGACAATATAATCATCAATTAATGTCTGCAAAAACAAAGTACCTTTAACCGATGCAAGAGCTGAACCAATGATTGCTAAAATAACTAGCAACATTTCTATTTTATATTCTTTCCACACTAACCTTAAAAGACGAGATACTCCATTTTGTTTATTATTCATCAAAATCGCCACCTCCTTTTGTTTGACTTTCGTACATAGAACGATATATCTTGTTAGATTTCAAAAGTTCATCATGACTATTAAAACCATTGATTTTACCATCTTCCATAACGATAATTTTATCGGCATTCTGTATACTCGAAACCCGCTGTGCAATAATAAATTTTGTTGTTTCTGGTAAATATTTCGCAAAAGCTTCTCTTATTTTTGCATCTGTTGCAGTATCTACAGCACTTGTAGAATCATCCAATATTAGGATTTTAGGATTTTTCAAAAGAGCTCTTGCAATACATAATCGTTGTTTTTGTCCGCCAGATAAATTTGCACCACCTTGTTCAATGTAAGTATCATACTTATTAGGAAATTTTTGGATAAATTCATCAGCCTGGGCTAATTTACAAGATCGCATACATTCTTGCAAAGAAGCATTTTCATTTCCCCATCTTAAATTTTCTAAAATTGTTCCAGAAAATAACTGATTCTTTTGCAATACCACTGCAACTTCATTTCTAAGAACATCTAAATCATATTCTCTTACATCTTTATCACCAACTCTTACACAGCCATCTGTAACATCATATAATCGACAAATAAGATTAACTAAACTTGATTTAGAACTTCCTGTACTTCCTACAATTCCAATCACCTCGCCTTGCTTTATATCAAGATTAATATCATCAAGAACCTTATCGCCACTTCCATCTTTCTTATATGAAAAACTAACATGATTAAACTTTACATTACCATTTTCTACTTCCATAACAGGAGAATCAGGATTCTTTAAATCAGGTTTTTCATCAAGCACCTGCGCAATACGTTTAGCACTCGCAAAACTCATACTCACCATTACAAATATCATGGAAATCAACATTAATGAAATAAGTATGTTTGTAACATAACTAAAAAGGCTTGTTAACTCACCTGTTGTCAAACTTCCACCTACAATCATCTTAGCGCCCACCCAAGAGATGGCGATAATACAGCCATACATAGCACTCATCATAGCTGGATTGTTTAAGGCTAATCGTGATTCAGCTTTAACATAAAGCTTATATATACAAGAAGCTGCTTTATTAAATTTTTCTTTTTCATAATCTTCTCTGACATAAGATTTAACAACTCGAATTGCTTTGATATTCTCTTGAACACTTGTATTCAAATCATCATATTTTTGAAAAACATGACTAAATATAGGAATTGTTTTCCATAATATTAAGACAATAACAGCAGTCAAAAATACAATCGCAATGCAGAAAATACCACCCATTTTCGCACTTATATATAGCGCCATGATAAGAGCACTGATTAAACTAATAGGAGCTCTTACACACATTCTGATAATCATCTGATAAGCATTTTGAAGATTAGTAACATCAGTTGTTAGTCTTGTTATTAGTCCAGCAGTACTATATTTATCAATATTTGAAAACGCAAATGTTTGGATATTTTCATACATTCCATCTCTTATATTACTTGCAACACCAGCAGAAGCAATGGCAGCGTATCTACCTGCTAATACGCCACAAACAAGACCTAAAACCGCTGTCATAATCATACATAAACCATAAAAATAAACGTTGTTTATATTTCCAGTTTCAATGCCGTTGTCAATTACTGCTGCCATAAGCATTGGAATAACAAGTTCTAAGATAACCTCTAATACTGTAAAGACAGCGGCTAGTATAGATGCTTTTTTATACTGTTTTATTTGTTTCAATAAAGTCTTTAACACGACAATTCCTCCTTTTACTTCTAGTGATATTTACTATTAGTGTTAGGTAAATGGGTTAAATATTTGCCAACAAATAGTATGTTGGCAAAGTTAACACATTATTTTTGACTATAAAATGCTTGTATTTTATCAATGATTTTTAACAAACATAAAGAATCATTTTCACCAAGATAAAATAATAATTCACTAAAATCATTTAATGCTTCTTTTTCTGTTTCAGAAAAAACTTTTTTTCCTTTTTCTGTTATATAAACCATAACCTTTCTACGATCATAAGAATCATGAACACGATTTATATATTCTTTACGCTCTAAACTGTTCAACGTATTTGCCACTCTTGCAGTAGATAGGTTGAAGCGCTCACTTAATTCTTTTGGATTTGTTTCACTTTTTTCATACGTTAAAAAACCAAGCATTGCCATTTCACCCTGTGATACTTTCTGTATTTTTTTAATAGGCTCACGTTGCATTAAACCTACAAGCATAAATAACTGTTTTGCCATTTCTTCATTGTTCAAAGTTATCACCTCCAAATTTATCTATCACTGTTAGTTACTATTATATTTAGTCTTTTTATTTTGTCAACAGTGATTTAAAAAAGGACAGTTACCCATCCTTAATTAATATCATCTAAATTAAAATCAACAAACTTCAATTCACTTATATCATCATCTGGATTATCCAATAAACGCTTAGACTGTTTCAAAATAGCCTCTTCAACCTTATTACGAGCCAAACGACCATTGCCACTATTTGGATCACCCTTACCCTGAATAATTGTAAAGTAATCAGTTAAAGGCTTAGTCAACTCATCAGCTATATAGTAACCCTTAGACTTGGCAATACTCTTGGCAATCAGCATCATCTCTTCACCAGTATAATCATCAAAATGAATAATATTCGCAAACCTAGACTTCAAACCAGAGTTAGCCGTCAAGAATTCTTCCATCTCTTTTGAATAACCTGCAAGTATGACAATCAAATCATCACGATGATCTTCCATACCCTTAACCAAAGTATCAATAGCCTCTAGACCAAAAGAATCATCCTTACCCCTATATAACGAATAAGCCTCATCTATAAACAAAACACCGCCCAAAGCACTATTAATCACATTCATAGTAAGCGGAGCTGTATGCCCTACATACTTACCAACCAAATCAGCTCTTGTAACCTCAACCAATTGGCCCTGTTTCAAAATACCGCAAGCCTTCATCATACGAGACACAATACGCGCAATAGTAGTCTTACCAGTACCTGGATTACCAGTAAAAATCATATGCTTAGAAACCTCTGCTGTCTTTAGACCCTTTTGTTTACGAATCTGAGTAATCTTAATATGATCCTCTAAAGACAACAAATAATCCTTAACATTCTTAAGACCAACAATCTCATCCAATTCCCTTTGAATCTCTTCTCTTTCCCTAGACACATCATCCTCAATATCCAAGTCAAAAGATTCATCCTTATATAAAGCCTTAATCGAACCATCATACTTTAAAGTTAAAACGTCGATATCATTATCCTTCAAAGTAATATTCACAAGGCCCCTATAAATCTTATCGATAATTGGAGTTAAAGAATCAACACCATTATTAGGCTCATAATTCTTCAAAAGATAATCCTTGATATTATCTTCAATCACCAAATCCAACTCGAACTGAGTCTCGCTCTTTGTCTCTAATTCTTCCAACAAGCCATCAACAATCTTTTTAAGTGCATCCTCTTTTAACAAAGAAGTTTGAACCTTATCCTCAACCTTTTCCACAAAAGACTTACCAAAGACATCTAACAACTTACTAGGCTTATCATTTGTGATAAACACTAAAGTCTTATTATTGCCATCTAAATGATCAATCACATCCTTACTCAACTTAGAAGTAGCCTCCTGCAATTGATTATTCACAAACGTATATCTTTGATTCAAAAGCACCTTACCACTTAGAACCAAATCACTCAACATCATATTAAAGACAGGAGAACTCTCCTTATTGTTCTCGATTAAAATAATCGGATTACGACCACTTAAGGCAACATACAAATCCTGAAGAAACAAAATCTCTTGCGAACTAGATTGATACCTTTTCATATCAAGCTTACACACTTCACTAGAAACGGTTAAACCATACTTATGAAGCAACTTGGCCATCGTCTCAACCATCAAATGGCGACCTGTGCCATTACTACCATAGACAATAATAGAACTTCTAATTGACCTAGGATCACTGCCAACAACATAAGGCCTTCTAAAGGCTATAGTCAAATCATCACAAGCATCATCTTGACCAATAACCTTCTCTTTTAATTCTTTATTAATCTTATCAAAAACTTCCTTAGAAGCCTTACCAACCACCACATTCTCAGGAGCCTCAATAGCAGTACCTAAGTCAGACTCCATCTCTTTCTTTAAAGAAGAAAGATAAACCTCACTAGAAACATCATTATTCTCTTTAACTAAATCATTAATATCCTTCTTATTAGCACTCAAAAGACGATTCAACTCATTCTCAGTTGACTCAATAATCTTCATTGACTCATCAATGCTGATATTTCTTCTCTTATTTAAAACTTCTTCTAAAAGCTTCTCTCTATCTTCTTTTTTCATTAACCCAACTCACTTAACAACTTTTGATAAATTTTCTTACTAACAAGATTCTTAGAAGTTACCAAAGCCCTAGACACATACTCAAGACCATCATAATAACCTCTTGCATACATGTCGGCTGCATTAGCCCTACTTCTATTCTTCAATTCATCATTAACCTGTCCTTCTACAATAGACAAGTCCTTCACATTATTACCAGCAACCGTATAATACTTCTCTAAAGCATCACGATGCCCCTTAACATAATCAACATTATTATCGTCAGTATAAACAACCTCTTTAAGAATATTTATAAAACAATCAGAGCGATTCTCATAAACATTAATCTCATTTGGAAAAATCGGCTTCTTAACAGGCTTAATACTATTCTTTAAATCAGACAAAGAACGTTTTGTCGCACTTGAATAATTAGAATTATATGAAACGCTTGAATTATTAGGCTCAGCCTTAATAGAATCCAACATATCAAAAATCTCATCCACCTTAGAATTAGTAGACTCCTTATTCTTATTCATCTGCTCAACAATTTTATAAATATCTTGATCAACCATTATTTATCACTCCCAAACGGATCACTTCCATAACCATCCTTCTTTAATAAAGATTGTAAAGTACTCACATCCGCATTAATATTCATATAATCATCTTCTTGCATACTTCCGATAATAGTCTTCAAAGCCTCATTAATAAGCACAATAGTCTTGATCAAACCAGCCTCAGTCTGTTTAAAATCATCATTAATCACCTTAGAATCAGCCAACTTCTTATACTTCTCTAAAGCCGAAACTAGAATAGGCAAATAATAATCATACAGCTTAGTAACCTTAGGATTATCATCCTTATTCTCAGTCAAATAATTTAATTGTTTCAAAAGATCGCAAGTTTGATACAAACCATTAGTTATTTCCTCTTGCGGGATAGAATTATTAAGCTCATTAATACGCTCAATATACTTCTCACCACTACTCAACTTATTCTTCTTCTTAGGCTCCTCTACCTTAACCTCAGCCTTCAAGAAATCCTCATCCTTAGTAGAAAATACCAACAACAAGTCCATGATCTTCTTATAAACATCACCATATTGTGAATTAAATTCATTCAACTTACAAATCTTCTCATCCTTATAAGTTAGATACAATTGATCAGCTGTTGTAAACTTACCAGACTGTGTTGTCAAAGAAATATCATCAACTACTGGCAAAGAAATATTATGCTTAAAATAATTCGCAAGTTTCTTGTCAATCTTATTCAAATCACCATTCTTCATAGAATATGCCTTTTTCTTAGGTACAGTTCTTTTAAAATCATTCTTCTTATTAGAATCACCACCCTTAACAATCGAATAAACCAAAAGACCAATGGCACCCAAAGGAATAAGTGACATCAAAGCTACCGTAATCCCACCAATAAGATCACCAAAAATCATAAAAAATAATATTAAACCAAAAAAACCAAATCCGCTTCCATTTCTTCTCATGACAACAATTATACAATATTTTTAATAGTATAATTATATGTGGAGGTGCATATAATGAGTAGATTTGATGAAACAATTAAGAATATGCAAGAAATTGTCGGTGACATTAAAGATGCCGCAAATAGAAAACTACAAGACGCTAACGAAGATGACGCTTTAAAAATCAAAACTGTAGCTGAAAAGACAATCGGTACTATCGATGAAGCAGGAATTAAGCTAAGAAATGTCGTTGAACAAATTAAAGACGAAGACGAACTAAACAAATTCTTAGATCGCGTTGATGAAAAATGCAAACAAGCTGCAAACTTTGCCTTCGCTAAATTTGAAGAAATTAAACCAGGAACCGATGCTAGATATGTAAAAATCGACAATGATGATATTGGCAAATCAACAATGGAAAAGTTTGTAGAAAATGAAAACGTCCAAGGCGCAATCAAAGTAGCCACTGACATTAAAGACTCAATCGTTGACTTTATCAACAAACCTGAAACTCAACAAACTATCAAAGACGTTAAAATGGGTGCTCTAGACATCGCTGATAAGAGTCTTGATAAGATGATTGGTTTCTTAGAAAAAGTTAAGACTAAAACAGAAAAGAAAGACTAATTAAAAAAATACTTCATATGAAGTATTTTTTAATTACTTTAATAATGGTGATACACGCTTATATAAGACAAACGTTAAGACACTAATAATTAAACCCTTAACAAGATTAAATGGTGCTGTACAAAATAGAATTAGCGTCCATAATGAATTAACATTGGCATTGATTGCGCTACCCATACTAATAATAGCTTCTAATGGGAAATTCATAAACTTAACATAAGCTGGAACCATTAAATAATAATTAGCTACCATACCCATTAAAGTTAATGCGATTACACCACATAATAATGAAATAATAGCACCCTTCTTATCATGTTTCTTTTGATAGATAAGACTTGAGACAAAGACGAATGTTCCATCCATTAAAAATGCTGCAAACTCACCAACAAAAGCTGTTTTAGTACCATCTAAGACAATAGAAATAAGTACTTTAACTAAACAAATAAGCACACCAGCCATAGGTCCTAAGCCAAAACCACCAATCAAAGCTGCCACATCAGATAAATCAACCTTATAGAAAGGTGGAGCTATTGGAAGTGGGAACTCCAACAACATTAAAACACCTGACAAAGCACCAAGTATTGCGATACACACGATAAAATGTGTTTTAGAATTAGTCTTCAACATAAAAAAATCTCCTTCCATCCAGACTGTACTGTCGCCACTTGAATCACACAAGTTCAGCTTACGCTCGTGGGGTATAACCACCGATCGGGAATCTCACCCTGCCCTGAAAACTAAATTTATTATAGTACAAAAAGAAGACTACGCAAGCCTTCTTTTTGTGTATATATAATTAATCAAATTGTATGCCAATATTGCCGCAATAGAACCAACAATCAAACCAGCCAACACATCACTTGGATAATGAACACAAAGATAAACTCTTGAACAAGCCATAATAATTGGATACAACAGTACAAGCCAATTTATTCTCTTACGTTTACTTATTAAAAAGAAACCAAGTGAGGCTGCAGTAGCTGCAGTAGTGTGGCCACTAGGGAAAGAAGAATCCATCTCTGTTGCACAACCTACAAACTCCCACCACTGTCTAAATTCAAACACATTGCTTTGATATGGACGCATTCTAAAGACAATAGGTTTAACAGCTAAATTAGTCAATATTGCCCCAATAGCAATAGATGTAATCATCACTATGCCATACTTTCTATATTTAGGAATAAACAATAAGATTACTCCAATATATAAAGCTATTAGAAAAGGCACATTACCAGTAACTGCCAAAAACTTGCTAATTGGCGTTAGTACATTACCGGCTATTAAAGCCAATTCATGGAAAAGCTTTAAAAAGAAATAATCAAATTCATAAAAAAATGTATCTAAAAATAGTGCCATACCTACATTTTATAAGAAAGGAGTGCAAAATACACTCCTAATGATTCTTAACCTTAACCCAAAGCTCTGAAATAGTAGCTAATTGCTTCTCATTATTATGGAAAACCTCATCATGACTATTCCTATCACGAGGAATATAAGCCTCATTACCATCAAAATCACCATCCGGTAAAGTTAAATCATGTAAGACTTCCTTATTAACAGAAGCATAACCTACATACAAACTATTCTCAAAAGCCGCATCATAGTCTGTAATATAATTCATAAACTTATAAGCATTATCAACATTCTTAGCGCCCTTTTGAATAACCATCGCATCAACGAAATAGTTAGTACCCTCATCTGGTGCATAATACCTCATATTCTCATTCTCAGACAAGATATAAGCCGCATCACCTGAATACATAAAGCCCATAGCCTTCTCACCATAAGCCAAACCATCAATACACTCATCAGTCGCATAAGCTGGAGCCATAGTCTTAGCCACCTCAACCAGCCAATTATAAGCATCACTTATTTCCTTTGGATCATTAGTACCCATTGAATAACCCAAATCCTTAAACGCAACCATGAAAATATCTCTAATAGAATCATACATATAGATTTGACCCTTATACTTAGTATTCTTAAGTACTGCCCAACCCTCAGACTCCACATCTTTAGAATCAACAATGGTACTATCATAAACAATACCACCATTGCCCCAAAAATATGGAACTGAATAGTCATTATCAGGATCATAATCCATATTCTTCACACCATCATATAAGTACTCAAGACATGGGAGCTTAGACTTATCTAACTTTTGAAGCATATCCTCATTAATCAATCTTTCAATCATATAATCACTTGGAAGAATGATGTCATAACTTGAAGTATTAGTTAATAACTTTGTATACATTGATTCATTTGTATCAAACAAAGTAATCTTAACCTTAACCCCGTATTCATACTCGAATTGCTCAACTACCTCATCACTGATATACTCACCAGGCATGAAGATATTAAGTTCACCATTGTTGTAATTAGTTTTGCCACAAGCACTAAGTAATATTAAAACCAACAATATACTACATAACTTTCTCATGTTTTAGTCTCCTTTGTCTTAACATCGGAATCACATTAACCACTATAAGTATAACGGTAATAGCTAAAACAATCAAAGTACTTAAAGCATTAATACTAGGATTAATACGCTTACTTGTTGAATAAACATAAGTAGAAATATTATTAATTCCAGGCCCTGTAGTAAAGTAAGAAATTACGAAATCATCAAAAGACATCATAAACGCTACCAAAGCACCTGAGAACACGCCCTCTTTAATTTGAGGAAGAATAACCTTAGTCAAAGCCTGCAAAGGAGTACAGCCCAAATCTAACGCTGCCTCAGCCAAATTATCATCAAGCTGTCTTAATTTTGGTGTAACCGACAACATTACATAAGGAATACAGAAGGCAATATGTGCAAGTAACAACGTACCAAAACCAGTTGGAATTTGTAAACTTGAGAAAAACAACATAAAACCAATCGCAGTAACAATATCAGGATTAAGCATAGGAAGATTATTAACCTGAGTAACCACTTCCCTAACTAGTCTTTTAGACTTACTTAAACCAATTGAAGCCAAAGTACCCACAATAGTAGACACAACAGTCGCAATAACCGCAATAATCACTGAATAGTAGACAGACTCCATCATGCTACGAGATCTAAACATCTTCTCATACCATCTTAAAGAAAAACCTGTAAAAGCAGTCAAAGATCTAGATGAATTAAAAGAGAAGAAAATTACATATACGATAGGCGCATAAAAGAAAATAATAATCAAAGCTAAATAAAGCTTCTTAAAATCAAACTTCTTCTTCATTAGCGATTCTCCTTATCATAATCTAGTTTTCTAGTAAAATACATACTAATCAAAATAACCACAGTCATAATCAAACTTACAGCCGCACCAAAATTCCAGTCACCAGTAGTAATGAAATAGTTCTCAATCAAATTACCAACAAGAACATAAGAACCACCACCCAACAACTTAGGAATAAAGAAACTACTTACAGCTGGTAAGAAAACTAGAGTAATACCTGAGATAATACCAGGAACACTTAATGGTAAAGTAACCTTTAAGAAAGCCTTAACACTATCACAACCCAAATCCATTGCCGCAACAAGTAATGACTTATCCATCTTAGCCAATGAAGTATAAATTTGAAGAATCATGAAAGGCAAGAAGTTATAAACCATACCAATATAAATCTTAAGTTCAGGGCCAAAGTCAGTATTCAACAAAATACCACGCCAAGCATAAGTTCTAACTAGCATATTGATAAGCTGAGGTAAGGTCACCAAAAGCACCATCATCGCCTGCGAATTAGGCTTTAAACTAGAAATAAAATAAGCAGCAGGATAGCCAATCAAAATACAAATAACCGTTGTAACTAAGGCAATCTTAATACTTCTTAACAACACATTAAAGAAGATAGAATCACTAAAGAATCTTACAAAGTTATCAAAAGAAAATTTAACATTCAAAACACTATTACCATCAATTGTGAATGCATAAAATAGCATAATCAACATCGGCAAGACAATAATGATGAACGCCCACACCATATATGGGTAAACAAGTCTTCTAAAACTCTTCATTAGTAGATACTCTTTTCCATTACATGAATTGCATCTGGCTCAAAGTCAATAGAGACAACACTGCCCTCTTTTTGAACACTAGTAGTATGAATCTTATAAGTTCTACCCTCAGTAACGAAAGTTACATCATAATCACCAGCCGTAATCTCATTTGGATCAAAATTGAAACGAACATCATCGATCTCAACCTTCTCATCTGTATCCAAATACCATGCATAAGCATCAGCCCAAGTTTGTAAGTCATATGAAATTGCCATAGACTCTTTAATTTCATCGACAGACTTATAAACATCAAAAGCCTGAATACCGATATTATCTTCCTTGTCCTTATTTACACGAGGAACAACAACAGAAACATTAATAGTAATACTTGTACCAGCATCAGTCTTAAATGTTACAGGATAACTGCCAGCCTCTTCCTTGATCTCACTTTCAACAGTACTAATCAAAATATCCTCATTAGTATCTGGATTCCATGCTTGAGCATTGGCTCTTTGAATTAATTCTGAATCATTCAAAGCCTCAACGTCCTCAATATCCATGATGAAATCAGTCGCATGCATATTTTCATTTGCCTCGCTATTAACAACATCCTTATCATCAAAAACATGTAACTTAATAGTCTTAGCAGCACCACGCTTAGTTTCTACAATTACTTCATAATGAACACCCTTGAATAATACTGAGATTACTTGGCCATTCATCTTACCCATATTTTTCTTCTTAATCTCGATATCCTCAGGTCTAATAATGACATCAACTGGCTCATTTGGCTTAAAGTCATAGTCAACACACTTGAAATCTTCATTATCAAAATTAACAAGATAATCCTTCTTCATAATGCCATCAACAATATTAGACTCACCAATAAACTTCGCAACATACTTATTCTTTGGCTCATTATAGATCTCAGTAGGAGTACCGATTTGTTCAATAACACCATCCTTTAAAACCACAATCTTATCAGACATAGTCAAAGCTTCTTCTTGATCGTGTGTAACGAAAATGAAAGTGATACCTACTTCTTGTTGAATACGCTTTAATTCTTGTTGCATCTCTTTTCTAAGCTTTGCATCCAAAGCACTTAAAGGTTCATCTAGCAACAATACATCTGGTTCATTAACCAAAGCTCTAGCAATCGCAACTCTTTGTTGTTGACCACCAGACAATAAAGTAACATCCTTATTTTGGAAACCATCAAGGCCTACAAGACCAATCATTCTATTAACCTTAGGTTCGATTAGATCATTAGGAACTTTCTTAATCTTTAAACCAAACGCAACATTTTCATAAACATTTAAATGTGGAAACAACGCATACTTTTGGAAAACTGTATTAATAGGGCGGTGATATGCTGGAGTCTTTGAAATCTCCTCACCATTAAAAATAACACTACCCTCATCACAATCCAAGAAACCGCCTAGGATTCTTAATAATGTTGTCTTACCACAGCCTGAAGGACCAAGCAAAGTAACAAACTCGTTCTTATAAATATCAAGGTTAATACCCTTTAAAACAATTTGACCATCAAACTCTTTGACGATGTTTCTAAACTCAATTAATTTTTCCATTTTCTCCCCTTAAAATAACGGTGGTGTTGTGATCCATATGATCTCTGCCACCTGCTTTGAATTATTAACAATCTTATGACTAAAATTGCCCTTTAAATAAAATGTTTCACCTTTTTTTAAAGTAATCTTCTTCTTACTATTAAGATCAATCAAATCCACCTTGCCTTCCAAAACATAAGCGAACTCTTCTCCCTCATGAGGTTCTATCTCACCTGACTCTCCCTTATACTGTAAAGTCAAATGAATAGGCTCCATCTCGTTCTTTTGTGCATTAGGAACTAACCAAGTAATTGTCGACTTATCCTTTTCATCCACAAAATAATCATCTGAATTGAAACGTATCTGTTCCTCTTTCTCCTCTTTAAAAAAAGTTTCTAAGCTAACACCCAACACCTCGGTAATATCTTCCAAAGTGGAGATACTCGGGGATGTCAGATTATTTTCCAGTTGCGACAAAAAGCCCTTGGTAAGCTCGCATCTGGAGGCCAACTCTTCTAAAGTCAAGCCACTTTTAGTTCTCAACGCTTTTATTCTTTTACCTATATCCAAGCAATCCCCCTTCCCTAAGTTTAGTGTTACTAAACTAATTGTTTTATAGACAATAACCTTATTATAATAGAGTAGAGGAGTAATTGTCAAAATTACTGCCCCTCTCATTGCACCGTACATACGGTTCTCGTATACGGCGCTACATTTATATTTAAGTCACAGCCTACTTAGATAAGTAGTACTCAAGGGGGTTTACCAAACCGGTTATCCCCTTTTTCTTATCGGTATATGAAAGAATTTTTGGATTAAGTATAAAGCTAATGATATTCCCTGTAGCTTTTCTATATAGTCCTAATCTTGAATTTGCCACTTTATATACATCTTCTTCAGAAAATCTGTTTTTAAACTTTAAATTCATCCTCATTAGATTTTTGTATATTGTTTTGGGCTTCTTCCATTTCTTAAGTATAACTACTCTAACTTTATGTCTTAACCATTGCCCAAATTTCTCCATTTTGGATTTCATTATTCCTATACTAAAGTAATTAATCCAACCTCTTACTACTTCATTTAATTTTGTAAATAGTGTATCTGTAGTCATAGCTATTGCTTTCTTACGGATTAATATTTGTTTGCACTTATCATATAGGCTTTGAACTTTGATATCCATTGGCTTGCATTTCCATTCATCTGAACGTTTAAGAAATGTAAAACCTAAAAAGTTTGAGTCATTTGGTCTTACAACTTTTGTTTTAGTTGCGCTGACCTTAAGAAATAGTTTTCTTTCTAACCATGAAGTTACTGATTTCATCACTCTATTGGCACTTAATTCACTTTTAACTAGTATATTAGCGTCATCGGCGTATCTTACAAAGTGTAATCCTCTTGATTCTAGTTCCTTATCAAACTTATTCAAATAGATGTTTGAGAGTATTGGAGATAGAGGACCTCCTTGAGGCATACCTTCGCTGTTTGAAGATATTAAGCCATTTTCCATTACGCCAGCTCTTAGGAACTTTCGTATCAAATGTAGAGTTGTCTTGTCATTAACTTCTTCTCTAAGTATTGAAATTAACTTATCATGATTTACTGTGTCGAAATACTTTTCTATATCTAAATCTACTACCCATTCATAGCCTTCATTTAATAATTCAAGTACCTTTTCAATAGCGTTGTGTGCACTTCTATTTGGTCTAAAACCATAACTACTATTTGAGAATAGTGGTTCATAGATTTTAGATAGTTCTTGTGCAATAGCTTGTTGAATAACTCTATCCACTACTGTAGGAATACCTAGGGGTCTTTTCTTGCCATTGGCTTTAGGGATATAAACTCTTCTTACAGGTTGAGGCTTATAAGTCATATTCATAATAGAAGATACAATCTCTTTCTTATGAACTTTAAGATAGTCATCTATTTGAGCTACTGACATCTTATCAACACCATGAGCGCCCTTATTTGACTTTACTTTTTTAATAGCCTCATTTAAGTTATCTTCACTTAAAATCTTTCCAATTAATTCCATCTGCTGCATCCTTTCTATTTTCAAACATTTCAACATCATCCCCGGATAACTATAACTAGAAAGATATACGATTCTTTCATGTTGTTACTTATATCCTTTCGGACTAATCGAAATTTAATTATAGTGGCTTGCACTATATAAACATTAAGTCCTTCAGTGTTTTAACACCTACTACGACCTCAGCTGACTCCTCATATTAAACCTTTTTCGACCGATGGTACCATTACTGTTTTTAAAGTTTATTGGACTTCATCGTATATGAGGTCTCCCGGGGTAATTCACTAATCCTATTTCTTTCACAACGTCTTGATTTACTCTTTTGGTTTTACGTTTACCTTTTGGACTTATAGTTGTTGTGCACTATCATCCACCATTTAGCCTTATATCAAGTTTCTGTTCGTACGCTCAAAAGAATCGCTACACCACTTCCTCCACCCATATCATCGCTGATACTAGCTTGTGGTTCACTACACTTGGCGGTAAATACCTGTGGTCGGTTTATCTCCGACTGAATTAGTGCCATGCCCGGCACACATAAAAAAATGCTAGCAATCAAGTAGCATTTTTCATATTTTTATATTTGTGACTTTAAATAAGCGAACAGGAACTTCGAAATATCTCCATCCATGACCTTATTTATATTACCCTCTTCCTCATTAGTACGATGATCCTTCACCAATGTATAAGGACAGAAGACATAAGATCTAATCTGAGAACCCCACTCAATCTTCTTTTGATCACCCTTTAAAGCACGCTTCTCAGCCTCTCTTTCCTCAATCGCTTTTTGATATAACTTCGACTTCAAAACTGTCATACATCTTTCGCGATTAAGAATCTGGCTTCTCTCAGTTTGTGAGAAAACCACAATACCAGTTGGAATATGCTTAATTCTAACAGCACTATCGGTCTTATTAATATGCTGACCACCAGCGCCACTAGAACGCATAGTATCAACCTCTAAATCCTTATCATCAATAGTAATATCAATTTCATCATTAAATTCAGGAGTAACCTCAACTGAGGCAAATGATGTATGCCTTCTACTATTGGCATCAAATGGCGAAATACGAACAAGACGATGAACACCACTTTCGCCCTTTAAATAACCATAAGCTAAATCACCCTTGACAAGAACACTACATGACTTTAGTCCTGCTTCATCACCATCTTCATAGTCTAGAACCTCAAAACCATAGCCATTTTTTTGAGCATATCTTTGATACATTCTAAATAACATTAAAGCCCAATCCTGAGACTCAGTACCACCAGCACCTGGATGAATTTCTAATATCGCATTGGCATGGTCATAGTCATTAGACAACAGAACTTGCATCTCAAAATCTGCAAACTGTTTCATGGCACCTTCATAATCATCTTCCACTAGAGCCATCAAATCTTCATCATAGTCCTTTGATAGTTCATCAATAGAGGCGCTCAAATCATCTAAAGTCTTCTTATTCTTATCATAAGTACTCAATAGATTCCTATCGATATTGGCTTCTTTAATGATTGTCTGAGCCTTCTTGGTATCATTCCAGAAATCCTCAGCCTCTTGTAACTTATCTAATTCGTTTACTCTTTGACTTAATTTAGCTAAGTCAAAGTGAACTCCCAAGCTCTATAAGCTTTTTAGAAGCGGCACTAAGGCCTTGCTTCATCTCGTATAATTCCATTAAGCATCCTTCCTTTCAATCTTGACATTGTTGCAGAAAACAACAACTTGATCAGAAATAGAATTCATCATTGTCTCAAACAACTCATAACCCTCTTCAACATAAGCTTGTAAAGGATTATTTTGAGCATAACTTCTAAGACCGATACCATCTCTTAATTTAGACATAACATCGATATGATTTACCCAAGCTCTGTCTATTGTTCTTAAAACCATAGTCTTCTCAAGTGGCTTGATTTGATCCTTAAATTCATCAATTTTCTTATTATAAGCACCAAAAGTAATCTCAGCTAAACGATTAACACATTCATCTACATCAAGATTATTAATATCATCTTCCTTAACCTCAGAACCAATAACCTTAAGTGAATCCACAATACCCTTATAATCGATAACATCCTTCTTGCCATCATGTGTTGTATGTTCACCTACAATACGGCCCATGACTCTTCTATACATATCATCAATTACTGAATGAATATCATCATGTTCAAGAATATAGTTTCTTTGTTCATACATGGTCTCTCTTTGTAGACGCATAACATCATCATAATCAAGTAGAGCCTTACGAGCATCAAAGTTAATACCCTCAACACGCTTTTGAGCGCTAGAAATAGCTTTAGAAACAGTCTTATTCTCGATTGGCATATCACCCATTTGATTAAATAAACCCTGCATTCTATCACTACCGAAACGAACCATCAATTCATCTTCTAAAGATACATAGAAACGTGAATAACCAGGGTCACCCTGTCTACCACTTCTACCTCTTAACTGATTATCAATACGTCTAGATTCATGTCTTTCACTGCCTAGAACCGCTAAACCACCAAGTTCCTTAACGCCTTCACCTAACTTAATATCAGTACCACGACCCGCCATATTAGTTGCGATAGTAACAGCACCCTTTTGACCAGCATTCTTAATAATCTCAGCTTCACGAGCATGATTCTTGGCATTTAATACTTCATGTCTAATTCTTCTTTCCTTTAACATCTTAGAAAGAAGTTCACTGGTTTCAACTGAAATAGTACCAACTAGTACTGGCTGGCCCTTTTGATGAAGTTCAATAATCTCGTTAATCAAGGCATTATATTTAGCCTTCTTAGTACCAAAGATTAAATCAGGTTCATCTTTTCTTGCCACTGGTCTATTTGTAGGAATCTCTACAACGCGCATGTTATAGATTGATAAGAATTCTTCTTCCTCAGTCTTTGCAGTACCAGTCATACCAGCTAGCTTGTTATAAAGTCTAAAGAAATTTTGATAAGTGATAGTCGCCATAGTAACTGTTTCACTCTTAATCGGTACATTTTCCTTAGCTTGAATAGCTTGATGTAAACCATCAGACCATTCTCTACCTGGCATCTTACGACCAGTATTTTGGTCAACGATAACTACTTGATTTTCTTCAACTACATAGTCAACATCATTATGCATGATATAGTTAGCCTTTAAAGCTTGAGCAATATAGTGTACTAACGCTGTATTTTCAGGGTCATAGATATTATTTACCTTGAATGCTTTTTCAGCCTTAGCGATGCCTTCTTCGGTTAATTGGATATTCTTGCCCTTGATATCAATTTCATAATCTTCATCTTCATGAAGTCTCTTTACAAATCTATCGGCATTCACATATAAATTAGCTGTTTGTCTTTGGCTACCTGAAATGATTAATGGAGTTCTAGATTCATCAATCAAAATAGAGTCAACTTCATCGACTAACGCAAAGTTTAATTCTCTTAATACTCTATCTTCAACACGAGTAACCATGTTGTCTCTTAGATAATCAAAACCAACTTCAGAACATGTTGAATAGGTAATATCACATAAGTAAGCTTTTCTTTTTTCAGCTGGAGTCATAGATCTTAAGTTAACCGCAACAGTTAAGCCTAAGAACTTATGAATTTGACCCATCCACTCAGCATCACGTTGTGCCAAGTATTCATTAACAGTAATAACATGGACGCCCTTGCCACTTAGTGCATTTAGATATACAGCCATAACAGATGTTAAAGTTTTACCTTCACCTGTTTTCATTTCAGCGATATCGCCACGATGTAAAACACAAGCACCTTCTAACTGGCAAAAATAAGGGAATTCGCCAATTACTCTTTTGGCTGCTTCTCTTACTACCGCAAAAGCCTCACACATAATGTCATCTAGTGTTTCACCCTTAGCTAGTCTATCTTTAAATTCTTGAGTCTTAGCCTTCAATTGTTCATCACTTAAAGCTGCCATTTCATTTTCGTAATTTAATGTTGGCTTTACTTGAGCTTCAACCTCAGCTAAGATTTTTTTATCTGTATTAAATAATTTATCAAATATTCCCATACGAAAACCTCTTCTATCCGTATTATTGTATCATACTAGCCCAATTTCCTTATTTATACGAGTGCTAATAAGAAAAAAAGATAAACCTAAGTCTATCTTTTAACCATGATATAAAACCTAATCTACTTTCTTTATATTATGGGCTTGAAGGCCTCTTTCGCCTTCTACCAAGTCAAATTCTACCTTTGAACTCTCTTCTATAGTCTTAAACCCGTCCATGACTAATTCAGAATAATGGAAGAAAGCATCTTGACCATCATCACATGTGATAAAGCCAAAACCCTTAGTCTTGTTAAAACGTTTAACTACTCCTTGCATGAGAATATCCCGCTCTCCTTTTCTTAATTATACAATAATTTTCAAAACTGAAAGCGTTTTCTTAAACCTTTGCTAAAACTAAAGCATTTATTACATTCGTTTTACATTTAAATGCATTATAAATTCCTAGTAGAGTGGAACCGGTTGTACATACATCATCAACAATCAATAATTTATCTATTTGACCTCCATCATAGTAATAGTTATCTATCATTTGTTTTCTCTCACTTAAACTTTTGCCTTCTTGGATATACTCATGCTTTTTTTCAACCTTCACGACTTCAAAACCTAATCTATCAAATATCAACTTCAAATGATCAAAACCTCGTTTGTTTCTTTTTTCCTCGCTGCTTGGCGCATATACCACCTTATATCCTAGATACTTTAGTTTTATTAATAATTCTACTTTGTATAAAAATACATCACACAAGGCTTCATCATAACATTCTTTATATTGAAGTAATAACGTTTTAAACAAAGAATCGTATTTATATAAACAAACACATTTTAAATCTTCAACATTGAACTTTTCTATCTTTAAATTAAGTTCCTTGCGACATGTATAACACAATAAATCCTTCTCTATAAACAAATCATATAAAGAGTAATGTTTAATCACCTTATCGCAATACAGACAATTCATATTTTCTATTAGCCTCCTTTATATCATCTATTGCCAAGGTAATTTCTTTATCAAAGACACTACTAAAGATATAAGCTTCCCCATATGGATTATTGAAATTTCTGCCTACTCTTCCAAGCATTTGAACCAAACTGCTCTTATCAAATACTTGTTTATTAAATATCAGTATGGCCACAAAAACATCTTTAATGGTGATTCCTCTTTCTAAAACTGTAGTCGCAAAGATGAATTGATACTTCTTGTCCTTAAAGTCCATAATGTTCTTATCCCTATCTTCCAAATCAGAATAAACATAAGTACAATTGATTAGTTTCTTGAATAATCGATATAGTAATAAACATAGCTGTTTACTAGAGACAAAGATTATACATTGATTCTTCATTTTCTTTAGATAGATATACAATTCAAAAATTAGTATAAATCTAAAATTATACTTAACACTAGGAACTATTAAGGGTTTAAGACTTGGCCTTACAAATAAATTAAGTTCAACATAATCTCTTTCTTTAAGTATGTTATTCAAAAAATAATTAGTAGTGGCCGTTGAAAAGATAATATGCCCCCTACAACTATTTAAAGCTATATGCATGAGTTCTTTATTACCAGATAAGGGAAAGGCATCAACTTCATCTAAAATCAACAAATCAAAGTTTTGATAGTATCTAAATAATTGATGTGTTGTGCATATAATCAAATCACCATAAATCTTCTCATGATGACCACCATATAAGGCAACCACATCAGCATTATTAAAAATTGTCTTAAACCTTTGATACAAATCGATAACAACTTCTCTTCTAGCTATGGCATAACAAACCTTCAAACCCTTTTTTAAGTAATTAGAGATACTTTCTACAACGATTTCTGTTTTACCAGCTCCACAAACCGCTTTCAATAAAACATCTTTAAATTGGACATTAAAAGCGCATTTATCACTGATCTCTTGTTGATAAACAGTCAAAGGATAATCAAAGTTATATTCATAACTTTCCTTAGAAACATTATAGTCAAAAGTATTTAAATCATCCTCAAGCAGCATTCTCTTAAAAGAAACGCATTTACGGCAATAATAGCCTTTTGAACCATAATAAAAATATCTTGGATCTTTATTTCCACATCTTTTACATATCATCACTATATAATTGACGATAAACTTTAAAATTCCTACCTTTTTCTTCTAAAAATTGGATTGCTTCTAAAACGTTCTCCATGATAAGGGGATCTTTCGTTGTTTTGATTCTTAACAGACATACCTGCCACAACTAAGAATATACAAATTAATACAATTGCGATTATCATACAACTATTATAAGCACGAAAAAAAGCCTTTCACAAGGCTTTAATTGATTTACATGGTGGAGCATAGCGGGATCGAACCGCTGACCTCCTGCGTGCAAAGCAGGCGCTCTCCCAGCTGAGCTAATGCCCCAAGTAAATATTCAAGTTTTTTTGGTGGGCCTGAATGGACTTGAACCAACGACCTCACCCTTATCAGGGGTGCGCTCTAACCACCTGAGCTACAGGCCCATCGCACTTCTCTTATCAGTGCCTATTAATAATACCATACCCACAAAATAATACAAGTACTTTTTTAAACTTTTTTAAAAAATTTTTCTAAAAAACCACAAAAAAGTCCAATATTAGAGTGCTTTACCACATTTAAAAATTTTAAATAATTTATCAAATTCTTGTAAAGTCTAATTAATGATATAAAAATTATTAATATTTTTTATAATTCTATAAATTTTTAAAAACTGAGTTAGTAATAAACTAACTCAGTTTCATAAAAACATTTATATTTCGTTAGCAGCCTTATAACCAGTACGGATAGCACTAGCAATATCAGCAGTTCTTTCACCTGAGCAGTCACCAACATAAGTGAATGGAACAGTTAACTTAGAATCATCAAATAAGTTCTTCTTAGAGCCTAACGCATTAACGATTACATCAGCATTTAATTCAACAGCTGTTTCATCAGTTGTGTTAGTTACATAGATAACATTATTCTTAATCTCACTAACTCTTGTGTTAACTAATTGTTTAACATCATGCTTAGCAAAGTCTTCTTGCATTAAAGGTAATACTGTTTCAGATTCTTGAGCAGCAATCTTGTCCATCATTTCAACGATAGTTACATTAAGACCCTTATTAGCTAAGTATTCAGCAGTTTCAGCACCTACTAAACCGCCACCTAAGACAACAACCTTACCAGTTACATCTAAGCCGTTTAATACATCCCAGCTAGATACAACATTAGAATTTACTACTGGCATAGGAAGATTCATGTTGTGAGCACCAATCGCAAGGATCACATGATCAAATGCATTTAATTCATCAAAGCTTGGTTCATGATTCATCTTAATATCAACCATTGTTGGAAGTACATTCTCATAGTACTTAACAGATCTTAAGATTTCATCTTTTCTTGGAGGTACACATGCAATATTGATTTGACCACCTAAACGATCAGTCTTTTCAAATAATGTAACTGTATGTCCACGCTTAGCAGCAACTCTAGCAGCTTCAAGGCCTGCTAAACCGCCACCAACAACAGCTACTTTCTTAGCTTCTGCAACAGGTTTTAAGAAGATTGTATCTTCATCACCATTTTCTGCGTTTAATACACAGCTTAAGTAACGACGGCCTTGGATAGCATCTACACAACCCTTGTTACAGTTTAGACATTCACGGATGCATTCACCCTTTTCAACTTTATTTGCGATATCTGGATCAGTTAATAAACTTCTACCATAACCGACAATATCAGCACTACAATCTTCAAGAATCTTTAAACCAGCTTCAACGCTTACAACTCTACCAACAGTAGCTACAGGACAAAATACAACTGCCTTAACCTTTTCACAAGCATCTAGAGTCCAGTTATAAGGTACAGCGCCCATAGGAGGGATTGTATCACCCATGTTACCAGTGTGGTTAGCTTGAGCAACTTGAATCATATCGATTCCAGCTGCATCTAACATCTTAGCAAATTCAACAGCTTCATCAACTAATAAGCCACCCTTGCCACGAAGGCTACCATCTGGGTTAACTGTGATGATTGGTAACTTATATTCAACCATCATGCCAGGAGCAGCTTCTTTGATAGCTTGTAAAACTTCAAGAGCGTAACGAGTACGGTTTTCTAGACTACCACCATATTGGTCTTCACGATGATTTAGAACAGTTGAACATAAAGAACCAACAAGTCTATCACCATGAATTTCAATTGCATCAATGCCAGCTTTTTGAGCCTTCTTAGCACATTCTGCAATACTGTTTTTGATTTCAGTTAATTGTTCAATTGTTGCTTCAGATACAAAATGTTGCATATCGTGATGTAACTTAGCATATGCGCCCTTGGTTAGTTCATCACAAATAGCCATTTGTTTAGCAGCTTCTTCTTCATCACCTGCTTCTTTAGCTTTAGCAGCAGCACCTCTAGCCATACCAGCTTGCATAATCATTTTGCCTACGCCTGGTACATCATATTCTGGGTGGAATAATTGTAGAGCTACTTTACAATCATATTCATGTAAAGTATCAGCTAACTTCTTATACATTTCAATTTGGCTATCGTCATATAGCTTTGGAGTAGGGCTGGCAGTACGAACTGGAGCCACATCACCGATAACAATATAAGAAACACCGCCCATTGCTAGTCTTTTATAGAAAGCTAATGAACGAGGCCCAATTGAACCATCTCTTTCCTCATAACCTGTTGTTAGAGGTGGGAACATGATTCTGTTTTTGAAAGTCAAATTGCCAACTTTAATTGGTTCTAATAATTTGTTTGTCATATCTTCTACCTTATAAATTTATTGCTAACTCATGTGCTTGAGTAATTACATCTCTTAAAGTTCCTACCTTGTCACAATCACCAATGTAATGAACTTTGTCACTATTGATTTCAATCTTCTTAGGTGCATAGCCTACTGCGAAAATCAATGTATCAGCATCATCAATTACGTGTTCTGTACCATTCTTAACATAAGTGATAGTATTTTCATCCACCTTAGTAACTTGAGCACTCATTTCGATGTTTACACCCTTTTGCATCAATCTTTGAGTAAGTCTAGACTTAGCAGCACCACCTTCACCCGGCATTAGGCTATTAGTCATTTCTAGAATTGTTACCTTACGGTTCATTGGGAATAAGTCGTTGATTAATGGAGCTAAGAAATCAGCGGTTTCACAGCCAACGCTACCGCCACCTAAAACAACGATGTTTCTTCCAGGATATTTAGTACCTGATAACACTTCATCAGCTGTCATGCAATTCTTAAATACCTTGAATGGAGGAATTTCCTTAGAAACAGCACCACATGAACAAATAATTTCATAATCTTTGAATTCATTGTTAATCATTTCTTCAGTTACCTCTGTATTTAGTCTTACTTCGATGCCTGCATTATCAAGTCTTCTCTTCATATATTTGATTACGCGGCATAGTTCTTGTTTAGCGATAGGTACAGCAGCAATTCTTAATTGGCCACCTAGCTCATTAGACTTTTCACACAATACAACTTCATGGCCTCTTTGGTGTGCTACATAAGCTGCTTCCATACCAGCAGGACCACCACCGATGACTAATACTTTTTTCTTATCTGTAGCTTCTTCAATCGTATCATCTTCAACACTTGGATTTACTGTACATCCAATTCGTTTACCCATCATGATACCTGTTAAACAACGTCCACATCCAATACATGGACGAATGTCGTCTACTTTTCCTTCAAATGCTTTATTTGCGAATTCACTGTCACATAAGTTTGGACGTCCAATCATACACATGTCACATTTTTCATTTGCGATTAATTCTTCGGCAATCCATGGTTCATTGATACGAGCTACAGTCGCAACTGGAATATTTACATGCTTTTTAATTTCTTCACTTGAGTGAGCGTGAGGTGCTGGACTTGTACCTGGAGCAGGCATACTTGATCCACGTTTGATTGTGTTACCACCAGATACGTGAATAAAGTCAACTCCGGCTTTTTCTAATTGTTTACAAACATAGATTTGATCATTTAATGTCAATCCACCTTCACTATATTCATCACCACTAATACGAACATCAATAATAAAGTCGTCTCCACAGTATTTACGAACAGATGCGATAACTTCTAAGCATAGACGTAAACGTCCGTCTAGACTTCCTCCATATTCATCCGTACGTTTATTATATAGTGGTGTTAAGAATCCACCTAATAATCCGTGGGCATGAGCACATTGAATTTCAACGCCATCACCACCGGCAATTTGTACACGGTGAGCCGCTTGACCAAATTGGTCAACGATTGTGTGTAATTCTTCAATTGTTGCAGGTCTTGGTGCACTTTGTGCATAGTAAGGACCCACACAACTTGGTGCAATCAATTGAGGTGTTCCTGGAACTGGGAATGCCATATAAGCTGGGTGGAACAATTGTGCTAAGATTTTAGTTCCATATTGGTGTACGCCATCCACCAATTTTTTCCATCCTGGAATAAAACTATCATCATAAATTGACATATCTCCTGGAAGATATACATAAGTTGGTTCTACAGTTACAACTTCAGTAACGATAAGTCCAACTCCACCTTTTGCACGTGCAGAATAGTGTGCTACTAAATCATCTGTAACATATCCTTTATCGGCCATGTTAGTTGAAATAGGTGGCATAAAAATACGGTTTTTTACTGTTGTTTTTCCAATTTCAATTGGTTCAAATAAATGTGGAAAATTATTCATTTTCTAAACTCCTCCTCATAGATTCTTGTTATTTTACTCACAAATAGACGCAAAAAGCCTATCTCTTTTTTTGTATATTATTATGAATTAAAAAATAAAAAGAATGCGCTACAATCATTATAACGCATTTGTTAACATAAAACCATCTATTTAGTTAATTTGTGAACTTTTTTAGTTAGGGATACTTAACAAGTATTTTACCACTTTCTTTGGCACCTTATTTTTATTTTCTTTCTTCAATCAATTTTCCAAACCACTCTACTATAGAAGGGTCTTGATGTGAAAAGAAGGAACTCTCATTTTTATCCAACTTAGAAATTACATCCATATCTTCTTGTGCGAGTTCAAAATCAAAAACATTAAAATTTTCTTTCATACGCTCTAAATGTGTTGATTTAGGAATCACTACAATACCTCGTTGTAAGTGCCAGCGTAAAATGACTTGAGCAACGGTTTTTCCGTATTTGTCACCTATTTCTTTCAATTCAGAAAGCTCAAACATATTTTTTCGTCCTTCACCAAATGGAGCCCAAGCCTCTAATTGTACACCATATTTATCATGCCATTCTTTCGAGAATACTTGTTGGTGATATGGATGAATTTCAATTTGGTTTATCATTGGTTTTATGCGCGTAAAGCTAGCTAGATCTACCATACGATCCGGATAAAAATTTGAGATGCCAATGGCTTTGATTTTCCCCTCATCATACAAATCTTCCAATGCTCTATAAGCTCCATAATAATCTGAAAAAGGTTGATGTAAAAGCATTAAATCTATATAATCTGTTTTTAATTTTCTCAATGATTCCAATACCGACTTACGACATTCTTCATACCCATAATGGTCAATCCAGACTTTAGAAGTTAAAAAGATTTCTTCACGACTAACCCCTGATTTAACTATCGCATTTCCAACTTCCTCTTCATTAAAATACGATTGTGCTGTATCAAACAACCGATATCCTACTTTCAAAGCATCTAAAACACATCTTTCACATTCCTCCTTAGTGACTTGATACACACCATATCCTAATTGAGGCATTTTCACACCATTCTCTAATGTTACATAATTCATTGTCATAGTCCTCCTATATATGTTACAATGTAAGTGTATCAACCGGTTGTTACTACCGGTCAAGAACTTTTTTTTAGGAGACTATATGTATACAATGAAACAAGCTTGCGAACTAACCAAGTTATCCTATGAAACACTAAAATTCTATTGTAATGAAGGACTCGTTCCTAATGTAAAACGTGATAAGAACAATCATAGAATCTTTGATGATCGAGATATCGCATGGATCAACAGTCTCAACTGCTTGAAAAACTGTGATATGAGCATTCGAGAAATGAAAGAATATATTGCGTTATGCCTTGAAGGAAAATCCACAATTGTTCAGCGCAAAATCATTCTTGAAGAAAAGCGAAAGTCATTAGTAGAAAAATTAAATAGTGTTCAATCTTCTATTGATTATATTGATTGGAAACAAAACTTCTATGATGATGTTCTATCGGGGAAAACAGAATACTTCAGTAATTTAGTTGACACAAAAAGCAACAAGAACTAATCCTGTCGCTTCTTTAACTTTAATACTTCATAATTGATAGTTACAGTCGGATCAAGTTCACCACCATCTCCATTTAAAACTCTCATCACTAAAGTGCAAAAATTCTCGGAAATAAATTTCTAATAAATAAGAAAAGGACTTCAGTTTGATCTGCCTGAAATCCTTACATGTTTTATTTACCATATCTACGATTTGGTTTGTCATCTGTAAAACGTTTTGATCTACGATCATCATCAAATCTACGTCTTGGCTTATAGTCACCATCTCTTCTTGGCTTATCATCATCAAAACGACGTCTTGGTTTATCATCATTGAATCTGCGTCTTGGCTTATAGTCACCGTCTTTTCGATCATCAAAACGTCTTCTTGGCTTATCATCATCGAAGCGGCGTCTTGGCTTGAAGTCTCCATCTTTTTTATCATCAAAACGACGTCTAGGTTTGAAATCTCCATCTCTTCTTGGTTTATAGTCACGATTTTTTCGATCATCAAAACGACGTCTTGGTCTATAGTCATCATTACGAACAAGTAGTGTAACACTTTCTACATGTGGTGTTTGACTAAACATATCGACTGGTTGAATCTTAATAATACGATATTCTTTCTTTAATACGCCTAAATCTTTTGCCAAAGTAGCTGGGTTACAAGAAACATAAATCATAGTTTTGATCTTTGATTTTAAAATAGTTTCCTTCATTGTATCATCCAAACCAGAACGAGGCGGATCCACAATCAATGTATCCACTTCTTTTTCTTGCACTAAATGTGCTAAGGCACTACCCGCATCTTCACAAATGAAAGATACATTGTCTGCATGATTTAACATCGCATTTTCATTGGCATTATCAACCGCATCCTGAATGGATTCAACACCAATGATTTCTTCAGCTTTATCTTTCACAAATAAACTGATGGCACCAATTCCACTATAGGCTTCAACTGTAGTCTTTGATCTTGGCATCCAATCCTTAACTACATTATAAAGATTCACGGATTGTTTCGTGTTTAACTGGAAGAAAGATCTTGGAAGTAAAGATAATTGAATATCTTCTAATTGAAGATGCATCTTTTCTTCTCCCCAAATAAAACGCATATCTCCAAATACTTCACGCTTTGTTTCTGTTTTTACACTTTGCCAGATTGAAACAACACCCTCTAATTGAGTTACGTCATGAATAAATTCTTCACTTAAATCTTCTTTTCCCGTCACAAAAATAATTTGAATCTTAGCATCAAATTCTTTCATCACCAATGTACGATAACCCGTTTTCTTTTTATCATCATACATCTTTAAATGATGCTCATTCATAATTTTTAAAACTTCCTGACGCGTTTGTTCCAACAATTTTGAATGCACATAACATCTTTCCATCTTTTGGAAATGGTTTGTATCACGCTCATACATTCCTGTATATAGCTCACCATATTCTTCACCAAAAGGAAGTTTGCAGCTATTACGATATGACAATGGTTCAGGATTTTTTATAATTGGTAAAATGCGACCATTATAATCCGCATACTTAATCAGCGTCTCTTTTAAATTACCCTCTTTCATCTTGCATTGTGCTGGATACTTTACGTGCATCAAAGCACATCCACCACACTCTTTCCAAATTGGACAAAGTGGGTAGCGACGCTTTGAACTCTGTTCAACTAAACGAGTTAATTCTCCAACTAAATAAGTACCTTCATCACTTTTAATATCAAATTCAATGACTTCATCCGGAATGGCATTTTCAATAAATACTGGCTTTCCTTCATGGAACGCAATTCCCTCACCATTAATTCCCCATTTTTTTACTGTTGTTTTCATATTTTTTATACACAGTTACGACAAACTCAAACGTAACCTCTAACCTTTCTAATTGTTTTACACGATCAAGTCCAACTTGACTCGTTTTATATCGATATGGTGTCATTTCCAGTAAAGACCATACATCATCTACCATCTTTTTTTCCTGAATAATTTCCTGGTTTACCAATTCATATTGTTCTAGTATTTCAGGCATTTCATTTTCGTATGGTGTGTCATACAATACTTCTTTTAATTCAAAACAATGCTTAGGACCCGGACCTACTACGATCCAATATCCATTTTCTTTTAGTATACGATAGATTTCATCTTGACCTAAAGGCACAAAAATACTTGTAACACAATCTATGCTCTCATCTAAAAAAGGCATATCAAATAAACTACCCACAATATATTGCGTATGTTTATCTTGTTTAGACGCATGAAGAATCGCTTCCTTGCTCAAATCAATCCCATAACTATGTTCAAAGTTCGCCCCTATCTCTTTTGTATAGTAACCCTGACCACAGCCAGCATCCAAATAAATAGATCCATTAGCCTTTCCCTTTACATATTGACGCATAAAATCATAATAATCTTTTTCTAAAAAATCTGTACGCGCTTTGACCATTAAAGCGTTGTCCCCATGATTCTTTGTCTGTTTACGTGATAAGTTCACATAACCTTGTTTGGCACAATCAAAAGAATGATTATTTTCGCATCGAAATGTTTTATTTTCTTTTATTAGTTTCTTTTTACACACCGGACATATCAACATAAAAAGATTATAACATAAAAGAAAAAGAGAAGCGCTATATTTCACTTCTCTTAGAATAAATCTTCTTCAACCTTAACTGGATGTACCCAAATATCTTCTGTATTATCTATACAATCTTGTACCATCTTGTCAAAGTCCCATTTTGCCTCATATTTTTCACACTTATCCACACGAGGTTTAGTGACCGGATTCTTTGGTGTAAAAATCGTACAACAATCTTCATAAGGAAGAATACTTGTTTCATATGTTCCAATCTTTTTAGATAGATCAATAATTTCAACTTTATCCATACAAACAACTGGACGAATAATCGGCATATTTGTGACATCATTGATTGTAAGCATACTCTCTAAAGTTTGACTTGCAACCTGTCCAATCGATTCGCCTGTTGCGATAGCTTGAGCATGTCTTTTCTTAGCTAGGCCTGTCGCAATACGCATCATCATACGACGCATCAATGTGATCGCATAACTTTCATCCGCATTTTGATAGATTGCCAATTGAAGATCTGTAAATGGAACAACATGAACTAAAACATCACCTTGATAACCAGATACAAGTCTTGCCAGTTCCATAACTTTTTCTTGTGCATTTTGTGAAGTATATGGAGGTGAAGCATAGTGAATACATTCAATGTGTACACCACGTTTCATCATTAAGTAGCAGGCAACTGGAGAATCAATTCCACCACTTAATAAAACCATGGCCTTTCCACCAACACCCACTGGATATCCACCAGCACCTTGAATACGATCTGTCATAATGTAAGCTGCATCTTGGTGAACTTCAACAACAATTTTAACATCCGGATTATGAACATCCACTTTCCAGTCACTGTTCTTTAAAATCTTAGTTGCAACCCTACGATTAATATCGTCTGAAATATATGGGAATAATTTATCACTACGACGTGCAGCTACCTTAAATGTTTTTGGTGTTGTTAAATCTAAAGATTCATAACAAGCATCAATGATTTGATCTAAATCTGGTTCCACTTTAATAGCTAATGAGAAGGAAGATATTCCAAAAACTTTAGCTAAAATATCACTAACCTGCTTAGAATCTTCATCATGAAGATAAATATACATACGGTCATGTTGCTTTTCAAATTCTAATGTTGGGAATGCTTTTAAAGCCTTACGAACATTGTCATAAAGCGCCTTAATAAAGTTGTTACGGTTTTTTCCTTTTAAACTCAATTCGCCATAACGAATTAAGATATGATTATAACGATAAGCCATAATTCTCTATAATCTCCTTACATGTTTCTATAAAATATTTTGCCTCTTCCAAAGTATTCTCATAAGAAAAAGATAAACGAATTCCATGTGTCGCATCAAATTCCGACTTGTGCATAGCCAATAACACTTCAGAAGCATTCGTATTTTGTGATGAACAAGTACTTTTTGCGGAAACACAAATTCCCTTTTGATCTAAAGCATTCAATAAGACTTCACTTGTGATTTGATCAAATGAAATATTAAGAATATAAGGAATCGCACTTAAAGGCGAATGTACATGTGCACCTTCGATCTTCGCTAGTTCTTCACGCAAATATTGATTGATCTTTAAAACATGATCATAAGCACTAGATTGTTCTTCTAAAGCCAAACGAATTGTTTTTGCCAAAACAATATTAGCCGGTGCATTTTCTGTTCCACCACGAAGTCCTTGTTCCTGTTGACCACCTTGAATGATTGGAACAAGTTGAATCTTCTTTTTCTTCATTAAAATGGCACTTCCCTTTAGACCATGAATCTTATGCGCAGAGATCGTAGCCATATCTAGTTTTTCAAAAGGAATATCAATTTTCGAAAAACTCTGTACACAATCCACATGGAAAACACAAGTAGGATTTTGATGTACAATTTTTTCTAGTTCTAAAATAGGATTGATAGCTCCCATTTCATTATTCACATGCATAACCGATACTAAAATTGTATCTTTACGCATATGCGATTTTAAGCATTCTGGTGTAACAATTCCCTCTTCATTAATTGGAAGAAATTCGACTTCAAATCCAAAACGCTTTAAAAACTCCATCGCATGACGAACACTCGAATGCTCGACATTGCTTGTGAGTACATGATGACCTCGATGTTCATTGGCCAAGGCATATCCTACAATAGCTAAAGTGTTTGATTCACTAGCAGCTGATGTAAAGATAATTTCACTTGGATCTACATGAAGCATAGAAGCAATATTTGATCGACTTTTTTCCATGAGCGAACTTGCCTGGCGACCAGCCGCATGCAAACTATCTGGGTTGCCATAACAAGTTTCTAACATTTGCCCATAAACACGACGAACCTCTGTACGTACAGAGGTTGTCGAAGCATTATCAAAATAAATCATTACTGCACCTGGTTCATGACTGCAGGATCTTTTTGAGCTACTAACTTCTCATAAATTCCTGGGTGCATGTTTTCGATTGCTTGAATCGCAATCTTAAGTGCACGAGTATATTCTCCATTTTGGAAACATAACTCAGCACGAGTTAAATCCGAATCCATTTGTGCATGCGTACTACGGAAACGGTTACCAAACACAATCGCATTTTCTACCATAACGGCAACACCGACTAAATTGTTTGCGTTATTGTATAACTTATATACAAAGTCGATGGCATCCTGCAAATCTGCATTTAATGTTTGTACATCTAATGGTGAGTGATCCAACACTACACGAACACGTTGAATCAAGCGTTCGCCTTCTTTTAAATCTGCAGAAAATTGAGATGAGATACTAGGTAAATGACGTGTTACTGTATTTAAACGTACTTCATTTAAAATCAATTGTAATTTTGTCAATTGTTTTTTAGCACGTGATTCATCACTGCTTGCTCCCACTAACATCTCTTTCATATCCTTGACTTGATCGTGGAATTCATTAACATCTTCTGAAAATTTACGATAACCATGAACTACATCTACGCTAGGACGTTGATTTTGCTTCAATTCTTTTTGAATTTCATCACGACGATTTGATAAATCTTCCATTTGGATTTGTGCCAAAGAGAAGCGGTGTGTCCAATCTTCTAGACCAAAACGATCTTTAATATTGGCATAAAGCGCCATGATTTCCTCAAGTTCCTGACCAATGACATTAACTAGATCTAAATTAGATTGAAGACTTACATGGATTTCATCATAAGCCTCTTTTTCATTCGTAACATCATCTTGTAATGCTAGAATGTGATCCCCAATGATTTCCAAGTTTTCTTGTGCCATTTCAAATTCACCTGCATCCAATTGATCAATTGAACTAGACAATGCATTTTGAATGGTTGTTAATTTTTCTTCTGGTTCTAAATAAGATAAGTCGATATCTTTTTCCTGTAATTCCTTAATGTGCAAACGAACTTCGTTAATTGCACGAGGCAATACATTTTTGGCCTTTTCATAGAGTCCAGGGAAGGCTGCAATTTTAGAGCTAATCTCATCCACCATTTTTGAGATTTTTTCTTGTTCTTCCTTTGCCTTGTTAAATTCTGAAGCAAACATCCACTCTTCAAAATTAGAGAATTCATTTTCAATTTCCTCTAAACATGAATCTACATAATTAACAGATCCATAGAATGAAGAACGATTATCTTGGTAAACAGTTTTCACATTACGGAAACGCTCTTTTAAAGCATTTGCTGATTCACGAACCTCTGTTTCACGAGCCAAGATGTGATCTAATGACTGAGTTACAATACGAATTCTTTCTTTTGTCTCATCCATCATAGTTTCTAAATCATCCATAGCTCGCATAGATTTACGAAGACGATGTCTAGAAACATAATCATCTGCTTCATTAAACAAATCATCACAAGCACTTAAGTTTTTTTGACAAGTATCATATTTTGGAGTCAAGTTTTTCACTTTATCCATGATATCATCATTCACTCTTGCGAATGCCGATGCTTTGTTGAATTTGTAGGCCAAGGAATTGTTACGAATTTCATTCATTTCGATTTCAAGATCTGAAAGTCGTTTCGACGCCTTTTTACGTTTGATCATACGCATAATGATCCAAATCAAGATCAAGACTAGAATTGCTATACAAAGATAGATGATTACAGTCACAGAAAGTTGATTTCGAATGAACGCGTAAACTGATCGAAAGAAATTCAAAACACTATCCATAGTGGTACCTCCTTGCAAACCATTCTTATTATAGCAAAACTTCAAAATCATTGCATCATTTTCTTGATTTTATTAATGTTCTTTGATATGATACATAGGCATAAATTGATAGCAGCATACAAAGTTAAAGGATATGCGTTGCAGCCTTATTAAGCGATATGAGTAAGCTAATAGCTGATAGCGGAAAATATCATTGTCAACACAACCTTTAAAGATTTGTACTGTTATTGTTTTGTGGATGATATAAAACAATAGGAGGAAAAATTATGTCAAGAAACACAGGAAGCGTTTGGAAGAAGTCACGCCGTCTTGGATTCTCAGTATTAGAAACTGGTGAAGAATTAACTCGTCGTAACACAATTCCAGGACAACACGGAAATGCTCGTCGTCCAAAATTAACAAACTACGGTATCCAATTACAGGAAAAACAAAGAATTCGTCACACTTACCAATTAAGTGAAAAACAATTCTACAACACTTACTTAAAAGCAAGTAAAAAAGCTGGTTCTGCTGGTGAAAACTTCTTAGTAATGTTGGAATCTCGTTTAGATAACATCGTTTATCGTATGGGATTTGCACGTACTCGTCGTGCTAGCCGTCAGTTAGTAAACCACGGACACGTATTAGTAGATGGTAAGAAAGTAGATATCCCTAGTTTCCAAGTAAAACCAGGACAAGTTATCGAAATTCGTGAACGCGCTAAAAACTTAAGCGTAATCAACGAAGCTTTAGAAGCTGCAACAGCAACTGTTGATTTTGTTGAAGTAAACAAAGATGCTAAGAAAGGTACTTATGTTCGTTACCCAGAACGTAAAGAACTATTCACAGCTCAAGAAATCAACGAATTGTTAGTAGTAGAATTCTACAACCGTTAATCTTAGGCATAGAACAAGAAAGAAGCGAATTGATCGCTTCTTTTTTTGTGGATGTGTTTTCTTAATTCATGTATTTTATCTGTTGATCAACGTAGAAAATCAACTTTTTCAGCTACAAAGCCATAGTTTAGATATATCCTGTCATCTTTCTGGTATTTACGCGAATGAATACGACCATTGATTCCTACATAATCTCCAATCTTACACGAAGCACTTACAGTTTCTGCAAGACCTCGCCATACTTCAACGACCACATCATCACTTTCATAAACACCTTCTGAATTTGGAAAATTACGCTGCACTCGAATCGGAAGCTCACAAGTCTTTAACCCATTGCTCGTTTCCTTTAACACCGGCATATCCGTAATTTTTCCCACGATACTAAACGCATTCATAATTGATTATCCTCCTTCAAATCTGACCACCATATTTATCACCATCCTTCTTCAATGGTATTCTACAAATATGCCACATATAAAACAAACGACCTATCTTATCTATAGGTCGTCTTTTTTTGTGTTTTACATGCGTTTTTTCCCTCTAATTCGCTAAAAAAAACGCAAATTAGATCAGATAGAGTCATTCGGAAGAATTTTTGTCACACAAGAATGTGAGAAATCCAAATCCTGAATATAGGCATGTACCTGTTCAATTTTCATATTTTGAACACTGTTTAAATTTTCTATATAGTCATATTCCTCAAAGTGACTTCGAAGTAAATCATTGGCCAATCCATCAAAATGATCTAAGCCACGCAAATTATTCGCAATCGCCTGTGCATGCAACGACTGATAGTCCTCATCCGAAATCACCTTATTTTGTACAAGCTCGTTTACAAGCTTTATAAAGGCATCTGGATTTACTGTTTGAGCATAAAACAAGATATAACTATGATCCAAAGTAAAATCCGCTTCTGCACCTACAAACTGTGTAAAGATTCTTTGATCTAGCCATTCCTGAAATTTAGGATTTAAAGGACCCATGATAGAATCTAACCACATATTCACTGCAAAATCTTTTTCGAATGCTTCTGCCTTTGTCTTGCAAGCATCCATCTTATAGCCAACACATACAAATGGCTGATGAATATCCATATGATCGACATACTCTTTGCGATTTACTTCCTTTGGCTCTTCTTTAAAGACACGCTCAATCTTTTTATTCAACTTACTCAACACATCTTTTTGACATTCCTTGATCCAATCCATGATTTCACTTGTATCTTTTCCAGTTACACCCACAAGACACAATTTACTAGGATCATAATTTAATGCATAAAATTGTTTTAAATCCTCCATGCTCATATCTTGAATATCTTCTTTTGAACCGAGTACATCCACTTTCATTGGATGATATTGAAATAAAGAAATCAAAGTTTCTTTAAAAAGACGTTGTTCAGGCGATTGTTGATACATATCATATTCACTAAGAATAATCCCCTTTTCTTTTTCAATCGTTTCATTTGTCACATCTAAATTTTCGACAAAATCCAATAAAAGTTTTAATGGCTTTTTCACATCCGCCGTAGTCGAAAAATAAAATGCCGTTTCTGTATAAGAAGTATATGCATTTGTAGAACACTGTAAGTTCGCAAATAAATCACTTACATCTTCTCCATCCAAATAAAACATTTGATGTTCTAAATAGTGCGCAATCCCACTCTTATGTCTAATCACTTGCCCATCTACTCTTTGATCAATATCAAATCCACCTACTTTAGCTCCTAAAAGAAATAGTGATTTTTGATAATCCGGTTTATGAACAAGAATCACCTGTAAACCATTTGACAACGTTTCTTTTTTAATATCCAAATTATAATTCATTTTCTTTCTCCGCAACAATGGCCACTGAAGCCAAATTCAATCGTAAAGCAACACGTGAAATATCTTCCTTTGTCACCTTCATAATTCTCTCAATTCTTTGCTCAGGCGTGAGCTGGCGATGTAAAAGATCATCTAAAAAAGCTTGCGCAATCAAAGATTGAGCATGATCTAATCCACTAATAATACGGTCCTTATAGTCCATCTTTGCGATTTCTAAATATCGATCATCATAATCCATATTCAATAATCGATCTATTTGTGTTTCTATCAAATTTAATACTTTTGTGACATCCTTACGATTCACACCCGTATGAATTAATAAAGCTCCATCAAAGCGAATAATAGAAGAGCTTATAGAATAACAAAGACTATTCTTTTCACGAATTTCATCAAACATTAAATTTTTCTGGCTTTGTCCCAAAATACTATTTAAAACAAGTTCAGCCTCATAGTCTGGACTTGAAATATCAACACCTGTCGAATAGACTTGTGAAATACAAGTTTGCGCAATATCCTTTTCAAACGTTTTATAGCTTGTTTCTACTACAGGAAGCAATGTTCTTTCGGATATAAAAGCACAATGTGAATCTAAACTATCAATATAATCATACAATTCATCCGTTACATAACCACAGATATAGAAGTGTTTTGCCATATCCATATATAGCGTATAGACTTTTTTTACATCGTCTAAAGTAAGTGTCTCTAAATCTTTTAAACTTCCCTGCACTGGAATTGAAATTGAATGTTTATCATGTGCCATCTCAAAGGCATACATACATGATAAATTAGCAGGATCATCCATTTGTGCCAATAATCTATTTTTTAATAAATACACAGATTCCTTAAAGTTTTCCTCATCCAATACAGAATGAAACAGAACTTCATCCATAATATCTTTAATTTTATCTAAATAACTTTTATCTTCAATCCAGTCTGGACGGACAAACTGAAAACGAACATCGAGTTGAACAAGATCTCCATAAGATGTTAAACCATAAGACACCTTCGTTCCATAAGCACGATTTAAGGTAGAAGCTAATTTTTGTTTCGAATTCATTTTCTGCGTTTTCGCCTTCATCATATACACAAGCACGTTTAAGGCACTGATTGTATTTCGATGAAAAGGCATCATGGTTTTACAAGAAACATAAACATCACTAAATTTTTGCGTTTGTATATAGTTCATAAGTAAACCTCCTTGAAAATATATTAATAATTCTACCACAAAAACAAAAAAAAAGGCTAGAATTCAATCTAGCCTACGTGAACGTATCCAATTAATGCCTTGTCACAAGAAACGCTTGCTACAACAGTCTGGCTTCCATTCCATCCACCGTGAACTGCTTGTCCGTTTCCAATGTAAATAGCGACATGTCCTGAATAAACAATAATGTCACCTGCAACTGGACTTGATGTGATTGTACCAAGACTCAAATAGTTTTCTGGCCAACCGTGGAAATTAATTCCTACAGCTCTCAAAGCGTTTGTTACTAACATTGTACAATCTTGTGTAGTTCCTACTTGTGCTAATGCAGCAGCAGCGATTGCTGAACTGTTCACACTTGGGGTTGGGGCTACATAATTATTAGCTGGAGCACTAGGAGTCGATGTCTGTGCTGGAGCTTGTGTTGTAGTTGTTGTAGTTGTTGTGCTTTGAGCTGGAGCACTTTGAGTAGTTGTTTGTGCTGGAGCCTGAGCTTGAGTCGTTGTATCTTGAGTTGGAGTTGTTTCCTCAGAAGGGGTTACTTCAGTCGCAACACCATTTTCATCAATCTTATATCCATCTTTTTCGGCATTTTTAATCAAATCACCATTTTCATCGAATGCATATTTAGTACCTTCGATTTCAACAATTTGATTCTTAGTTACTTCACCGTTTTCTGCATAATACAATTTTTGACCGTTGATCTCTTGCCATCCTGTACGGAATGTACCGTCTTCTTGAGTGAAATATGTTTTTCCGTCTACATCAAATTGACCTGTAGCCATCTTTCCATCTTCACCAAAGAAATACTTCTGGCCATCGATTTCCTGCCATCCTGTTACACAATTTCCATCGGCATCAAAATAATATTTTGAACCATTTTCTTCAACCCAGTTTGTTGAAGTTTTGTTTCCCTTTTCATCGTAGTATGATTTACCATCATTACTCCAACCATGAAGAAGGACACCTTCTTTTTGGAAATTGTACTCACTACCCTGAATTGTCACAGAACCTGTTGCAGCAGTTCCGTCTTGTTGGAAATAGTAAGTTTCATCTGAAACAGTCTGCCATCCAAACTGCATTTCTCCATTATTATTAAAATAATAAAGTTCCTTATCGATTTTTGTTAAACCAGTAGCTGTCTGACGATTTGATTTTAAAACATAATAACGATCTGCGCCTTCACCATGCCATCCTGGTTGAACTTCTTTGGCATACATTGTCGAAACAATTGGTCCAGAAGTCAATAGACATAGGCTTACGGCTAAAATTTTACTGTGCTTTTCGATAAAATTCATCATATCACCTCTTCGTTACAACACCTGAAGTTTAACAAGATTTAAATTTTGTTGCAAATTTTCGCCAAAAAATCGTTTGCACTTTTTAGTAATTCAATTCTTAATTTTTTCTTAATAGCCTTTATATAAAGCACCTCAATATGAATTGTGGTAAATTATGTGATTTTGTAAAAAATTGTACATAATTTATAAAATGTATAGTGTTGTCTACAAATCATGAACAAACTCGTCCTGATTCACTATCATTCTTACTAAGCCAACAAGCCATAGAAGCATCACTATACCAACAAGTATAAATCCGCCTATTGAAAGCCATTTTAAGCAATTTATTACCAAATATACACTTGCAGAATTCATACCTTTTACAATCCAAATGGAACACCAAATGTATTTAAACCCATTTAAAATCATGATAATTCGATATTTTTGAGCTAAAATCAACAATCCCACAATCCCCATTATGTCTATCAGTTTTATACAACTAACAACACCAAGAATATTCAATGATGGATTTGAAATCACATAATAAAGAATACGAATCAAAACACTCGATTCATAATTGGATAGATGCGCCTGCAAATTGAACAAGCTTTCATAATCAGTTATAACATATACTTTATAAAATAATAATAACTGCCAAATATTCTGCCACAACCAATACATTGTTATAAATATAATAAAAATAAAGATTCGCTTTTCAAACGAATCTACATAACGATCAATCAATCTTAAGATTTTCAAGCCAATCCTCTCCCTTAAGTTCTTCATGTGTACTTAGTCCAGGATAATCAAGTTGGCGTAATACTTCATAAACGATAATGGCAGCACAATTGGACAAATTCAAACTTCTCGCATTTGCGACCATAGGCAAACGCATACAAGTATCTAAATGATGTTGAAGAATTTTTTTATCAACACCCGTACTTTCTTTTCCAAGAACCAAATAAACATCGCCTTCTTCTTTAGTAAAATCAAATTCACTCGGTGCTTTTTTACCATAACGAGTCATAAAATAATAGTGTTCACTTGGATTTTCAGCCACAAACGCATCCCAATCTTTATGAATATGGATATCCGCATCCTTAATATAATCCATTCCTGAACGACGCAAATGCTTTTCATCCAAAGAAAAACCCAATGGTTCAATTAAATGTAAACGCGAACCCGTAGCCATACAAGTTCGAATGATATTTCCTGTATTCTGAGGAATCTCAGGTTCATACAATACTACATGCAACATATTATTTACTCCAATCTTTTAAAAATTTCTCAAGTGCAACCCCTCTATGAGATACACTGTTTTTCTTTTCTTCACTCACATTGGCAAGTGTTGTCTTAAATTCAGGATAATAGAAGATTGGATCATATCCAAAACCATTTGTTCCAACCATTTCATCATGAATCAAACCTTCACACTCACCACGATATACATGTTCTTTTCCTTCTTCATCAATATAGGCAATGACACACACATAACGAGCCGTACGCGTTTTTCCCTTTACCTGATCTATAATATATTGATTCTTGATATCATAGCTTGTGTCTTCCCCTAAAAAACGAGCTGAATACACACCAGGCTTCTTATCCATCGCATCTACTTCCAAACCAGAATCATCACTGATCACAGGTTCATGAAGTTCATTAAATAAAGTACGAGCTTTAATTAGCGCATTCTCTTCAAATGTTGTACCATCTTCTACAATATCAATCTTATGACCTAGATCTTTTAAGCATTTAACTTGACAATCCTTCAACATCGTCTGAAACTCTTCGACTTTATGAGCATTGCTCGTTGCTATCCAAATTGTTTTTTTCATAAATTATCACCGATATATATTATAGAAAGAAAAAATGGGGTTTTCAATAAAACTTATGGTAAAATAAGAATCGTTTTTGAAAGGATGAATATTTATGAACAAAAAACAATGGATGCCACTTATCGGTATGACAATTGCCGCATTTATTTTTAACACATCTGAGTTTATGCCCATTGGACTCTTGACGGATATTGCCCAAACCTTTTCTATCACACAAACACAAGCCGGTACAATGATTACTATTTATTCCTGGGCTGTTATGTTATTAAGTTTACCACTGATGATTTTAGCTTCTAAATACAACTACAAGAAGATCTTACTGACGACACTCTTCTTATTTGGCCTTGGACAAGTCATCAGTGCCATTTCAATGAACTTCTTTATATTAATAGTAGGCAGACTTGTCGTAGCTTGTGCTCACGCCATATTCTGGTCGATTGCCAGTGTCATTGCCGTAAGACTTGTCAATGAAGAAAAACGAGAATTTGCGATGAGCATGATCGTTACAGGTACAAGTGTTGCGATGATTGCCGGTTTACCACTTGGAAGAATGATTGGTCTTTTAATTGGTTGGAGAATCACCTTCTTAATTGTAGGCATCATTAGTATTCTACTTTTATTTTTCCAATCCATTTATTTTCCTAAATTAAATTCCAATGCTGCTTTTTCTTTAAACGAACTTCCTCAATTATTAAAAAACAAACAACTTATCACCATCTATGGAATTTCTTTATTATTTGCGAGTGCCTACTATACAGCCTATAGTTATATTGAACCCTTCTTATCGCAAGTCGCAAATCTATCAAACAACACAATTACACTAGTTTTATCCTTATTTGGTGTTGCTGGAATTGGTGGAAGTATCTTATTCTCTAATTTCTACAACAAGAACAGAAAGAGATTCATCTTAGCTTCACTATTCTGTCTTACACTTGTTTTATTCTTGTTAAAACCAAGTACAGCATCCATGATTACACTGTTGTTGATTTGTATTGTATGGGGTATGAGTTCTACTGCATTTAATGTAGCTTGTCAATCCGAAACGATGTTGGCAACCAATGAAAATACAAGTTCTGTTGCGATGTCGATTTTCTCAGGCATCTTTAATCTAGGTATTGGATTAGGATCTTTTATTGGAGGGCAAACCATTAACCTTCTTAATATTCAATCCATTGGGTATGTTGCTGGTATAATCGCAGTACTCAGCATAATCTTCTATATAAGACGTCGCTAATATATGATAGAATAAATGGGTTGGAGGAATTTATGGAATACAAGAACGACAATAAATTTTATTTTGAAATTGAAAAAAGAATTCCTGGCCATTTAGGAAGAGCCGGAATTATACATACACCTCATGGAGACATCAAGACCCCTGCATTCATGTGTGTTGGAACACATGGTGAAGTTCGCTTTGTTTCTATGGAAGAATTAAAAAGTATTAATGCCCAAGCCATGTTGAGTAATGGCTATCATTTAAGAAATATTTCCCCTGAAATTGCAGAAAATGGTGGCTTATCCGCATGGTCAAAATGGAATGGTCCAACCTTAACGGATTCCGGTGGATTTCAAGTGATGTCTTTAGGTTCTGGCTGTGGAAAAGTTGTCAGCATGAAACGCGAAGACAATATGAAAAATACCGAAGAAGAAAAGCGCTTGGCCCACGTAACTGAAGATGGAGTACACTTTCATGATCCGTTTACAGGTCAAGAAGATTTTATTGGTCCTGAAGAAAGTATGCAAATTCAATGTCGCATTGGAGCCGATATTCATATGGCCTATGATGAATTAACTTCTTTAGCTGACACATACGAATATAACGTTGAATCTTTGGCAAGAACAGAGCGTTGGGCAAAGAGAAGTCTTGATGAACATAAAAAACATTGTGATGATTTAGGGTATCACCAATCTTTATATGGCGTCATTCAAGGTGGGCGTTGGGAAGATCTTAGAAGATCGACTTGTAAAAAATATGCGCAGATGGATTTTGATGGCTATGGATTAGGTGGAGCTTTCCTTAAAGAAACACTTGGTGATATCTTAACTTGGTGTAATGAAGAATTACCTGAGAATAAGCCAAGACACTTATTAGGATTATCTCATCCAGATGATATCTTGATTGGTACAGAAAATGGTGCGGATACATTTGATTGTGTAGCTCCTACAAGAGAGGCAAGACATGGTAGATTATATACAATGCATGGTCCAATCAATCTATCAAAATATAGAGATAGCGATGAAATTATTGACGAAGGTTGTGATTGTCCGACTTGTCTTAGTCAGATTACATTAGGTGAATTAAGAAGACTATGGAAATCACAAGATCGTAATGAATCAGCCAAATATTTTGAACTGGCTTCTATGCATAATCTTCGCTTCATCATCCGTTTAACTGAACAAGCTCGACAAGCTATTTTAGATGGTACATTTAAAGAATTCAAAGAATCATTCTTAAATTCATATTATGGGAACAAATAATTGTTCCTTTTTTTGTGGAGAAAAAAAAGAGAAATCAAACGATTTCCCTTAAATAAAGTCTTGGCAAGATACCAATAAATCAATTTTCTTCCATTGTGTTTCTTCATCAATGCAGTTTCCTTCTTCAACAGAGGCAAATCCACATTGTGGAGAAAGTGCAATATTGTCACCGACTACGGCTTTAGCTTGTTCATAACGAGCTTTAATCGCATCATGTTCCTCTAATTCTGGACGTTTTGTAGAAATCAAGCCAGCCACAAATGTGCGGTCTGTACCTTTTAAAACAGCCCATGGATCAAAGGTTCCACTACGAGCATCATCATATTCTACAAAATAGCCATCATATGGAATACTTGCGACAGATTTTGCAATCGTATCATAGAATCCATGGAATAATGGATTTCCTTTGAAGTTTCCTTTACAGAAGTGTGTCGCAATCTGCATATCTTCTGGACGATTTTCTAAAGCCTTAGTACTTACACGCACAAACCAATCTAATACTTGTGCTTTTGTATAGCCCAACCCTTCTACTTTTGATACAAATGTATCATCAATCATATATGTCCATGAAGTATCATCAATTTGAATGTAGCGACATCCATGATTGTAGAAATCACGAATGGCTGCCTGATATGCCAATCCAATATCATCAATGACTGCTTCAATATCTTTTCCATAGTATGGCGTATCTTTGATACCTAACTGTAAAAAATGATCAATCAAAATCATGTTTGGTCCAGAAATACACTTCTTAGCTTCTACACCATATTTACTTGCCTCATTCTTCAAGAAGTCCCATGCGTACATTTCTTTATGTGCCTTATTTGGATCATAAAAAATCTTTCCTTCAATCATACCCAATTCAATATGATTATTTCTTCCATTAATAAACTTGTCTAAGTGTTTTGTCGTAAAACCATCAAATTCTTTTAGCCAATCCAAATGCCACCAGCGACGACGAAACTCTCCATCCGTCACAAACTTTAATCCGTGTTGTACTTCTTTGGCAACCAATTTTGCGATTTGTTCATCCTCAATATCACGTAATTGTTCATATGTAATCTCATTATTATTAAATTTAGCACGAGCCTCTTTAATTTCTTGTGGTCT
>OIYG01000386.1_pt1 | contig 44761 bp, 75 predicted proteins | sample 1587861 | NCBI WGS metagenome assembly OIYG01 (sample SAMN03283272) | human gut metagenome | biome: human-associated habitat; material: feces | host: Homo sapiens | place: Peru | collected 2012
GGAAATGTGCAGAATGATGTTGCATCCATGAAAAAAAGCATTAGTGAACTAACTGAAAAAACGAGTTCATTATTGGTTCCCAAAATTATCAAAGATGCAAAAGCTCTCCCAGATATTTCATCAAGTAATAATTATGTTGAAATTTTCAACATAATAAATGGAGATACCAGTATATTTCCAGATAAATATGGGAATTTGATATATCTGCCTGTTTCGTGGTCTAACAGAGAGAAAATAATGATATTCATAGGACACGTAAATGCCGGAATATGGACAAATTACAAGACGGAAAGTAAACAAGGCTCATGGACGAAAATTTAGGAACCAATTTTCTATATAGTGATTACTTGCTTATATATGTTACACTTACCCAACATCCACCAGTCGGAATAGTGGATGCATTCTGAAATACACCATTTTGATTTACCATAAATTTGTATTGACCAGTATAATCCAAGATTCCACCAATTGCTCCATATTTAGGCGAAGGAATACGTACTTGTCTTGTATATGCAACTGCATCAGATGTTGTTGAGATGTACATTACAGCTGTTACCATATCACCAATAACAATATAGTATCCAACGTCATTTGATGGACTATTTGCTACGTAAAATGACATTTTGTTGCACTTCTCAGTTAGTTAAGAAACAGAACCAAAAGGAGCGGGTTTTGTCCGCTCCTTTTTTCAGTTATATTGCCTGCACATACTTCCGAAATACTTCTTCTGAATCCCGTTGCGCTATATAATGTTTTTGAGTAACGTCTGATCCTTTGTGCCCTAGATAGCATCCAGCGTCGTACACAGTCCCCCCTCTCTTGATGACATTGGTAGCAACGGTGTGACGATATATGTGCGGGTACACGCGCTTGTTTATCCCGGAGTCAGCGGCTATGCGTTTGATCTCCGCATAGATTCCTGATTTTTGTAACTTCTTCGTTTTATCCCCTCGGATATGTGTGAACAGAGGCTCATTGCTGCACAAATCTACTTTTCTATCCAATAAAAGATATTCTTTCAAATATTTCATTGCCACCCCGTCAATCCATACGTTTCTCCATTCTTCCGTCTTTTCCCCGTACATCAATAGTTTTCCGGTGTTCCAGTCAATCTGATTGACTTTGACGTATGGAACCTCTCCTTTTCTGCTTGCGGTCGTCCGAAAATATTCCAACAATGCCCGATCTCTCCGGTTTTTACATCCTTCTTTCAGCTGTTCTATGTCTTCTGCCAGAAGATACTCTACTGGTTTTCGAACTTCCTTGTACCGGTCGATTTCTTCAACAGGGTTGAACTGAATGAACCGCTGCCTTTTCATCCACTCAAACAGTGCCAGAATCTTCCGCCGTTTGTTATTGAGAGAGGTTCCGGTGTTTCCCTCTTTTCGTTTCTGGTGTAGGTAGTGCTGTATATCATCAGCATCCATCATAACCAACGGTTTTGGCACGTATCGAACCAACTCCATTGCGGCTCCTATGTATGCCCGCATGGTGGACTCTTTGAGGACTAGGCTACGCTTCAACTCATACAGCTCTAAGATATATTCGTTAGAATTTTCGAACGTCGCAGGCAGTGTGGTGGCATCCACGATCTCGACCTGATACAGGCATTCAGAGAGTGTCTCGTCCAGCATGGCAAGCTCGTTCTTCCCTAAATGATAGCGCATTTTCATTACAATTTCGTTCTTTAATGTTTCCTTTCTGTTCATAGTGTTTCCTCCTCTAAAACGTGAAGATATGGTTATGAGAAAAGTGGGTTACACTTAATATAGTAATGGATTATACAGGAGGTTAAAACATGGTTATTGGAATTAATGCCGGACACACGAAAACAGGTCCCGGATCTGGAGCCGTTGGAAGAATTAAAGAGTCAGAGCATACAAGATATGTGGCTGCTGCGCTGGAAAAATATTTTCGTGCTGCAGGAGCAACCGTTCGGGATTGCACGATCGACTCGGCAAAGACCCAGAATGCATATCTGGCACAGGCTGTCAACTTGGCCAACGCGCAGGATCTTGATTGGTTTGTGTCCATTCATTTCAACGCAGGCGGCGGACGCGGCGTAGAAGCATACACATACAACGGCAGACAGTATCAGGACGCAATCGAGATCTGCGAGAATATTGCAGCTCTCGGCTTTAAAAATCGCGGCGTAAAATCCGGCAGTGGATTATATGTTATCAGAAAGACCAAGGCGAAGAGTATCCTGATCGAAGTATGCTTCGTGGATTCTGACGATGCAGAGCATTATCTGTCTGTAGGCGCGGATAAGATCGCAAAAGCTATCGCGGCCTCCCTCCTTCCAATCGCAGCACCGGAATTACCTGCACCGGAAGCACCTGCAAAGGCAGAAAAGAAAAAGATGGTGAAAGTGCTGGTTAATGAGCTGAATGTGCGAAAAGCAGCGTCATGGAATGCAAAAGATGTATGCGGAACTGTTTGCAAAAACGAGGTATTCACGGTCGTTGATACACTGACTGTAGGAAAGACGCCGATGCATAAGTTGAAGAGTGGATTGTACATCACAGCACATCCGGCATATGTGCATACATACGAAAAATAAAACATTAAAAAAGAACTCATCGCAAAGATGGGTTCTTTTTTGATTTTAGATATTAACATTTTTCAATTCAACCGTACCAGACATTGGACTGACGGACACACAGCAATTCCATGTACTGCTGATAAAAATATTATAACAAAAATGGAAAAAATTGCAATGCCCTATTGACTATTGGTACCAATAGTGATATGATATAACCATCAAAGGAAAACACCTATGGAGGTAATAAAAATGGCAAAAAGAAAAATGAACAAAGCGTATGATCTGTATAATGGATTTAAAGGAGAAAGCACAGTAGGAAAAGTTTTTCGAAGAATTCCAGAGGAATTGATAGATGGATTAACCGCAAAACAGATTGCAATGGTTGCAGAAGTTATTGCAAAAGCATATGCAGATGGAAAAGAATCCGCAGGTGCAGAAATGATTGATAATAACGCAGTGTATATCAATAGCCTTGACAGAGTCATTGAGTGGAATGAAGAAGGCGCACAATATGAAAGAGTTCAGGTCAAAGAACCTGGATGCACTGTGACCAAAAGCGTCAAAGTGAAAGATGGAATCCTCGTTCCTAGATTTTCATAAAAAGAGAAAAAGCATGATCTATATGACCATGCTAATCTCTTTTGCACATAAGTTAATAAACAAACGCACTTTTCAACTCAACGTCACCGGCAGGGCGGCAACGACACACAACAACCCCTTGCGCTGTCGATGTAATTAATATATCATAAATAAGGAATAATTCAATGAAAAAAAATATCATAATTAACAAAGCTGGAGGCAATGCTAGCAAAAATTCTGTTGCTTATAAAATAGGATTGCCTATAGAAATGGTAAAAGCACTGGGAGTTACACCAGATGATCGCCTGGTAGATGTCAGTTTTGAAAACGGGAAAATAGTGATTTCAAAAATAAATAACATGTCCTAATTTTGTCCTTACGGCAGGCAAAGAGTGTTGATTTTACAGCAAAAATCAGTGTTTGAGCACTTGACTTTTAATCAAGTTGTCCGGGGTTCGAATCCCCGATGTCTCACTAAAAAAACCGTTATTCAAGAATCCCTTGGATAGCGGTTTTTCTTTGTATTTTCAACGTTTTTCCGGTGTGCAATGTGGAAAAATCCTCTCAAAAAATGTACATCTGTGTATGAGTAAGTTGAACAAAGTAAATGTCCTTTTTCTGTCCTTTTTGGGTTCTTCCGAGACAAGATGTCCTTGTTTTGTCCTCAAAAACCGATCGCATTTTCCACTGCTTCTCCCGCTTTTTCCTGTTCTTCAATGATATGGTCATAGACGCTCAATACCATCTTTTCTGTGTCTCCCATCAGCCGGGCAATTTTCTTAATGGAGATCTTCGGGATCTGGTAGCATAGCTGCGTGCAGTAGTTGTGCCGGAACACATGCGCTGTCAGACCCGGTACCAGATTCACAGCTTCATTCCCTCCGGCTGTCACGTTGATCTTCCGGACAATTGACGCCCACATTTTCCGGTAGGCTGATTTCGTCATGACTCCGCCTCCCCGTGACTTCTGGATCAGGTATCCATCTACTCCGTGTAGGTACTCCTGTAGGAATGTGTATAAGAAGTCCGGCATGGGAACATCTCTGTATCCGTTTTCACTCTTCGGACACTTCGACACAGGGTTGTTCTTGTCGAATACCACGGCGCTGTGAATACGTACAGACCGGCTTTTCATGGCTATGTCCGTGCGGCAGAGCGCCAGAGCTTCCTCCCGGCGCAGTCCCAGACCGTAGATCAGGTACACGAAGCACCGCTCCCGATCAGTGAAGTCTGCTTCCTTAATAGCTTTCTTCTCCAATGCCGTGAGCGGGCGTTTGGTGGGACTTTTATACTTTGCCAATGAAATACCGTCGCATATATCTTTGTACGCTGCATCGGGCAGCAGGCGGTCAGCAATGGCACTCTTGATAACCTGCCGGAACGTGAGCGCAATCTGTTCGCAGGTTCGTGGCTTGTCTATGTTTGCATTGAGCACCTGCTGGAAGTGTAACCGGCTTATCTCCTGCAGCTTCACGCCGGATAACAGAGTCAGCTTTTTCTCGATTACATTATCATACATGCTCCGTGTGTTCAGCTCCGTGGCACATTTGTAGGTCTTGAACCACTGCCGGGCGTACTCCACAAACAGGACATCATCCGTCCTGGTGATCTTCCGTTCTTCTACCTGCCGTCGAATCTCCTCGACCTGCCGTTCCAGATCCCGGCTGGACTTTGCACTCTTTACGTTGATCCGGTGTTTCGTTCCGTCTTTGTTGTAGGTTCCGTCCCATACCTTTGTTCGGTAGTATCCGTCTTTCCCTTTTTGATACTTCTGTGTAGCCATCCTTATATCCTCCTTAAAATGGGTATAAAAAATACAGCCAGCAATAAAAATTGCTTGCGTGGCTGCGCTTCTGGTGGTACACTATATTTGTGATCGCACATCACACAACAAATATATAGGCGTACCACGAAAAGACGCTTATTAGACAGTTTTGGAGTCCTCCTGTTGGCGCAGGGGGACTTTTTCTATACTTTTATCTTCTCCATTAACCGGTTCAGTTCATCCCGATCCCATAAAAGAACATTGGTCTTTCCGGCCAGATCTATTGCAGATTCCGTGAAGTGCTGATTTGTCAGCACCACCGGTACATGGCAGTCATAGTATTTTGCACCGGCATAAGCTTCCTGTACAGCTTTATTACCGATGTCTGAAGCATACCTTTTGCACTGTATTCCGTATTTCACTTTGTGCTTATAAGCTATGATGTCTATACCTTGATCTCCGCTTCCGGGCGTCACCTCGACATCCTCGTATCCATCTTTTCTTAACAGATCCGCACAAAATTCTTCAAAATCATGCCCCTCCATTTGATCTACAAAGCTTCCGACTCTTCTTTCAAACAAATCTATGTAGAATGATCTGTTCGCTTGCAAATCCTTCAACATTTTGGATGGAGGCACAGCAAAATCGAATAAATCTTCAACCTGTGATAATGAATAAAGTATCTGACTTAATTCATTCATTGATAAGAAAAGTTCTTTCTGGTCTTTGGTTGACGTAAGAATTTCCATTAATTCATTGACACGTTTTAATTGTTCTGAAGCTCCGCTATATACCATAGATGAAAGAACCATGTCTCTGTCGTCTTGATTTTTCTTGATATTTTGCTTTATAAGTTCTTTTTCAAAACGATTAGGTTCGCCAGCAGCAATAATATCTTTTTCTGATGGCATAGGTTCTTCTTTTGGCAAAGATGGATTTTTGTATTCAACAATTTTCTTTAGTCTTGGTAAAGGCTTTATCTCGAAAAAGTTTATAATTTTATTGATTAAAAATATAACAATCTCGGTTGGTATCACAAAGAACAGATAAAGCATAATCATCATTGCAATCCACTGCGAAAAAGTTATGCCGTCCTTTCTTGGAACTGCTGTAAACATTACCACTCCCATAAATCCATAAAATATGGTAACGGGTAAATTATATATTTTCTTCAAAAATTTCATAGTTTCTTAAAATTCAGTAGTCTCTCCGTACATCCTATCAATCGTGCCAGTTGTCCAATGGTCATGCCGGGGTTGTCCAATATCGCATTGGTCGGAATGAGCAACTCCGCAGCAAAGGCATTCGCCTGCATTTCCGCCGTATTCTTAGGCAATGATTTCTCCCAGCTGAAAAAATAATAGTCGTCTTCGTGCAGAACAGCATGTCCCAGTTCGTGCGCGGCTATGACATTTTTTGCACTGAACGGGCAGTCACTATTGATGTATATGAATTTGTTTCCTGCTATCCTTAAACAACACCCGGAGATATTCCCCAGGGGTCCTGTCTGGACATGAATGCCCAGATATTCCGCGATTCGGAAAGGATCTTCTGTATCGTATCGTTCCTTTAGCTCTCTGGCTATCCTCTTCGCATTTTCCATATATCTTTTACTCCTTGCTCTTCTCAAGTAGAGCTATTGAAATCCGAACCTGCTGCAAAAGTAACTCAATGCTTTCTTTGTCCGCAGGCTTTCCATCAAAATATAGAGGCTTTTGTTTACCACTCAATAAAAGTTTCTCTAAATTAAGATATTCCTCTTTTAGATCTGGGTCTTTTATTTCTGATACATTGGACTGATCCTCCTTTCCAGTTAGTAAATACTCAACAGTTACGTGAAAATATTCAGCAAGCTTTTGCATTCTTTCCGGTGTAGGCATACTTGTTTTCCACTTTGAAATAGATCCATTTGAAAAACCAAGCTCTTTTTCAAGTTTTGCTTGCGATATTTTGCGCTCTTTACGAAGCGTTTCTATACGTTCGTATACGCTCATAGAAACTCCTTTCTGATTACCGAAAGTTTTCTGTAAAAAGTACTTGACAATTAGAAAGTATTCTGTATAATAAAGGTACAAGCACAGAAAACTTTCAGTAAATTTAAAGCAGATACAGAAACTATCGTTTATGTTTTGTGGTGATTTCATAATAGAATAGTTTCTACAAATTGTCAATAGGTTTACTGAATATTTTCTATATTTATAGAAAGGAGAAAATATGCTTTACGACAAAATCAAACAGATTTGTAAAGAAAAGGGCATAAGCGTTCGATCTGTCGAAAAAGAAGCCGGATTGTCTAATGGAGCAATTTCAAAATGGAATGAAGCTACCCCAAAAGTAGACAGTATCCAGTCTGTAGCAAAAGTTTTGAAGGTCGATATTAAAAAGCTCTTATGTTAAGGAGGAAAAAGTGAAAGGGAACGATGCAGCTGTTCTTGCGGCTATGACAATTAAAGCATTGAATGAAGAAGTGAAAAAACTTCGGGAAGAAAACGAAAAATTGAGAAAAATGTTAGGAGGAAAACAGATTGGATAACTTAATCAATATTACTTACAACGAAGATTAACCGACAGTGTCAGCGAGAGAACTGCATGAGCAGCTTCATATCGGCACCAAGTTTACTACATGGTTTGATCGTATGAAAGAATACGGATTTACAGAAGGAAATGAGTTTTTCCCAAAAATGGGAGAAACCTCCGAGAACGGCGGCAGACCATCAGTTGACTACGATATTACCGTTGACATGGCAAAACAGATTTGTATGATTCAGCGGACACCGGAAGGAAAAGCGGTGCGTCAGTATCTTCTCGATCTTGAAAAAGCGTGGAACTCTCCAGATCAGGTTATGTCCCGAGCTTTGAAGATGGCAGACCGCACAATCAACAACCTCAAAGAGACGAACGCAAAGCTTCTGGAAGATACGGCGCGAATGAAACCGAAAGAAATTTTCGCCGATGCTGTGAGTGCTTCTCATACATCTATCCTGATCGGTGCGCTGGCAAAGATTATCAGTCAGAACGGTGTCCAGATCGGACAGAACCGGTTGTTTGCATGGATGCGTGAGAATGGGTATCTGATTACCAGACGGGGCGCAGATTACAATATGCCGACGCAGAAATCAATGGAAATGAAGCTTTTTGAAATCAAAGAGCGGACGGTCAATAACCCGGACGGAAGTGTAAGGATTATACGCACGGCATTGGTTACTGGGAAAGGTCAACAGTATTTCATCAACAAATTTCTGACCAAGGAATAGAAAGGAAACAAGGAGGGTAAAAAGACGAGCGCTAAGAAAAAAATACGTAAGTTGGAAAAGAGAGTTGCCAGTCTTGAAACAACGGTTGCTCAGCTCCAGCTTGAGAGTGGCAAACAGCTTCTGGAGGATGTTGCTTCTGATGTTAAGAAAAACCCATCGTTCAAAAAGTTGGTAGGAAGTCGAATATCACTTGGCCGGAAAGCTGACTATGAGGGAGAAAAAGGAGAGGCATGCAGGAGGTAGGGTTAGAAAATTTACGCTGTGCAATCGTGATCCTGGCAGTACAGGATTACGCCGAAGCACTCCGGTACTTGCATCTTCCTGCACACAGGCAGGAGGAAGAGAAGTTCCGCAAGGCGAAGTACACCCGGGAAGAATGTGAGAGATTCTTCCAGTCTGACTGGTTTACGGTTCTGTCCGATATGGACGGTCCGCAGATGATGGAAGCGGTCAGAAAAAAAGCGTACAATGGCAAATTCAACAAATTGAATTATCCATAGGTTACGCAAAAGAAAAACCATAGGTTTTTAAAATGTAAAACCATTGGTTATGAGGTTTTGAAAACATGGTTTTTTAGATGTTTTCTGGAAGTGAAAAAGGAATTGAAAAGTGAAATTGTATTTTTGAGTTCTAAGAAAATGGTTACGAATAGCTAACCAAAAATGAGAGATTCCAGAAAACGTTGAAATTACAGCATTTATCTATATTTTATCCGGTGGTTATTAACTGAAAAACCATAGGTTTTGAAAATAAAAAACCATAGGTTATGCAAAGTTAAAACCTAATGTAAAGGAAAAGGAAAAGGTAAATGTAAAAGAAAAAGATAAATATATATTGTGCGTTTTGCGTGATTGGAGGGCGTAATGCAGTACAAGAAAAAGATCATGAGAGCGTCGGAAATTGAGCAGGAATACGGCTATGCTAAGAGTAGTATATCCAGACTCATTCACATGCCGGGTCAGACGTTCGCATTCAAGCTCCACCCGGAGAGAAGGAACTCACCGGTGCTGATCGACACCGAACGGTTTGAGCGGTGGAGACAGAGGAATACTGGTTAAAACTCACGGAGCGGAGGAAGTAAAAGAGATTGAAAAACAGAGTAACTGAACAATGGGCGCCCCGGAGGTGATAGGAACACCATCCGGAGCAATGCACCCACATTGAGAACACCAATGCGGATACAGGTTAATTTTAGCACATATCTCCTGTATCGGCAAGAACAGGAGGTTTACATGAAAAAAACACAAACGGATGAAAAAACAGTAAAAACATTGGACGAGGTACGCGAAGTACTGGCCACCGAAGTAATCGGACAGGCGAGAAAGCAGACAAAACGCTGGATGATGGCATTTCTAGTGGCGCTGGCACTGCTGGTAAGCAGTAATGTGGCGTGGGCGTATGCGTACACCACATCAGTAGAACAGGAGGCGGAGTGATGAAGTTATATAAGATCCTCTACGGGATCGGGATTTTCACGGCATTGTTCGGATGCATGACACTCTGCGGTGCAATCGAATGGCGAACCAGTCTGGTTCCGCCACTGGTTATCACAGCAGTAGGCGTGGCGTTTTTCCTGGCAGGTTACCGGGAGAGCGGCGGGTATTTCTAGGAGGCGGACATGAAATTTTTGAATGAAAACAAATGGCCAATCATGATGCTGGCGGGACTGGCATTCTGGTGGCTGATATGGAGGATTGGAGCATGAATGAAAAACCTGAAATATTTGAGCTTAAAGACAGGATCATTGTAGATCAGTGGGAACATAACATATATGTGAAAATGCAGTACATGATTGACCTGTTCGACAGAATGAGCAGAGCAAAGAAGAGCATGAGCATTAACGATGCCAGGATGATTTTTGAGCTTGACCCGCTCCCGGAAGAACCGGCACCACCGTGGGAGCAGGAATTTGACCCGGGCGAAGACCCGGAGGCGTGCTGATGAACGGGTACAGATGTGACAGCTGCGGACAGTATCTGAAAGACAGTGACGGGTTACTGTGTGAGAAGTGCCTGCGGAATATCAGAGTCAGGGTGCAGAAGGGCAGGAGGCTGGATGCACTGCTGATCGGGAAAGAGGAAAAACAGGAGGAGATCTGGGAATGACGTTATATGAAATTGATGCAGAAATCATGGAGATTATCGAGAATGCGGTTGATCCGGAGACCGGGGAGATCATTGACGAGCTGGCAATGGCCGGTCTTGGAAAGCTGAATGAAGCAAGAGAAAAGAAGATCGAGAACATGTTACTTCTGGTGAAAAATCTGGAATCCGATGCTGAGCAGCTGAAAGCCGAGAAGCTGGCATTTGATCAGAGACAGCGTGTGGCGCTGAATAAGGCGGAGTGGTTGAAAAAATGCGTGCAGAATTCGCTTGCCGGTGCAAAATTCACCACGCCAAGGGTGGCGGTCAGCTACCGGAAGAGTACGGCGGTGGAGTATACCGGAGACGTCAACAAATTACCAGAAAATTGCATCAAACGTAAGGAGCCGGAGGTAGACAAGACAGCACTAGGAAAGCTTTTAAGAGGCGGGACAAAGATTCCGGGAGCAAGACTGGTAGAAAGACAGAATATGCAGATTAAGTAGGTGGAATGATGGAGGAAAAGAACAAGAACATGCAGCTGTACAATCTGGGACGTGAAGTCCCGGAGGAAGCTAAAAAGGAGATCAAGGGCGGCCGCATGAAGGGCATGACAAATATCAACGCCATGTGGAGAATCAAACGTCTCACGGAAATGTTCGGTGCATGCGGTGTAGGTTGGTATTACAAAACTGTGAATCAATGGATGGAAAAAGCTGAGCAGGAAATAGCAGCATTCGTGGACATTGAACTGTATGTCAAGGTTGACGGAGACTGGTCGGCACCGATCTACGGAACCGGAGGAAGTAAATTCGCGGCAAAGGAAAAAGACGGAATCTACGTATCGGACGAGTGCTACAAAATGGCAACTACAGACGCTCTGTCTGTGGCTTGCAAACAGTTGGGAATCGGTGCAGATGTCTATTTTGCTGAGGACAAAAACAAATACGACGTTGAGGTTCCGGCTGAGATTGAGCAGATTACCGCCATTGATTACATGGCAGCAGAGTTGAACGTCAACCTGCCGAAGTTGTACCAGAAATATGGAATGAGCAGAGAGAATGTCACGGAGCGGATCGCGAAAAAGATATTCCTCTCGCTGCTCAACGAAAAAAGAAAGCGTGATGTGAGTGCACACACTAACGGAGATCCAGAAAGTCCGCCAAACAAAACAGGGGACAGATCTGATAATACACATACCAGATCTACAGCTGATGGAAATACTGACAGAAAAGAGAATCCGGCAGGCAGAAATAAGGTTTGATGATGGGAGGCATATCTCGATTGAGCAGAGAAAGAAAGCCTATGCTACGATCCGGGACATTGCCGCATACACCGGGTATCTTCCGGAAGAGCAGAAAGAGTGGCTTAAATACCTGCACATCGCAAGAACCGGATGTGAGTATTTTTCCCTCTCGGACTGCACGATGGATACGGCCAGAGAGTTCATTAATACGATTCTGGAGTACGCCATCACCGAAGGTGTGCCGCTGACGGACGCAGGAGCGGAAAGGACGGATGATATAGGCAAGTATCTGTATTTCTGTCTGAAAGCAAAAAAGTGCTGCGTATGTGGCGCTCCGGGCGAGATACACCACGTTGATGCAATCGGCATGGGTAACGATAGACGGACATATGACGATACGCAGTGCCGGAAGATGTGCCTGTGCCGGAAACATCACACCACATGGCATCAGATGGGAGACGAAAGATTCCAGAAAATGTACAAAGTGTACGGAATCCTGATGCCAGAAGAAAAGTCCTCCTTGGCCGAGCAATAATATATCACAGTAATATTGTAAGCCATTGAGCATAGAAAATCCGATTGCTTTCTCATCCGGCGGCTATGACCGCCGGGGAAAGGAGGGGCATGGAAAAAGCGAAAAACATTGCGCTGTTACGATTTTCAAGAATCGGATACGGAAAAGATAAGGCCTTGCGACGGCCAACAAATAAAAGTGTCGATCGGCAGTTACGAAAGCTGATATCCAAGTGGAACATGGACGGCAATCATGACACGATTATAAACACAGGGGACGGGTATTACATCCCGAGAAAAGACAATCCTGCGGAGATGCTGGAGTACAAACAGTACATAGCACAGGAGACAGCAAGAGCTTACATGGAACTGGACAAGGTCAAGCCTATGTGGGTGGCGTATGAAAGGATGGAAAAGAATGGCGGTAAACAGCAGAACGAAGGGAGCAGCGGCGGAGAGGGAGGTTGCCCGGATTCTAAACAGCTACGGTTACAATTGTAGACGGGGGCAGCAGTATTGTGGCGCGAACGGTGATGCTGATGTTGTAGGTCTCCCGGGAATCCACATCGAGGTAAAGCGACGTGAAAAGCTGAATCTCTATGACGCTATGGATCAGTCAAAAAGAGATGCAGCAGTAAGCGGCGGACTTCCATCCGTGTTCTGGCGGAAAAATAATTGTGAGTGGCTTGTGGTTATGACACTGGAGGACTGGATGCGGTTATACAAGGGCGCGCAGAATGGAGCTGATTGGCAATGAGAGAGAGCTTAATATTCTACCAGAGCTTCGCCCGCGCCATCAAAAAACTGCCGGAATCCGAACAGCTGAAAGCCTTATGGTCCATCATTGACTACGCGCTGGAGGATAAGGAACCTGACGGTGACGGCATGTATATGGTCGTCTATGAGATGGCAAAACCACAGATTGATGCCAACGTGGAGCGTAAGCGAAACGGATCCAGGGGAGGAAGACCGACAAAAGTACCAGAGAAACCGAAGGAGCAGAAAAAAACGGTTGAGCCGGTGAAGAAGAAAGAGCCACCGCCGTATCAGGAGATCATTGATTATCTGAACGAGAAAGCCGGTAAAAGGTTCAAGGTTAACGACAAAACCAAGGCACACATTAATGCCAGAGTGAATGACGGATACACGTTGGCGGATTTCCGGGCGGTGATCGAGAAAAAGGTAGCGGAGTGGCGAGGAACGGAAATGGACAAATTTCTACGGCCGGAAACCTTGTTCGGCACAAAATTCGAGGGTTATCTCAACCAGAATGAGACGGTGAGGAAGAAAGCGAAGTCAACCGGATTCAGTAATTTTGAAGAGCGGAATTACGATTTTGAAGAATTGGAAAGAGAGCTGCTGGGAGCGCAGGAGGGTGGGACATGAATGTAACTTACAACGTCACAAACACAGAGATCGGAACAGTTATCATGCGGAACCGCACCATGCAGCAGATTCATGATCTACTTGGAACGGACATGGAGCGTATGCGCCGGATAACGCGATACAGCGGCATGATGGATGGAAAATATTTGATAGAGAGGGCGAGAAAATGAAAAAATTTGAACTTACAGCAGAATGCGTAACAAATATTTTTGGAAAAAAATTATTCAGAATCAAAGCACTGGTAGCATTTGGAGATGTGAAAGAAGGAGAACTGGGAGGATTCATAGAGAAAGAATCTAACCTCGCTAATGACGGTAATGCATGGGTCTACGGTAATGCACGGGTCTACGGTGATGCACAGGTCTACGGTAATGCATGGGTCTACGGTAATGCACGGGTCTACGGTGATGCACGGGTCTACGGTAATGCACAGGTCTGCGGTAATGCATGGGTCTACGGTGATCTGGACTATGCAACGGTTGGAGGTTTTGGCAGTGAGCAGCGGACAACTACATTTTTCCGGAAGAAGGACGGAACGGTAGGCGTTAAATGTGGATGCTTTTACGGAACACTGGAAGAATTCAGGGGAAAAGTTAAGAAAACGCACAAAGACAGCAAATACGCACAGGAATACCTTATGATCGCAGATCTGATGGAATTACATTTTGCAGGAGGCTGTGATGGGAATGATTAAAACAAGTCTGGAAGTGTGTAAAAGCTGTAAATACGGCTTATACAATGGCACGAACGGAGGAGTCATCTGTGATTACATAAGCGTAACAAAGCATAGTCGTAAATGTCCGGTAGGGCAGTGCGATAAGTATGAGGCGAAGCGGAGAAAGAGAAAGGAATAAAAATGAGTATTATAGAATATGCAAAATCTGAACTTGACCGTATTCCGAAAGATGAAGATGGAATGCAGGAAATGATGAATCACAACATTTTGGAGATTCTTGAAAAATTTGCAGATCAGGGGCACAGCGGTTTTTCTGCAAGCTATGCAATTAACGTCTTGGAAAGACTGATGAGGTGGAAGCCTATTAGCCCACTGACAGGCGAAGAAGATGAATGGATTACAGTAAATGAATCAACAAAGCAGAACAAGAGATGCTCTGGTGTATTTCTTAAGCAGGATGGAACGGCATATGACATTGATGGAATCATAGTAAGTGACAATGGAGGAATTACTTGGTTTTCAAGCGGAAGATTCCGGAAAGAAATCACATTCCCATATATGCCACCTATCCATCCGGAGAAAGTGTATATCGAGTATACGGAGGATGTACCGCCGGGGTTTACAGGCGATAAATACGACATTATCACCGACGATAAAGAACGCATCAGAGCGTTATATGAGAGGAAAAGAAAAGAGTTTGATGAGGCATAGAAGTGAAGTAGGCTGGTGCGACAAGTCCCAGCCGAGAAAGAGAAAAAGAAAGGAATAACGAATCCTCGGTAAACCGAGGTTGCGCAATGGGTAAAGTAAAACAGAATTGCGCACAAAGCATAGTAAAATGAGTTCCGCGCAAGACCGGATTAAAGTATGCTAAAAAACGCTTGCTGACTATGTTATCCACGATACATGGATTTGTAACGTGGTGTTATGACAAAAAAGAAACTAAAGGTATGTTGGATAAGTGCAGGAATATCTAGTTTTATGGCTGGATATCTTGCTGGAGATGTAGACGAATGGATATACATTGACATTGCAGACCAACATCCAGACAGCATGAGATTTATCAAAGATTGCGAAAAGGCTATCGGAAAAGAGATAAAGATTTTGAAGTCAAGCGAGTACAATTCTGTTGAGGATTGCATAAGAACGGCTGGATTTATTGGAAATTACAGAACAGGAATAAATCCATGTACTAATTGGTTGAAAAAGCGGATTCGTAAAGAATGGGAAGAACGACACAAAGATTGTGAGATTACTTATGTGTGGGGATTTGACCTTAAGGAAACTGAAAGGGCTGAAAGAACCATTGAAGCTAATCCACAGGCGCAACATGAATTTCCATTGATTGACAGAGGATTGTCGAAAGAAGAGGTACACGGATTGTTTGAACGGACTTTTGATTTTGCCCGACCAAAGATGTACGAACTTGGATATGCGAACAATAATTGCGTCGGCTGTGTAAAAGGCGGCATGGGTTATTGGAACCATATCAGAAAGGATTTTCCGGAAGTCTTTGAAAGTCGGGCGAAGTTGGAAAGAGAAGTTGGTTATTCAATCCTTAAGGACGGAAAAGGTAATCCGGTATATCTGGATGAACTTGAACCGAACAGAGGTAACATGAACACAGAGATTTTCCCGGAATGCGGGATCATGTGCTACTTGGCACAGAAATAACAGAAAGGAGCCGGGACCTATCCGGATAAAAGGCGCGCCGGGTTCCTTTCAAAAAATGAAAACAAAATGTGAGATTTATCGTGATTCGATGCAGAATTACAAAAAATACGGAATACCTAAAGCACAGCTTGTTATTGCAGATGTGCCGTATAACCTGGGAAACAATATGTACGGCAGTAACCCTATGTGGTATGTCGGTGGTGACAATAAAAATGGAGAGAGCAAGCTGGCCGGAAAAGCGGCGTTCAATTCCGACTTCAACTTCAATCTCTATGAGTATTTCCATTTCTGCAGCAAGATGCTGAAAAAAGAGCCAAAGGAAAAAGGAAAAGCGCCATGCATGATTGTGTTCTGCAGTTTTCAACAAATACCGACCATGCTCAAAGCAGCAGAAAAACACGGATTCAGGAATAGTATACATGTTACATTCTGCAAAAATTATTCTGCGCAGGTGCTTAAAGCAAATATGAGGGTAGTGGGAGCTACAGAACATGCGCTTATCCTGTACCGAGACAAGCTGCCAAAGTTCAACAATAACGGAAAGATGATATTTGACTGGATGCCGTGGGAAAAAGACCCGGATGGCAAGTATCCGAAAATTCATCCAACGCAGAAGCCAGTATGTCTGCTAAAAAAGCTAATTAAGATTTTTACGGATGAAGGGGATGTGGTAATCGACCCGTGTTGTGGCAGTGGCAGCACACTTCGGGCGGCAATGGAGCTTGGCAGGCCGTGTTATGGATTCGAGATTGATCGGAATTTCTATGAACGAGCAAAAAATGAAATGCTCGTGGAGAATTACGGCGAGGTTTCCATGCGAGCTGCAGACAAAAGTACGGGACAGCAGAATATCTTCGATATGTTGGATGGGGTGATGTAATGGATTTTGGCTACTACAACATGGACTGCATAGACGGAATGAAAGAGTTCCCAGACAAATATTTTGATCTGGCAGTTGTTGACCCGCCGTATTTCTCTGGACCTGAACGCAGAGGATTCTATGGGAGAAAAATCTCTCCCATAGGTGTCCAACGGATATATGAAAAATCAGAATGTTGGCAAGTGCCGGATGAAGATTACTTCAAAGAATTGTTCCGGGTATCAAAGGAGCAGATCATCTGGGGATGCAATTATTTTGAATACCAATTCGCACCGGGAAGAATTGTATGGGATAAGTGTAACGGCAATAGTGATTTTTCGGATTGCGAGATTGCTTACTGCAGTATGCATGATTCTGTGAGATTGTTCCGGTACATGTGGAATGGGATGTTCCAGGGAAAATCCATAAGTGAAGGGCATATCCAGCAGGGAAACAAAAAATTGAACGAGAAGCGGATACATCCAACGCAGAAGCCGAAAGCTCTGTATGACTGGATTTTTGACAGATATGCAAAGCCAGGGCAGAAGCTATTAGATACTCACGTCGGAAGCGCAAGCAGCCTTATGGCAGCTCACGACGCAGGACTGCAGTATGTGGGATTTGAGAAGGATCCGCATTATTATGAACTGTCAAAAAAGAGGCTTGAACAGCATGAGGCACAATTAAGTTTAAGTCAAATTAACTTAATTTAGCTCAATTTTAAGTCGACTGATGAGTTGGAGGATGGAAAATGAAAGAACAGAGAACGTGGATTCCTGTGAGTGAAAGATTGCCAAAACCAGAAGAAGAAGTCCTTGTAACGGCAGTGCGCCGGTACAAGGATATGGAATGCAAATATATGGACATATGGTGCAAGACAAGGGAAAAGGCAGATTTTGCAAAAATGGAAGCGTTTGACGAGGCAGAGAAAATCGTGAAAGGAGGAATAGTATGAGGCTGATTGATGCAGATCTGCTGATTGAGGGCAGAGTTGAGAATGATCCGGTAGTTATAGCTGCGAGATGCGCACCGACTGCCTACGATCTGGACAAGGTTGTGGAACAGTTGGAAGAACGGACAACATTCCTGAAGGAATGCACAAAATATGGGAACAAGGATGCGGAACAGCAGGAAAAGTCATATGCCACCATGATGATGTATGAAGTTGCATACTTGGTAGATGATCTGCTGGAAATCGTGAAAGGAGGTGGAGTAGATGGTTAATTTTAGCGGATTCGATAGGGGTGTGATCGGGAAGCCGCTTCCGGCTGATTCTACGCTTAATAACATGAAAAAATACCAGCTGATCGAGCTATTGCATATTGCGGAGAGTAACCATAAGGTGCTGGTTGATGCCTATGACAATGCAGTTAATACCAACAAGTGCAATAGCTGTCCAATTATGCAGGCGGCGAAAAAAATGAGGTGCGAAGATGAGGTTTGACAGATTCGACTTTCTGGTTGATATACAAGATGTATATATTCTTCCAACAATCAGAATAAGCACACAGTATGAAATGATTGATAAAAATTTCAACATTCAGATTCATTTTGCAGTATTTCATTTTAGATGGAGGTGGGTAGATGGCAATTAAACAGATTCTGATGAGAACCGAAATGGTGAGAGCAATTCTGGACGGGCGGAAGACCTGCACACGGAGGATTGTGAAATCTACACCATCTTTCTTTGAAGTGAATGAAAAACCGGTATATCTATATGACACGGAGCCATCAATGGGGAAAATTTATCCACCATGCCAGCCGGGAGATATCTTGTATGTCCGGGAAACATGGGGTATCAGCAATATGGACGATGAAAGCAAGATGGCCTATATAGTATATCGAGCATCTGAAGAGCAGGAAAACGAAGGCTGTCGAGAAGTGCATCTCCCAGATGAAAAATTTGAAAAGATGTATGAATCTATGGTGGAAAGTGAACCAGAATGGCGCCCATCCATCCACATGCCCAAAGAGGCAGCTCGTATCTGGCTGAAGGTTACGGATGTGAGGGTGGAGCGGTTGCAGGATATGACAGATGATGATGCAGAAGCAGAGGGAATGCCAGACAGCTTTGATTATCCAGTTGATAAGGCATATTGCCCATTGTGCAAAGGGGAAGGAATAATCGGCACTGTAGATGTTCATTCGCTTGGACATATGGATGTTGACTGCCCGTACTGCGACAGCTACCGAAAGAGATTTGAAAATTTGTGGAACAGCATTAACCAAAAGTGCCTTGACTGCTACGGATGGGATGCAAACCCGTGGGTCTGGGTGATCGAGTTTGAGCGGTGTGAGAAACCGAAGGAGGTAGAAGAATGAAATATACGATTGAGACAACGGAAGATGGATGGGTTGAAACGTTGGAGATCAGCGGTCATTCCTACGAGAAAAACTGGAAGAGGCGTAGCAGTGGTTGTTATCGGTGTGAAGAGGGAGATTTTACTGATCGCATAATTGCCGATGGATACGCACCTGATTATTTGGGAGATGATCTGTATGAAGTTATTGATGAAAGCCCAAATGGGCTAGATATGCACAACTTAGTGCGTGATTATCTGGAGGAATGACTATGAAAGAGATTCTTTTCCGTGGTAAGCGGATTGATAACGGCGAGTGGGTAGAAGGTTATTATGTAAAAGCACTGGATATGTATGATAAGGAAATACATGTAATTTTCGACACAACGGCAACTTTTTACTCATTTGGAGAAACATCTGGTTTTGAATTAGTTGACGCTGAAACAATCTGCCAGTGCACTGGATTGACCGATAAGTGTGGCAACAAGATCTGGGAAGGCGATATTATGCGAGAAATATATTGTCCGCATCATCCATACGAAGTTATTTGGGATGATGAACAAGGCGGATGGGCGTTAGGAATTGATCATGAGCCATTATATTACATTGGTAGCGAAAGCGGCGAGAAACACGAAGTAATAGGAAACGTATATGACAACCCGGAATTGTTGGAGAAAAGTAATGAATGAGAATGAAGTAGAAATCCTGTTGAGAGATATGCAGGAGTATCGTGAATTAACAAACCGTGTGAAAGCCATCTATGGAGATCAGATGACTCTAAAAGATATGGTGGATGTAATGGAACGTATCATCCGGGAGCCGGGCAGAAAAGATCCGGTCAATGCCAGAATCCTTACATACGATGAATCTGCCATGTGGGATGAATATAGAAAAGTCGGAACACCAGAAGAACTGAAAGCAGCATATAAGTATCTGCGACTGGTCAAGAAACATGGAACTGCAGGAAAAGCTATTGATGCATGTGCAGAATATGAAGGAATCGGAACGGTGGAAGAATGCCGGGAAGCTATGGAGAAACAGAGAAGGAAGATTGTGAAAAATCAATATGGAACAAACTATGTTTTGAAAGCTGGATATTGCCCTGTATGTGGCTGCGGAGTTACAGCAAGATGGGATTATTGCCAGTGCTGCGGGCAGAAATTGGAGTGGGAGGAGACTGGAATTGAAGATTAAAGAGAAAATCAGGAAAGCAATTATAACTTACGCATTAGAGCATTACCCTAATGAGTTTCTTACACAGCCTAAAAATGTACGGCGTGATACAGTTCGGGTAGAGACCGTGCAGGCAGTGACCGAAATGCCGAATGAAGTGTTCAAAAGTGATGAATACGTTATGTCAGAATGGCAAAAAAGAATTGTAATGGCAGAACTTACAGAAGCTCTTAAAGACTACATTACCATAACAGAATACGACGAGTTTAGAAAAGAAGGAAGAAAGAGGATTTTCAAAGCAAGTTTGAAGGTGGTGAGCGAAAAATGGTAGACAATACAAAGGAAGAGAAATACAGAGACTGGGACATCTGCGAGGAATGCGGACTGAACGGAGATGATACCTGGGAGGATGAAAATGGAAATCAGGTATCGAATTGCCCATACTGCCCATATAACGGGAAAGACCCGTGGATGTAAGGAGGGAAAAATGGGAAATGTGTTACTGACAATTATTGTATTGGAACTGCTGGCTATATTCTCTAAGTTGGATGAACGAACGGGAGGAAAAAGGCATGAGGACCAGGGAAATGACGTTACGGGATCACGGAATGTGGCCGGAGGACGAGGAGAAGATCTATAAGTACTGCCGTAAGCTGAGCCAGGAGGAGGCGCTGGAGCTGTTTCAATGTTGCATCTCCTCGGCATATGGGATAGAGGTGGCCGTATATGACAGTATGACGACAGGGGCCGGGTACAAGACGCAGATCAACAGGGGGAGGTACATCCCGGTCAAAGCGGATGACTTTTATGCATATCGGCGGAAGACAGCGGAGCAATTCTACCGGTTTTTACGGATGCATGGGAAGATGTGTTGACGGAGAGAGAAGAAAAAGGGGTGATAATGTAATAAGATGAGAAATCTCAATCAGATCATGAGGAAGTTGCAGAGAGCACTGCTCACAAAGCGGCTCCAGGTGAAGATAGACACACATCAGTTTTACAGTGCCGAGCAGAAACGGATGATAACCGTGTATACCTTGACCACACCTACACTGGGGATGGTGAGAGGGGAATGGAAAACTAGGGATTATGAGATCATGCACACGGCATCGCAATTCGATGTGGTGATGGCCTTGAAGGAGATTTGGGAAGCACTGGAAGACTGGGAATGATGGCAGGTGGTGATGAATGGCTGAGCTTACGCCGAAACAGAAAGCGTTTGCGGATGAATACATAAAAAATGGCGGAAATGCATCTGACGCCGCAAGAAAAGCCGGATATTCAAAAAAATATGCGGGGAATAATGCCCAAAAAGTACTAAAAAACACTAATGTTTCTAGGTACGTGGCTGAAAAGCAATCTCAAATTGAAAAAATAAAAGGCACGGACATTATGTCTTTGGCGGAAATCCAGCAACGACGCACTGTGATCGCAAGAGGAGAGGCGAAAGACTCATTTGGATTCACCCCGGAATTTTCTGTACAGCTGAAATCCATGAATGATCTGGAAAAGGCTCTCACCATCAAAGAACAAAAGGAAGCGCGGCAAAAAGCAGAAGAAGCGGCCAGAATGGCAGAAGAGTATCACCTTGATCTCGATATCATTGCCGATGTGTTCCACCCAATGGTCAGAGACATCCGGCGAGGGATGCACACAGAATATGTTTTACCCGGAGGGCGAGGCAGTACCAAGTCTTCCGGGATTTCGTGCATTATCATCGAACTGCTAAAAAACAATTCAGATATGCATGCGCTTGTATTGCGTAAGGTCGGCAACACCATCAAGGATTCAGTGTATGCACAGATCAAGTGGGCAATAGCCAAGATGGGTCTGGACGCAGAGTTCAAATTCAAAACCTCTCCTTTTGAGATAACTTACAAACCAACAGGGCAAAAGATCTATTTCCGTGGAGCCGATGATCCGCTGAAAATCAAATCTATTAAGCCAGAGTTTGGATATATCGGTATCGTATGGTTTGAGGAACTTGACCAGTTTGCTGGTCCGGAAGAGATACGAAACATTCAGCAGTCGGCTATCCGAGGCGGTGACAAGGCGTACAGATTTAAGTCATTCAACCCACCGAGAAGTAAGAACAACTGGGCGAATGAGTACACAGAGGAAGCACAGGAAAAAGATCCGGATGCACTGGTAACGCATAGTACATATAAGGACGTTCCAAAGGACTGGCTGGGCGAGCAGTTCATCAATGACGCGGAACACCTGAAAGAGGTCAACCCGGCGGCGTATGATAATGAATACATGGGCGAAGCCAATGGAAATGGTGGTAATGTATTCGAATTCATCGAGGAGCGAGAAATCACGGATGAAGAGATCGCCAGCTTCGATAGAATCTATCAGGGTGTAGACTGGGGATGGTTCCCGGATCCGTTTGCTTTTGTCCGTATCTATTATGATGCGGCCAGAGAGACCTTGTATTTCCTTGACGAACACAGAGCAAATAAGACAAGAAACAGTGATACGGCAGCAGAAATCAAGCGGCGCGGGTATGACGATTATGTAATCACCTGCGACAGCGCGGACAAAAAGTCAACCAGTGACTTCCGGGATGAAGGATTACCAGCTAGGGATGCGATCAAGGGACCCGGAAGCGTGGAATACTCAATGAAGTGGCTCCAGGGGAAAAAGCTCGTCTTTGATCCGAGGCGGACACCGGAAGCACGGAAAGAGTTCAAAAAATATGAGTATGAGCGCGATAAGGATGGAAATATCATAAGTGGATACCCTGACAAGGATAACCATTTCATCGACGCGACCAGATATGCAACGGAGACATTATGGAGAAGAAGAGGTAACAGTGCATAATGGGACTGATAGCAACAATTAAGAGGTGGTTCAGCATGATTTTCAAGAAACAGGCGGAAGAAGATTTCGCCGTAAACGTGATTTCTTCCCCAGAGATGGAGAGGATCATTAAGAATTGCTATGGAATATACGGAGGCAAGCCATATTGGGAAAGCGCGGAAAAGAGGATCAAGACGATCAACTTTGCGAAGTCCATCTGCTCGGAAACGGCACGGCTGGCAACGCTGGCAATCGGAATTAAGATTGACGGGTCGGCAAGGGCAACATGGTTACAGCAGCAGATTGACGCTGTGTACTTCAAAATCCGGCACTGGGTGGAATATGGATGTGCATACGGTACAGTGTTTCTGAAGCCGAACGGTGAGAGCATCGACGTATTCACGCCGGAGGATGTACTTCTGGTAGAGTATGATAACCTTGGAATCAAGGGGATCATATTCAAGGACAGTTATACGGAGAAAGACAGATATTACACACGGCTGGAATATCACAGATTCGTGGATCGGGAATATGATGGCCAGAAGGTGCGACCATATATTGTCAGTAACAAGGCATACGTCTCTAAATCCTCTGATTCAATCGGTGATCCGATCTCCCTGGAGAAAACGAAGTGGAGTAATCTTCTGCCGGAGACTCCGCCGATTTTGAAAGCAGACGGAAGTCCTCTTGACGGTCCGCTGTTCGGTATGTTCCGGACACCTGCAGCAAACAATGTTGACATCAACACGCCGATGGGTCTCCCGATCTATGCAGAAGCCATTGAGGAGCTGCGGGATCTGGATGTGGCATACAGCCGGAATGCAGGAGAGATCTTCGACAGTGAAAAGATTATTTTGGCAGACGACCGGTTACTGATGCCACCTGGCGAGAAGATCGGAAAAATGACAACGGCGCAGAGACAGCGGACCGTTGAAGAGATGAAACTCCCGCACTATGTCAAGAATGTGTTCGGGAATGACGCGAAAGAGTTTTACGCGGAGATTAACCCGCAGCTTAACACGGACGTTAGGCTTGCGGGCATGAATGCCTTGCTGTCTCAGATCGGATACAAGGCAGGATTCAGCAACGGATATTTCGTATTCAACGAGAAAACTGGCATGGTGACGGCTACGCAGGTAGAAGCAGACGACCGCCGGACAATCCAGCTGATTAAGGATGTCAGAGATAAGTTGGAAGACTGCCTCAATGGTACGATCTATGCGCTGAATGTGTTTGCTGATCTGTATGGTCTGGCTCCGGTTGGTGCGTATGAAGTAACATACGACTTCGGAGACATTGTCTATTCGTATGAGGAAGACAAGCAGACGTGGTGGAAATATGTTGTGCAGGGATTGGTTCCGTTCTGGTATTATCTGACCAAGTTTGAAAATCTTTCAGAAGAAGAGGCAAAAGCTCTAGTCGAAGAGGCACAACCGAAAGAAAAGGGACTGTTTGAGGAGGAATAAAATGGCAGTAAACATTAGATTGAAACCTTGTTGTTTTAAGTGTGAGCATTCTCGATTGGTTATTACAGACAAAGGTTGCAGAGACGATTATGGAAGGTTACGCGTTGACAGGCTGATTATATGCGATAACGAACCAATATGCGCCGCGGCGGCAAATGATTCATCGGAGTATTTGAATGCTTAGTCCGGAATACCTCCGTGATGTGGCAGCCGGTAGTGAGAAGATAGCTTCCGACCTGCATGACTACATCATACAACAGATCGTAGAACGCATGATGTTGCGAATCGGGCGAGGAAAAGAATACCTGCTCACATCATCGGACAAGTGGCGTATTAAGGTCCTGCAGGATGCTGGTTATCTACTGGAAGACATCACCAAAGAGCTTGCGACGTACACGAAACGGCAGAAATCAGAAATCAAGGCGGCAATGGAAGAGGCCGGGGTGAAAGCTATCAGCTATGATGATAAGATCTATGAGGCAGCGGGGCTCTCTCCTCTTCCCCTGTGGGAGTCACCGGAGCTTGTCCGGCTGATGGAGCGCAATATGCTGGCAACAGGGAACGAGTGGAACAATTACACCCGGACAACAGCGGCGGCGGCTCAAAGTGCATACATCAATGCCTGTGATCTGGCTTACAATAAGGTCATGAGCGGAGCAACTGCATACTCGCAGGCGGTCAGAGAAGCCATAGACAGTATCGTGAGCGAAGGGGTAACAGTAACTTACCCTTCCGGTCATAAGGACACCATAGAGACCGCCACAGCGCGTGCGGTGCGCACCGGAATCGGTCAGGCGGCAGGTGATATTGCTCTGAAACGCATGATTGAAATGGAATGGGACATCATCCTTGTGTCTGCTCATATCGGAGCCAGAACCGGAGACGGTGGAGAGAATCCAGGTAATCATTTTTGGTGGCAAGGAAAGTACTATTCACGAACCGGAAATGATGATAGATTTCCGGAGTTTTACGGCGCGACCGGATACGGAACCGGCGAGGGTCTTTGCGGGTGGAACTGCCGTCACTCATTCGGAAGCGGAACTGGCAACGACGAGGATAACCCGTACAAGGAAATCCAGACTGAGGACAACGAACGGGTTGAAAAGGCAGAGAAGAAACAGCGGGAACTTGAAAGACGCATCAGAAAGACCAAGCGTGCGGTTATGGGATGGCAGACGGCGGTTGAAAACTGCACGGACGAAGAGACGCGATTCAGCCTGCAGCAGGAGCTTGACCGGAAATCCTATCTCCTGCAGAAGCAGAACGCCGCATACAAGGAATTCTGCAGAGAAAATGACCTGCGTCCATTGAATGAACGCCTGCGGATTGCGAAGTGGAGTCGTGAACAGGCGGCAAAGGCTACGGCAGCAGCTAGACGATACAAAGAAGCGAAAGGAATATGATATGAGTTTTTCTGAATTTTGCACGGGGTTTCTCCAGATTTGCGCTGGTATAACTGCCGTCGGGGCGGCGTGTGGAGTGCTGCATAAACTGTACGCCGGAGCAAAGAAGCCGATGGAAGATATAGACAAACGTCTTGACTCTATCGAGTCTGATATCAAGGATATAAAGGGAAAACTGAACCGGGATTACAATGAGATCAACCAGAACAGGGATGATATGAATCTGCTTATGCGTAGTATGTTTGACCTGATCGAAAACAGGATCACCGGGAACAACGTCGAGGGTCTAAAAAAAACGAGGGACGACCTTGTAAAGGCATTAACCGACAAATAAGAGGGATCATAGTGAAAATATATGAGTTTACTGCACCGGAGCTGGAGAAGATACGACAGCTCGCGAATTTCACGCCAGAAGAAAGAGATCTGTTTGAACGGCGGGCACAAGGCGCGCCTCTGATACAGTGTGCAGAAAACATGAACATGAGCATAGGGTCCATTAAGAGACTTAGCGTTCGGGTGAACCGAAAGATTATAAGGATCTGTTAAGGAGGTAGTTATGGGCGGACGTGGCGGAAAAAGCGGATTTTCCTCGAGGGGGGCGGAAGGACACCATTTGAAAGATCGGCTACTGTAGCAATTATTGAGAATGGGAAACCTAGTCCATATGCAGGAACAGAATACGACAGTGAGTCAAATTATTATAAATTTCAGCTGTGGCAAAAAGACGGCATGAACAGAATCTATGTAAAAGATTATAAAAATAGAACTGTTGCATACATAGATGCGAACAAAGGAAATGAAGTTGTCACAGATTATGCAAAAGGACCTGTTGTTGAAACTACAAATTGGTTTTTGAAAAACTATAAAATACCTGATTATCAAAAAGAAAAAAAGAAGAAAAAGAAGTAAACTTTTTAGAGACTTAGTTGATACCACTAAGCCTCTTTTTTTGTGCCATAATCAAGGTACAGAAGCAAAACAGCCTTGAAACGGAGGTATCAATATGAATATGTACCAACCTATGTATGGCATGGATGCAATGGCCGCAGAGCAGATGGCGTTGCAACAGCGCATCCAGCAGATGGAACAGCAGAGACAGCAATTCCAGTATCCGACACAGCAGATGCAGGCACCACCGGCACAAAATGTGAACTGGATCCATGTTGCAGGCATTGACGGCGCAAAAAATCAGATTGTGCAGCCAGGGCAAACAACATGGATGATGGACAATAACAGTCCGTTTTTCTATGTCAAGTCCGTTGACAACATGGGAAGCGCAACATTAAGGGTATTTCAGTTTCAGGAGATACCGCCAGACGCGCTTACCGCTCCACAGACGCAGCAGAAAGACTACAGTGATAAGTACGTTACCCGTGAGGAATACAATGAGCTTTTGAAGCGTCTGGGAGAGAACACACAGGAGAAGGAGGGCAAGGCATGAATCCATTAATGGGACTAATCGGCGGTATGGGTGGGAACAACCCTATGGCAGCTATGGCGCAGGCTATGAATATAATCAATCAGATTAAGCGAAACGGGAATCCGCAGGCGGCCATAAATGCAATGGCGCAGCAGAACCCGAACGTAAAAAAAGCAATGGAAATGTGCCAGGGTAAGAACCCACAGCAGGTATTTGAACAGATGTGCCGGCAAAACGGCATTGATCCGGCGCAGTTCACCGGGATGATAAAATAACGCTATCTCGCCGGAGTGCACACGGCTTGATAAATATATGATAAGGAGATTACCAACATGACAGAAGGTATGTTATCTGCGGCTGATGTAGCAGCAGTGACCCGCAACAATGACAATAGTAATGACATGTGGGGTGGAAATTGCTGGATCTGGATTATTCTGATCGCATTCATGTTTCTTCCGATGATGATGGGCGGATGGAACCGTGGCGGCGTTGAGACTGGTGTTCAGGACAATTTCATTTCTGATGAGTTCGTGAAACGTGACATCTTCAACACCAACCAGAATGTATCCAATACGGCATGCCAGACCCAGAGAGATGTACTGGAGAACCGGTACGCAAACCAGCTTGGATTGCAGCAGGTACAGGCAGCACAGCAGAATTGCTGCTGCGAGACCCAGAAAGAAATCCTGCAGAGCCGGTATGATTCTGCGTTGATGGCGCAGACCATGCAGGCACAGATGGCGCAGTGCTGCTGTGACATCAAGGAGAGCATCCTTGCCGACGGTCAGGCTACCAGACAGCTGATTCAGGATAATACTATTCAGAATCTGCGCGACAAGCTGGCAGACCGTGACAGAGACCTGCAGACTGCTTACTGGCAGATTTCCCAGGTCAACCAGACGAAGAATATCGTGGATGCAGTGAGACCTACACCGATTCCGGCATATCTCACTTGTTCCCCGTACTTCGCATACAATAGCGCAGCCTACGGGAGCGGATGCTGCGGAGGCAACGTGCTGTGAGATATCAGGATCTAACGGCTATCGATCTGCTGAATCTGTTCGGAGTTCTTCTGCAGGTAATGAATTACCAAAGCGACCTATCGCAAGAAAGCAACGCAGATCTCGCAAAGCATCTGCAGGAGCAGGACAGCAAGTATCTGAGCCGGATTCTGGAAAATCAGGAAAAGATAATGAGCATGTTGGATGAATTGTCCATATCTACCAAAAGGTAGTCTTGCAAAAGAGGGTAGGCATGGCTTGCCCTCTTATTTTTTTGAAGAGGAGAAAGAGATATGTTGAATGCTATTGCAAGAGAGGCACAGCAGATCAGCGCTGGCCAGAATGTTATTTTTTCGTCTACCCGTGTGCGTTCCCGCCGGTGTACGTGTTCCAGCGGGTGGCTGAATCATGTTGAAGGAAGTGGACTGTTCACAATTACGAACCGTAGCAATCAGCCTATGGCGGTAGAACTGCAGTATAACTGTAATGTTACTGCGTCAGCAGCAGGAGAGACGGCTCTGGTCATGGAACTCAATGGAGAATCCATCGGAGGAACCGAGATGGATTATACCGTAGCTACTGCAGGTGTGTTCCAGAATGTTGGTGCATCCACATTGATTCCGATTCCTGCAGGTTCCGACCGGACTGTATCAGTCGGCAATATCTCTGCAGGAACAGTCCTTGTGAAAGACGCTAATCTCATCATCAAGAAGCTGTCATGATGGAGGTGATCTTATGATTACCTTTAAGAGCAAAGAAGATGTGCAGACCATAGATGAAATCTATGCAGAGATCAATGCCCGGATGATTGCGGCGCTTATGTTTCACAGCCAGATGGCGGATTACTTCGACTTCCTGGGCCTGCGCGGATATAAGCGCCTCCATGAATACCAGTATGTGTCGGAAGGAAAAGAGCGGCGTGAATTGAACCGGTATTACATCAACCACCATAACCGGATGATCCCAGATCGGTACGAAGGGTCTGTGCAGATGATTCCGGAAGGGTGGAAGAATGCAAACCGGATCAGTGTAGGTAAGTCCACAAAGCAAAAAGCCGTCGAGGATGGATTCAACGAATACCGCCAGTGGGAGTCTGACACGAAAGCACTGTACGAAAAATATGCCGTTACTCTTCGGGATGGCGGTCATATTGCGGATGCTCTGCGCGTGGAAATGTTGGTTGATGATGTGGACGGAGAACTGAAACATCTGGAACGCATGTTGGTAGATCTCATTTCTGCCGGATATGACATGGTATACATCGTGGAGAGTCAGGACGCGATCCACGACCGCTACGAAAGAAAAACGGCAAAAGTATGGGAGGTATAAATATGCATGAATTACAAAAAGTGCTGGAAAAACAGCTTGAAACAGAAAGAAAAGAAGCCATAAACAAATTGACGTCGAATAATCTGGATACGATTTTCAAGCTCACGACCGCAATCTGCAATATTAAGAAGCTGGAAGGTACGGAGCGCGAGCATTCGGCAGCACCTACGGCGGAGATCGCGGAGGAAATCATCAGAAAATATTCCAATGGCCGGTATGACCACAACGTGGATGCACTCTACGATGCTTACATTGCCGCGAAACAGGCGTATAAGCAGACCGGAGATCAGGGACACCGTGACAAACTCATGGAATCGGTTGGAAGACTGATGGTGGAAATCTATGATCTGTTATCTTCCATGATTGTAGACTCTGATTTTCAGGAAGAAAAAAAAGAGATCATGCACCGGATAAGGATGCTGTCTGAACAGTAATATATTATTGTAACGTGGGTACAGATACAATCTATCACCACATTATAATTATGTTGTAACGAAAGTTACACACAGGTGCTTTGTTCTATTCATTTGTTCCTCCTTTCTTAGGTAGCACGCGTCCTTAAAAGAAACCGGTGTACATCCTCCAAAAGGTGCACCGGGAGGTTGAAAAGCGGATGCAATTTCCGGCTGTGCATTATCCGGTCGAAGCCCGAACCGGAGCGCTTGGCAAGCGTTATAACCCACGGCCTGCATGCGCCGTTAGTCCTCCGGGATAGCATGCATAGCGAATGCCTTGCGCCAAGGCTGGCAGCTGGAAAGACAGCATCCCCCCACGCAATCCGGCATAGACGACGAAACCTGCCGGATTGCAAACATGGGAAGATATACCGTAAGTGGAAGCGGGGCAGACTGTAAATCTGTTGTCTTCGGACTCGGGTGGTTCAACTCCATCTCTTCCCATTGCATTACATTGGTGACAATTCCGGAAAACGTTGTCAATATGCTATTGAGAACAAACTGGTGGTATTCATGATGCTGTCAGACGTTCGATAAGGTGCGTAGCTCAGTAGGCAAGAGCAACCTGACCATACGGAGGTGTGTCGATGGTTCGAGTCCATCCGTACCGATTACCCCGCCAGTGGTTTATCTGGCTGAATCCATTACCGCCGACGGGCGGTTAATAATCACGTTTAGGAGGATTATGTATGCAGAATTATGAACAGATCTTACAGGAGATCGGAATTGAGATCCCGGAGGACAAAAAGACTGATCTGAAACAGAAGATGGACGAAAATTATCGTACCAAATCAGATTACGACAAAGTAGTTCAGAAACGGGACGAGTACAAAGCATCTCTTGATGGCGTGCAGACCAAGTTGGACGGGTTCAAAGACATTAATGTGGATGATCTGAAAGGCCAGATTACTACTCTGACTACAGAACTTGCCAATGAAAAAGCAGCAAGAGCGGCAGATGCCAGAAAAGTCGAGGTAGAAAAAACCGTCAATGAATTTCTCTCTTCTACAGACGAGAATGGCGAAAAGAGGTACGAATTTCTGAATGATATCACAGAGAACCACTACCGGGATGCACTCACAGCAGAACTGGACAAAGATTCTGCAAAAGGAAAGTCCATTGGTGACATTTTCAAGGGAATGATTACCGATAAGGACGGAAACCAGAAAACCGGAATCTTCATTGACAAGGAACAGGCGGCAGCTACGAAGAAAGCGGCAAAGTTTACAACTTCGCCGACGAATAAGCCGAAGCCTGACGGACAGAAATATACCATGTCTGAGATTATGAAGATGAAGAACGAGAACCCGGATCTGGATATCAAAGCGTATATGTAACATGAAATAACCGGCAAGACATTTGGAGTTTTGCCGCTGACCCACATCCCTTTTAAAAGTTATGGGTAGAAAGGATTTTTTATGCCATTATTTGACCAGAAAAATTTTAATGGTGAGGTATTTGGTGCGTATGTCGACACTGTACCGAAGCTTAAAAGAAATGAACTTCTGAAATCCGGTGCGATTGTAGAGAAATCACAGTATGCAACCATGCTGCCGGATCAGACTGGCGGTAATTACATTACCATTCCGATCAAAGCAAGAATTGGTGGAACGGCTGACAACTACGATGGTAATACGGACATTACCGCAGATTCCCGCGAAACCTTTACGCACGGAAGAATTGTTGCAGGACGTTCTCACGGTTGGACGGAAAAAGATTTCTCCTCTGACATCACCGGAGAGGATTTCGAACCGGCAGCGCAGGAAGTGGCAGAGTACTGGGACGACGTAGATCAGGCTACTCTTCTGTCTGTCCTGAAAGGCATTTTCTCTATGACTGGCACGGAGAATCTGAAGTTCGTGAACGATCATACCTATGATGTGTCTATGGCTGCAACTGAGACCGGATTTAAGGAGACTACTCTCAACAACGCAGTACAGCAGGCGCTTGGAGACAACAAGGCAAAATTTAGCCTTGCTATCATGCATTCCAAGATCGCAACTGATCTGGAGAACCTGAAGCTTCTGTCTTACATGAAGTATAACGATGGCGACGGAATCGAAAGAGACCTGACTCTCGCTACTCTGAACGGCAGAACTGTACTGGTTGACGACGATATGCCGACCACAACCGTTGCTGCTAAGTATGTGAGAGCACTGTCTACTGATCCGGGAGCACTGAAAGTTACTACTGCAGGCACCGATTCCGGAGAGGTAGCAAAAGCTACCGTTGCTGCTGATATTACAGATATCGCAGAGAATGAGTATGTTGTTCTCCTTCCGGCTGGAACTGCTTATACGACTTACGTGCTGGGCGCTGGCTCTATTGAGTACACCAACTGCGGAGCAAAAACACCGTATGAGCTGGACAGAAATGCGGCAAAGAATGGCGGTGAGACTACCCTCTACTCTCGTCAGAGAAAGATCTTCTCTCCGTACGGTATTTCCTTCAAGTCCGGTTCCATCATCTCCCCGACTGATGTGCAGCTGGCAACCGGAAGCAACTGGGAGCTTGCGAACAACAACGCTTCTGGAACGAAGAAATACTTCCCGATCAAGGCTATTCCGATCGCAAGAATCATCACTCGATAGGAGAAAACGGCATGGCATACGCAGATTACAAATTCTATACAGAATCATACTTCGGCAATGTCGTGCCGGAATCTGATTTTCCACGAGTGGAGAGCAAAGCCAGTGACTTCGTGGATATTCTGACCCATGATCGTCTGGTGGATGGACTGCCTACCAATGAGCATGCTCAAATGCGCATCAAAAAGGCGGTCTGCTCACTGGCGGATACATTGTACCAGATTGAGCTTGCCGAAAAGCAGGCTCTTTCCGTTGCAGAATCCGGTTTTACGTCTTCATCCGGCGGAGCAGGGAAGACCACAGGAGTTGTGACCTCTGTATCTTCCGGCAGTGAGTCTATCTCATATGCCACTCCGCAGCAGATCGGCGCAGGTGCAAAGGAAATGAGCGCGCTGTATGCGGCGGCTGGAGATCCACAGAAAACCAATGACATTCTGCTCAAAATTGCACTTCCTATGCTTATGGGAGTGAGAACTGATGATGGTATTCCGATTCTCTATGCGGGGGTATGAGTATGATTTGCAATAAAAAAGCGTATCCGGATATGAGAAAAGATTGTGAAAATTGTTCTGAAAAGGAAGCGTGTTTTAACGGGTATGCCGTTGGAGCCTCTTACATGGAGAATGCTACTGAAAAGCTGGAACAGCCTCTTATGAGGGAAACAACCACGTTAAATGTTGGCGGAAATCTGGTACCAGTATACAAAGACGATCTGAGAAAAGAAATATACAAGGCGTTAAGAGAACCTTTTTCTTTGAGGTATGGAGCATGAATATTTTGCAGGACTGTAGAATTAACATTTTAGGTTCCGAATGGAACATAAAGTTCGGAAACGAGGAACAGTATCCGAACTTAAAAAATATGGATGGTTATTGTGACCAAAGCACACGTGAAATTATTGTTGACAATATGGAAAAGTACCAGGAGCAGCTTGGCTCAAAAGCGGATCTTCCAAGCTATCGGAAGCAGGTTACCAGACATGAAATCATTCATGCATTTCTGTTTGAGTCAGGTCTTGATATAAGTTCGGTCAAAGCCGAAAGCTGGGCTACGAATGAAGAGATGGTAGACTGGGTTGCTATCCAGATACCAAAAATCATTGTTGCTATGGAGAAAGCTGGTGCTCTATGAAAATTCTGAAACGATTATTTTGCAATCATAAAAAACAGGTGCATGTCGGCACGTATTTGTCCGATGAACCGGATGGATCACGACGGACACGCCATATATGGCAGCGCAAAAACTGCGGAAAAATGATTTGGAGGTAGAAAGATGGATTTAAGCTCATTGGGCAATTGCGTTCCCATTATTATGATCTGCTATGGTGTAGGGTTTGCGTGCAAGACCTTTCCTAAAATCCCGGATGAACGCATTCCGGTTATCATGCTGCTGGTGGGTGGTGTTCTCGGTACAATTGGTATGAGAGTTATCCCGAGCTTTCCGGCAACGGATTACATCACCGCTGTTGCGGTCGGTATGTTTAATGGCCTTACGGCTACCGGAATCAATCAGCTGTATAAGCAGAGCAAGAAAGCGTAAGAAGCTGTGGGCGGTCGGGGATCGTCCAGCGGTATGAGTGACAAAGGAAAACCGTATGGAAGTCAGTACCATTCATTATATGAATACGAAAATGTAAAGTTTGTTTCCAACATAGGAAAAAATTATGAGCCACTTATGGAAACTCGGACGGAAGGAAGAGTGTACGTACAGGTCGGAGGAAACGACATTATCAGAATTGTATTCATGGATGAGCAGAACAAAAGAAATAAAGTCATTGAGCAGGACAAAAGGTCAAAAGAATGGCATGTTCATCATGGGTATTTTCACACAGAAAATTCCGAAAAAGAACACGAGCCACTATCTGCTCAAGACAGACAGTATCTTGAAAAGATCAAAAGGATATGGCATAATCGTAGTAAGCAAACATAGTTTAAGTCGGGGAAAACACTCATAAAATGAGAGTTCTGCGTTCAAATCGTCGGTGTTTGTGAGAGAGATGCTATATCAGAAATGATGTGGCGTCTCTTTTTTTATGAAAAATTATGGCAGATAAGACAAACAGTATTGCATACGAAAATCTGAATCGGCGTATATTTGACGGCGTTGGAGAATACGGCATACCGCAGTTGCTACCGGAAACATTCGCAGGTGACTGCGAATTTGTCGGTTTCAATTATGCCAGAGGTAATTGCTCAAACACCGATCAGAAAGCTGTTCATTTCTTTCTGGACGATTACCAGTTCTATTCTCTTTGGAGAACACCGGACAGGTACGTGGATAAGTTGAGTAAATTCCGGTACGTTCTGACACCGGATTTCAGTACTTACACTGATTTTCCGAAAGCAATCCAGATATACAACCACTACCGCAAGCATTGGGTAGGTGCATATCTGCAAGAGTATGGCTGCCGGGTAATTCCAACAATCTCATGGAGCACGCCGGATTCCTACGAATGGTGCTTTGACGGTGAACCGGAGGGCGGAACGGTGGCAATTAGTTCCGTTGGATGTATGAACGGCAAGGCGAAAAAGGAACTATTCTTGTCCGGTTACAATGCAATGATCGAACGGTTACACCCGGAAAGCATCATCTTTTACGGAGCAGTACCGGAAGAGTGCAAAGGCAATATTGTTCGGGTAAAAGCGTTCAGTGACAGATTCAGTAAGGCAATCTGCGAGGTGTGAGCATGTATAACGACCATGTGACAGTATTCAACTTTTACGAATCTCCCACAACCGGGGAGATAACGTGGTATCCGCATGTGCTTCAGATGTGTGATCTGATTACAGACCGCGGTGCGATTATCAAAAAATATGGAGCAGACAGCACCGATACTGCACAGCTTCATGTTCGATGGTATGACGCAGATGCTGGAGATATATGCGTCATACGATCCAGCGGTGACTATTTGCCGTATCTTCCGCCGAAAGAATGGAAGAAGCAGACCAATGATAAGCTGGCGGAATCTATAACCTTTTCAGATAAAGATTTCTTCTGCAAAGGCATATGGATTGGGCGGGATGCTCCGATATCTGATGATGATTACCGCGGCGGATTCTATCAGCATGTAAACAATCTCAATGACAATGTGTTTAAGGTTTCAAGTGTAGGAGGACCGTATACCGTGATCCCGCATTTTGAAATCCTTGGAAAGTAGGTAGCACATGGACAGAATGCAGCATTTTCCTTCATTTTCAATCGTATATGGAGACATTGATATTAAGCTCGATCTGTCCAGATTTGAGGAACAGTACAAGAAAGCACAGTATGAGCTTGACGGTAATGTTATGAACAGCATGGTTCCGTTTATGCCGCATTACAACGGCACGTTCATCCAGAACACCCGGGCGCATAGTGCTGCAATCCAGGGAACCGGAAAAGTGTATGCCGCATACGGTCAGCAGGGAAGATACCTGTACATGGGAAAAACGATGGTTGACGAGGAAACCGGAAGCGCATGGGCGAAACAAGGTAATAAGAAAGTTCTCGTCAGCCAGTACGGCGGTAAGACCAATGCAAAGGAAAACCTGTCATACACCCATACACACAATCCGGCGGCGCAAGCTCACTGGTTCGATGCTGCGAAAAAGGCTGACGGAAAAAGCTGGATAAGGCAGGTAAAAGCAACGGCGGGAGGTGGTAAACGTGGCGGATAATCTGAAACCGATAGGCGTAGACGCTGATGGGTACGACATTTTGACAACAGCCATGAAAGCGTTGCTGAATCAGTATCCCGGATTACAGGCGGATGAAACCATCCGGTTTGAACAGCTGGAAGACGACAGCGGCATAGCTTTCTCCAATGACAACGGTGCACTGGTCTACTCCGAGAAGGAAGATGTGTGCGGAGTCATGCATCAGATCTGCCAGTATCCTTTTTTCGTCATATACCGGACGGCATCACTGCGGGAGAAACAAAAGATCAATGTGCAGGCATTCCTTGACAGTCTCGGTAAATGGATATGCCGGGAGCCTGTAACTATTGATGGCGTGGACACCCGCCTCACGACGTTCCCGGAACTTTCCGGCGGACGAATCATCAAGCGTATAACCCGTGACAATTCTTACGGCACAGTACCGCAGGAGAACGGTGTGCAGGACTGGGTTCTTCCTTTGACAGTCCGATACGAATACAACTATGAAACGATATAACCGACAGCAGAACAGATGCTGCCGCTGACCCAGAAATCCCTTTAAAAGCTATGGGTAGAAAGGACTTTTTTTATGGCTGTAACAGGAAAAATTGACCGTAAATACATGGCACATTTTCTCGATGCAGGCTCTCTGTGTGGTGGTCTTACTCCGAAGTATGAACGCCTCGGAAAAGATCTGGAAGAGTACAACATCGAACTCAACCCAGACACAGAGACCTCTAAGAATATCCTTGGTGAGACGACCTTCAAGCACAATGGTTATGAGGCTTCCTCCGAAGCTGATCCGTTCTATGCGGAAACAGACTCCGATCTCTTTAAGGCTCTCCAGAAGATTGTAGACGAACGTCTAAAAGACGACAATCTCAAAACTAAAGTAGTGGAAGTGCACCTCTGGACAGAAGAAACCAGCGGAGCATATGAAGCATACCAACAGGAATGCTATGTTGTCCCGACCTCCTATGGCGGTGACACTTCCGGATATCAGATTCCGTTCACTGTCAACTATGTTGGCGAGCGTGTGAAAGGAACCTTTAACCCGACAACCAAAGCATTCACTGCAGCAGAATAAGCGGAGTAAGGAGGACAACTCATGGAAGAAATGAAACTTACAGTCGACACAGGTGCGGTGAATATCGCAGTACAGGAACCGGACGGCAGTGTAATCGGATCGTTCAAATTCATCCCAACCGATATGGACATCATCAGGCGTTACGGGAAGGTAGTGGATTATTTCAACGGCATTACGTTCCCGGAGAACCCGACCGACGAAGAGTACATCAAGCTTGATGATGAAATCAGAGGACAGTTGGATTATCTACTCAACGGCAATGTGTCAGAGGGCGTATTTGCCAAATGTGCCCCACTGACCATGATCTCCAATGGTGATTTGTTCTTCGAGACAATCATTGATGGAATCGGAAAGTTGATTGAGAAGACCATGAAGACCCGAATTGATAAGAAAATGAAACGCGTGAAAGCAGCAACCTCCAAATACCACGGATGATCGCGTGGGAATTACCTGAATCATTGTGTGTAGGTGGTCAAGAATGGAAGATCCGGACTGACTTCCGAGCCATTCTTGATATTATCCGCTACTTTGCAGACCCAGAATATGAGGCAGACGAGTCGTGGCTTATCTGCCTCACAATTCTATATATAGATTTTGAAGATATGCCGCCAGAGATGTACCAGGAAGCCTGTGAAAAAGCTATTGAGTTCATCGACATGGGAATCAAGGATGACGGCAAGAAAAAGCCGCACACGATGGACTGGGAGCAGGATGCACCCATTATTCTCCCGGCTGTGAATCGCGTTCTGGGGCAAGAGGTAAGAGCGGTTGAGCACCTGCACTGGTGGACGTTTCTCGGAGCTTACATGGAGATTGGAGACAGCTTGTTTTCACAGACCATAAGTATCCGGAAAAAGAAGATGGAGGGAAAACATCTGGAGAAGTGGGAACGTGAATGGTACAAGCAAAACAAAGATCTGGTTGACTTGAAAAAGCGTTACACAGCAGAGGAAAAAGCCGAAATGGATCGGCTGAATAAGATCCTCGGATAGGCGGTGAGAAAATGGCTGGCCAGTATGACGGCACAATAATTATTGACACAGCAATTAAGACAAATGGAGTTGACAAGGGAACCAGAGACATTCAACAGAAGTTAAAGTCTGGAGCAAAAAAAACTGCTGTGACTGTCGAAAAGATTGGCCGAACACTGCAGGAGGGGGTGAGTAAATCCCTCTCAATCGGGCAGCAGGAAACAGGCGGCTTTTCTGGAGCGACGAAAGAGGCCAGAGAACTGCAGGCGCAGATCGAGAAAACTTCATCAGCTCTGGAACTGGCCCAGAAGACAAAGGAACAATTTCTGGAAGCAGGCGGATCACCGGATTCCAGTTACGTTCAGGATCTGGACAACCGGATACAGCATTTAACCGGGACACTGCAGGAAGGAAAGGGGAAGCTTGCAGAGTTTGGATTTGCCCAGCAGGAACCTGCTGCCGCAACAAAGAAGACTGGTGTGATTTTTTCCTGGGTAGGGAAAATCCTTGGCGGCTTGAAAAATGTCATGGTCAAGGTCGCGAAGAGCGGAGCAAAGCTTCTGGAGAGCGCATTGCGTGGCCTTGGAGAACGATCAAAGAAGTTGGCGGGAAATATCTCTAAGGTCATTCTTAAACTCCTGGGACTGAACAAGGAAAGCAAGAAGACAGGCTTTTCAATCTCCAAAATGCTAATGAGGGCATTGCTGTTCAGGACAGTATTCCGGGCATTGTCGACAGCGGTATCCGGCATCAAAACCGGATTCCAGAATCTGGCTCAATATTCATCCCAGACAAATTCTGACATTTCATTGCTGATGTCCTCTCTTACTCAGCTAAAAAACAGTCTTGCTACAGCATTCGCACCGATCCTTAGCGTAGTGGCACCGATTCTTAGCCGTTTCATAGGCATGCTCTCTTCGGCAGCAAGTGCAGTTGCTCAATTTTTTGCAGCATTGACCGGAAAAAGTACTTACGTAAAAGCTGTTAAGGTTCAGCAGGATTATGCTGCAGGATTGAAAAAGACTGGTGATAATGCAAAAGATGCAAAGAAAGAGCTACAGGGATACCTCTCGCCCATTGATGAAATCAACAAGAAAGAGAAGGAAAATGCAGAAACTTCGTCTGGTACCGGAGGTGGCGGAGTAAGTCCAGGGCAGATGTTCAAGGAAGAGGCTATCACCAATCCGATCAAAGGAATTGCGGATAAAATCCGAGAGTTATTTGCGGCAGAAGATTGGCAGGGTCTAGGAGCATTTATGGCGCAGTGTGTAAACGCTGCATTTGCAAAAATGTATCAGGCGCTTAGCTGGGAAAATGTAGGTCCGGAAATTGTACATTACCTGACTGCATTCATTGTGACGTTCAATTCCTTCATTCAGAATCTCGATTGGAATTTGATCGGACGCACGCTTGGAACTGGTATCAATACTGCAGTAAATACGTTATCCCTGTTGGTATCTGGAATTGACTGGGGAGCAATAGGCGCGGCTTTGTCTGTTGGATTGATGGGATTGGTCAACGAGGTTGACTGGAATGCCTTTGGCCTGCTGATTGGCAGCTATTTCATGATTAAGTGGGATATGCTGGTGAATTTTGTTCAGGGAATCGACTGGAGCAGGATTGGTGAATCAATTGGGCAGGCTCTGAACGGAGCGGTCCGGGCAATCGACCTTGCAACCATAGGAATGACTTTGGGACTTGCTATAACCGGCATATTCCAGACCGCCATTGATTTCGCAGCAACTTTTGACTGGATTGGACTCGGAACCAACATAGCAAATGGAATTAATGCGGCTATACAAAATATAGACGCATCGACAATAGGAAAGGGACTTTCCGACTTTGCTGCAGGATTCTTGAACATGTGTGTTACTGCGTTAAGCCAGGTAAACTGGTTGGAACTTGGAAATAAAATTGGAGATTTTATTGTTTCTGTTGATTGGCTGGGTATTGCAGCACGTTTAGCAATTTGCGGAGTATTTTTAATAGAAGGACTGCTCGACGGAATTGTAGGAGCACTGGTCAGCATTGCATCTTGGATGAAAACGCATGTTTTTGATCCGATTGTGAACGGTTTCAAAAATTTGTTTGGTATTCATTCTCCATCTACTGTATTTGCAGAGTTTGGACATTTTCTGATCGAGGGACTGACCAACGGCATTAAAGATAAGATTAATAGCGTTTTACAGATTTTCCAGAATCTGAAAACCAATCTTACAACAAAGTGGAATGAGATAAAAGCGTCAGCAGAAACAACTTGGAAAGCTATTGGTGATGCAACACGCAATATCTGGCAGAACGGAATTGTAGGTGCTATCAAACAGTCAGTAAATTCCATTATCGGACTGATAAACCGGATGATCGAAGCGGTGACCGGCGGAGTCAATTCCATATTCGATAAGCTGAATACCTTCTCTATTGATATTCCTGACTGGGTCCCGGAGCTTGGCGGTAAGCATTTCGGCTTTGACTTCCAGCATTTCAAGGCGCCGAAGATTCCATATCTGGCAACCGGCGCAGTGATCCCGGCAAATGCCCCGTTTACGGCAGTCCTCGGAGACCAGAAACACGGCAACAATATTGAAGCACCGGAGGCTCTTATACGAAAGATTGTCCGGGAAGAGAGCGGCAGCAGAGGTGGAACGTATCACTTTACCGGACAGATTAACCGGCGTGTGCTGTTTGACGAGTTCATCACCGAGGCGAAGCTCCGGCAGGATCAGACCGGCGTAAACCCGCTGACATCGTTTTAAGGAGGCTGTATGCAGGATCGGATAAAAATTGAAGATGTTGTAATCTTGCAGCCGGACGACGACGGGTACCAGGCGGAGCTTGCAACGACTTCCACAGAAGATTCAGACCGTGACATGGGACTGGATATGCACAACACGCCGATAGGCACGGTGTTCGGGTATAACCTTAAATGGACATCCCCACCGGCGAAGGAAGTATCAAAAATCCTCAAACTGGTACTGAATAAGAGCCAGTTCAAGATGCACTACTACGACATTGTAGAGGCGGCGTGGATGGACGGATATTTCTACGCATCCAATTTCAGTTCCCCGTCGAGGTCACTGGAAGAGGATGCAGAGGTGTGGGATTCTCTGTCATTCAATGTCAGAAGTATAGGAGCGAAGAAATGAGAGAAGGTAGCAGCGAGCTTCTCAAAGCTTATGAAACAAGCGCAAAATTCTATCAGACAGCACATTTTGTTCTGGCGAATGGCCAGACTCTGGATCTCGGAAAGGGTGATTTCTACCTTTCCGGGAACGGATTAAGTGACTCGGCAGGCAGTAGCACCTTTCCTCTGGGTGTAGCTCTTGAAAAACAGATCACTCTTTCCGTTGTCAATGACAAAGACCAGTATTCCACGTATGATTTCATCGGCGCGCGGATCACAGTCTACTGCAAATATGATCTTCCGGAGAGAGTGGAGTCATTCCTCTTCGGAACGTTCACCGTACGGGACCCGGAGACCTACGGAACGGTTATAACCATCACGGCGCTTGATGATATGTACAAGGGTGACGAGGATTACAGCACTAAGCTGTCTTACCCCATGACTGCAGGTGAAGCTCTGCGGGACAGCTGCAGCACCTGTAATATAACTCTGGTAGATACAGTATTCGCCAACTCTGATTACATCATCAAGGAAGCGCCTACCGGACTAACGCACCGCTCCTTCTGGGGACTGTGCGCGATGCTGGCGGGCGGAAATGCCCGGGTTGATGAGTATAACCGTCTACGTATCATTACCTATGATTTCTCAACGTTTGAGACTGACCAGGGATTATACGGCGGAGTGTTCGACAAAAGTACACCATATGCAACCGGAGACACGGCGGACGGTGGAACGTTCAAACCGTGGACGACCGGATATACATATGACGGAGGTAACTTCCACAACTGGAGCGGTATTCATCAGCTGTTCAAGGTGAAAAATTTGAAAGTTTCCACCGATGATGTGGTTATCACAGGGATTCAGAGTGAAGTTGACGACACAACTTACACCAGCGGGCAGGAAGGGTACATGCTGAAACTGGATAACCAGTTAATCACAGGGAATGAGCAGGACGCAGTGAACCGTATCGGGCGGATCTTAATCGGCTTAAAATTCCGACCGTTTGAGATGGACCATGTAGCATATCCGTTTGCGGAATTTGGGGACCTGTGCTATGTGACGGACCGAAAAAACAATGTATATCAGTCTGTAATCACGGATGTGGATTTTCAGTTCTATGGGTATACGACGATCAAATGTACGGCGGAAAGTCCGATTCGGAACAGCTCCAATTACTATTCCGAAACAACCAAAGCAGTTATCAAGGCCAGAAGAAAAACAAAGATACAGCTTGATGAATACGACAAGGCCGTGCAGATGCTCACAAGCCTTATCACGCAGAGCTTTGGCGTATATAAAACAGAGGAAGTGTTGGAGGATGGCTCCACAATCTTCTACCTGCACAATAAACCTACACTGGCAGCATCCCGCACAATTTGGAAGATGACAGCCAATGCTTTTGCGGTCAGTACGGACGGCGGAAAGACCTGGAACGCCGGAATGAATTCTTCCGGTAACGCTGTTGTGAATGTTTTATCTGCTATTGGCATCAATTTTGACTGGGCAAGAGGCGGAACGCTGACACTTGGCGGTCAGAACAATACGAACGGTCTGTGCCGGATCCTTGATGCATCCGGGAATGAGGTCGGAAAATTCAGCCTTGACGGAATCAAGGCTACAAAAGGGCAGATTGCAGGATGGAACCTCAATGCATCCGAACTTTCCAATACAAGCGGGAACACATCTGTTTTTCTTGCCAACGGAACCAACACGAACAAAGATTTCCTCGTGGTTCGAGTCCTAAAAAATGGATCTTATGTATATCCGTTTTTCGTACGGGCGACTGGACAGGTGGGTATCAATCTTATAGATCAGCCAGCGGATACCCCTGCAATTACGATGGGAAACTCTGATGGTGGTTATATGCGAATGGGGGCAGATGGGTTTGAGGTTAATTTCGGTTCTCATTACGCAAAAATGTACTACGGATCCGGCGGGTACGCACGTCTTACCCTCGGAAACAACGGCAATGAAAAAGCACGAATTGACTCTGACGGAATGCTACAAACCAAATACGGCATTAAGGGAAGCGCCACGCCAAACGTACATATCAACAGTTCCGGAACGATCCTGGAATGTAGAAGTTCCAGCCGGAGATACAAAAAAGATGAGTCCACAGATCTCGGAGATATGGACCCGACGAAGCTGTATGATGTCCCGGTAAAAACGTACTACTACAAAAGCGGATACCTTTCAGAAGAGGATCCACGGTATGGTGAAAAGTTCATTGGATTCATCGTGGAAGATTTTCAAGAAACATATCCCTGGGCCATCGACTATGACGATAAAGGACGCCCGGAAATGTGGAACAGCACTGTTCTCCTTCCGGCTATGTTGAAACTGATCCAAGAGCAACACAGCGAGATTGAAAATCTGAAAAATGAAATATCAGAGATTAAGGAAATGCTGAAAGGAGTGATAGGGTAATGGCAATTCAGAACAGGCGTGGAAACTATGAAGACTTTCTTCCAGAGAAAATGCTTCCGGCAGAATGGGCCATTGTTCTTTCTGGTGATCCGGTCGTCACTGATGGAAAATCCGCATTCATTTGTTTTTCTCCGGGTGACGTAAAGAGGATTGCAACATATAACGATATGGTAGCTCAATTCAACGCCATTAATGCAGGTCTAATCGAAGAACTCACGGGTGATGTCACCGACGCTGCGAATGCCGCGAACGTTGCAGCATCTGGAGCCAATACCGCAGCCGGAAATGCGCGGACGCAAGCTACTGCTGCAGAAACAGCAGCCAACGAAGCAAGCAACGTAGCCGATATAATCCAGGGCAAGCTTGACGCTGGTGAGCTGAAAGGGGACAAAGGAGACAAAGGAGACAAAGGCGCTACTGGAGAAAGTGGCGTAACTGTTCCAATTTCTGGACTCTTCACTCTTGCTGTAGAAGAGGATACAGGGGATCTGTATGTGTACTATGCTGATGGTAGCACACCGCCGGAGTTTGAGTACAACTCCGAAACAGGAGATTTATACTATGTCACACCGGAATCATAGAAAGGAGATAACTTCATGGCAAAAGTTAAAATCGGAAACGTAAAGGGACCGCAAGGTGAACAGGGACCGCAGGGTGAACAGGGACCGCAGGGTCCAACCGGTGCAACTGGAGCAACTGGACAGGTTGACGCAAGCACTACTATCGAATTTGAAGAGAACAGCAGTTACGCAAATATTGAAAGTGGAGAAAGCATAGCTACCATTTTTGGCAAGCTCAAAAAAGTTGTAGGTGGAATCCTTGCCGGAGCAGGCAGCACACTTCTCGGTGCAGATCTTACCGCAAACAGAGTGCTCCTGTCTAATGATTCTGGAAAGATTGTCGCATCCACGATCACCAGCACAGAGCTGAGTTATCTGGACGGACTGTCGGGAAATGTGCAGAATGATGTTGCATCCATGAAAAAAAGCATTAGTGAACTAACTG
>OIYG01000387.1_pt1 | contig 44554 bp, 39 predicted proteins | sample 1587861 | NCBI WGS metagenome assembly OIYG01 (sample SAMN03283272) | human gut metagenome | biome: human-associated habitat; material: feces | host: Homo sapiens | place: Peru | collected 2012
ATTTTTCAAAATAAAATTTCCTTTCCCTTTTTCCTATTGATTTTCCAACGACTTTTACAGTCGTTTTTTTTTGCTATTTATTAAATAAGCCTTCGGTTTGTTGTTTAAGTTTATCCGTTTTTTCTTTGTAATCAACACTGACAGGTGTTGGAACAGAGGTTTCAATGGTGTTTAGAAAAACTTTGGCATTATGTGGTGCGTTATTATCTAAAAATATTCTTGAATTTGCGACATCAATTCGTGCGGGAACAATCAAACCGCTTTGGGTGAGGCGTTCGATTGAATTTTTAGAGGACAAATATTTAATCAATTTAGTGGCTTGAGCTTTGTGTTTTGAGGATTTGGCAATAGCCCACCCCGAAGCATCAAGTGGGGTAATACTTCCCGAAGTTCCTGATGGAAAGCCTACGATATCCCAGTTAAACTCGGCATCTTGACGATATTTTGGCACAAGCCAACGTCCTGACAGGTGCATCGCCAAACGACCTTGCAAAAACATTTGAGCCATACTCGCACTTGCTGATTCCGTTTTATATGGTGCGATGTGATATTTGTTGCGTAAATCTGCATATTTTTTCAACCTTGTTTGGGTTTTAGGGTTGTTAAAATCAGGAATATTTGTTTCGCCAAAACTCATAAGATACGGTAAGTAAAATAACGGGTCTTCTTCAAAGGATATTCCAAAATTTTCGGGTAAATGTGTTAATTTTTGTGCTGTTGTTAAAAATTCTTCGTAAGTCCAACTGTCCTGTGGGGTTGGAACTCCGTATTTGTTAAAAATATCTTTGTTATAGAAAATTACAAGGGTTGAAATATCTCGAGGAATTGCGTAAATTTTGTTTTTGTAACTTAATGCCTTGATTGACTTATCATAAAAATCCGTTAAATTGAATTCTTTATAATCGCTCAAATCCTCTAATACACCTGCGTTTGCGTAAACAGGCAAGGCTTGATTGTTTATAAAAATAACATCTGGTGCCATGTTTGAGGCAAACAGAAGATGAATTTTTTGAAAATAATTTTGCGGAATATGTAAAAAATCAATTTTTATATTCGGATTTTCTTTTTCAAAATCAGACAAAACGGGTTTTAGTATTCGGATTTCAGATTCAGACCCCCAAGAGGCGAACTGAATTGTTACTTTTTCGTTGTTATTTTTCTTGCCGAAAATGCCTAAAAATATAAGCATTAAGCAACACAGTATTATTATGCTCAATTTTCTCATTTTTTAAGATTAAATTTCTATGAGTGTTCCCATTTTATCTTGTTCGACATTGACTAAGCATTTGAATTTGCCAAGTCTGACGATATAAATATTACCGTCATCACGGCGAACTTGAATTGTTCCGTTCACAACATGGTCAAATTTTTTCAGGATAAAGATGTTATCTTTTGCTTTGCCGACAATAGCCGAAACTCCGTCCATGTTTACAACGTAAAAACCTCTTTCAGGGTCAATGCTATAGCCTGATTTTACCGCTAAGTCGTGTTCTTGATGCTTTTCAAGTTGAGCAGCAACTTTCGGTGCTTTTGAAGCTATCGGGTTAGAAACACCTGAACGTTTCATCGCAACTGAGGTTGGAGTTTTAACTTTTGCGGTCGGCATTGGTTGAAGATTTGGAGTTTCAGTATCCAAAATTGACAAATATTCATCAACCGAAGACAAAACATAGTCTGCTTTTGGGTTGTTATTACTTATAGCATTGATATCTTGAAGATATTTATTGCCCGCATTGATTAAATCATTTGTTCCCAAATTTTTTTGTGAGTGAAGTGTTTTAGCAGAATTTTTAAGCTTGATGAATTTACCTTCTTTGTAAGAGGTATTTCTTGAAGGTTTTTCTTCGTTGCTAATCAAGGTTCTGTTCGTTTCCTTTAATGACATAGGTTTTGAGAAAGATTTTAGCTTGATTTCGCTAAAGTTCTTCATAATTACATTATCCTCGGATTGAACCTCAGAAACTTCTGCGGATTTTTCAATAGCAGGTCTGTTGTAAGATTTTTCAAGTTCAAGCATTTTTGCTTTCATTTTCTCGTTAATTACCTGTTCGTGAGATTCAGCAATTTTTGGTTCTGATATTTGAATATCTTTTGGTTGGTTTTCAGCTTTTTTAAGTCCTGAAATGTCTGTTACATAAGACATTGCGGCAACATGTTTTTCAGGAACGTTTGCATTACCTTTTTCATTGTATAATTTGTATTTTTCTTGCCAAGAATATTCTTCGTTGTTGATAATATCGTAATATTCTTTTTTACGTCTTTTTGCCTGATTTTGGGCTGATATGTCGTAGAAAGAATCCAATCTTGACTTACTCTTTTCTGCCGAATGTTTCATCGCATCATGAACTAAATATATTATGCAAAGAAGTACAACTGCTCCGCCTGCATATAAAATCCAATAAGGAAAGCTTGAGCTGTTATCTTCAACAGGTGTAGGTTCTGCTGTTTGTTCAACATTGTTCACCGAATTGTCAACAATCGGTGTTGAAGGTTGAATATCAGTAATCTGTTCAGGAACAGCGGTTTGAGCAGGTGTTGTTTCAGGTGTAATTGAATGATTTACTCTTGGTTCAAGGTCAATTACACGTTTGCCGTTGCTGTCAACTTTTACTTTTGGCACATAAGTGCTTTCATTAGTTGTTTGTTTCGGGGCAACAGAAGCGGTCGTTTGTGTTTTAGGGGTAACCTTCGGTTGTTCTTTTTTAGATGTGTTAGTGTTTGTGTTTGCCACTTTTTTGGGTGGTTCAAAAGTTATAAGTTTCAGACCCGGAATAGAATTAGTTACTTTTATCGGAGTTGTAGGGTGTTGGGCTTGAGCCGGTTTAGCTGCAGGTTTCGCTGTAGGTGTTGCAGTTGCTTTTGCTTGTGCAGGTTTTGAAACCATTGCGTTATTTTTTGCAACAAGAGCTCTTGCCTCTTTTTGTTCTTGAGATAGCGGGGCAGTTTTTGCCATGTGTGTTTTGATGTTAATAGGTTTTGTCGTTCCGAAGGTAACTTTTGTATATCCGCCCATGCCGTCATTGACGTGTTTTACGTCAACGTCTGTAATTAAATCTCGGACACCGCCAAAATTCGGAGTTGCAGAAGAGGAACTCATTGTATTTGGCAAAAGTACAACGTAACGGTTGCTTGATTTTCTCGTAACTACAGAATTTCCAGAATCCGCAGTCGTGTAAAAGGTTACATCAACCGTATCGGTTACGGATGACCTTTTAATGTCCATTTGAATTAAATTGTTAGTATCTGCGAATGCAGAATTTACACTAATGCCTAAAATTGCCAATGTTGCAGCAATTATAATATTTTTTTTATTCTTCATAGTTCCCTGTTATTTTAACAACTACACACATCTATTATATATAATACTCTAGAGTATTTTTTTTTGCTACTATATAAAATTTATGTTACAATATGTGTATGAAAAGTGGATTTGTTGCAATAATAGGACGCCCAAATGTTGGTAAATCAACGCTTTTGAATCAAATATTAGGTCAAAAGATAGTCATAGCAACCGATAAGGCTCAAACAACAAGAAAAAGAATAAAAGGAATCCTTACCAATCCTGAGGGGCAAATCGTTTTTGTCGATACTCCGGGGGTTCACAAACCGTTGAATAAGTTGGGTGAATTTTTGCTGGATGAGGCAAAAGTTGCAGTTCCCGATGCTGATGTGATATTGTTTTTGGTTGACGGTTCCGAGCCAGCAGGAAAAGGTGACGGTTGGATTGTTAAAAATATTTTGCAAACAGAAATCCCTGTAATTATTGTCATGAACAAGGTTGATAAGGTTAAAAAAACAGAAAAAATTGAACAAAATCTGCTTTCTTACAAAACTTTGTTTGAGAAAAATTTGCCAATCGTGAGGATTTCCGCCAAAACAGGTAGAAATATCGATACATTAATAAAAAATATTTATAAAAAGCTTCCTGAAGGCGAACCGCTTTATCCTGAAGATATCGTAACAGAAGAAACGATGCGTGATGTTACGGAGGAAATTATCAGAGAAAAGATTTTGTTGAATACTTCTGAGGAAATTCCGCATTCGGTTGCGGTCAAAGTTGAAAAGTATCAGGAAAAAGAAGATATTGATAAAATTTATGCCAATATTTATTGTGAACATAAAAGTCAAAAAGGTATTTTAATCGGCAAGGGCGGAAGTTTGCTTAAAAAAATCGGTACGGAAGCAAGGTTGGAACTTGAAAAAATTACCGAGAAAAAAGTGTATTTGGAACTTCAGGTCAAAGTCGAAAAAGATTGGCGTAAAAAGCAAAATATATTAAAGAATTTCGGTTATCAACAAGAAAAGGAATAAGATTAACTTATTCCTTTTTTGTGTTGTTGTATGTATGTTTATTAATTAAAAACTAAGTGTTCTCAATCCTTGAACTGTTTGAAATTTACTGATTTCTTTCAAATACTGTTCGAGTGCTTTATAGCCGTTATAGATTTCGTTGGAGATTGTTGCATATCTGCTTGCTTCCAAGAATTTCAATTCTTTTACTCGAATTTCCAAAATTGCATCGGCAGTATTTTTCAACCCTTCTTCATTAGAAGAGGACCATTTTTGTAGCAAACCTAATTCATCATACATTTGCTTCATTGTTGTGTATTCCAAAGTGTTGAAGTCGTATTTTTCAAGTAATGCTCTTTCAACGTTGGTAATTCTGCTCATGCAGGCTTGAAATTTGAAAACTTTTTTAATGATAAGGTAGTTGTCGGCAATTCTTTTGTGTGAAGCCGGAACTATATTTTTGGCAAGCAATGCGGCATAAGAACGTGATGTAAATGTATCACTGTCACCGCTTAGGGTGCTTTTAGAAGTTACGTCAAAATCAGATTGATTACTTATCATTTCGTTCAACATTTTTCCTCCAAATTATATAAAAATGATAGAATAATCACATCGGTTTGTCATGGTGTTTTGTCAAATTTTTTACATTTCGTAAGAAAAATTATGCCAGATTTTTGAGCATGCTGCTTGACTTTTTTTTCTAAAAACTTAAATAAATCATGGCAGAAATCCTACAAAAGTATGACCTATTTTTGTGGAAATTATGTTAAAAATATAGTGGTAAGATGCAGTTAAAAGGTGTAAAAAACAGGCATGGGGCTTAGTTTAAATAATATATATCAAAGACCTTATGTGCAACCTGACAAGCGAAATGCGGTCAGGAAACGTGAAGATGACGAAAAATCTTCCGCAACGGGGCAAGCCCAAAAAGAACAGGCTTCCGACCAAAACAGTCGGAGTAAAGGGCTGCAAAATGTCGAGCAACAAAAGCCGACTTACATAAGAGCGTCCGAACAAAATTTCGCACTACCGTCACAAAATGCTTACTCAAATGTTAATATAAATTATGCCAAACCCGCAAACACTCAAGCAAATCTTGGTACAACCGACATCAAACCGCAAGGACTTGGTGCTAAGACCGTTGATAACCAAATTAATATTGCACAAATTCTAAAAGATTTCAGAAATACCGCAAAAGCTATCGGAACACCTGATGACTTAAATTCAATCGTTGACGGGTATTTGGAAGTCGTTGAAAAACAGGTTCGCACAAATAATGCCGATAAAAAATTAATAAAAAATACACTAAATTCTGCCGCTTCTGTTTTGGATAATTATATCTCCGAAACTTTGAATAAAGATTCTCAGGTTGTGGAAAAATGGGTCGATGCACTTTTCTTGCAAAATATCGACTTGCAATATAATGAAGAAGATATTAATGAAAGATTTTTGGTAAAATTTCCTGACGGTTCGACAAGTCAAACCAAAGCACAGGAGGAAACCAAACCTGTAGAAACTGAGGCTCAAACTCAGGAAATACCGCAAGGTACAACTTTTGATAATCAGCCTGTTTCAACGGTTTCTAATTCAAAAGTTCCAACGGATAAGCAGTTAAAGAGCTTGTTTGTTCAGGCAAAAAAATGTACTTATGCAAATAAACCTGAAGAAGCAATAAAATTGTTTGAAAAAGCCTTAAATCGAGCTCTTGAAATGGATGATACCGAAACTTCGGGAAAAATTTATTACGAGGTTGGAAAGATTTATGATGACCATGATTATGTGGCACAGGCTTTGAAAAGTTATCATCAGTCTATCCAACTTTCAACAGATGAAAATGTAAAATCAAAAGCCCATTATTCAATGGCTCAAATTTATGATGAAGTAAATCAGATTTCGCCTGCGATTGAACATTATTTCAGTTCTGTTTCGCATGCGGGTGAGGCTGAAAATTTGCCTGCACAAACCGCATCGCTTACCAAAATCGGTAATATTTACACCGATATGTACGAAAAAGATGCGTTTGATTACTATGATGTGGCGAAGGATTTGGCGGAAGAAACTTCTAATGATAATTTGAAAGGATATGTGGCTTCAAATATCGGCAAGGCCTATGTAAAATTTGAAGAACCTGAAAAGGCATTGAAATCATATTCAAAGGCGGCAAAGAGTTATTCTGATGCAGAAACTCCGCAAAAAACCGCACAAAATTACCTTGCGGCGGCTGATATTATGGTGGAATTTAATAACTTGGGCAAGGCTACAAACTTGTTGAAAAAAGCGAGAGGCTTTGCAAAACAAACAGATGATAGGGACTTGATGCAGGAGATTAATACAAAGATTTCTCAGTTGCAGTTTATTATGTAGGTTTTGAATTTTGTGAGTTTGCTATGCCTTTTGTGGGAGTTAAAACCATTAAAATGTTGATTGGGCATACTTGCTCAACAGGTGAAATGCAGACAATACTAGTAATACAGCCACTTGAAAAGTATGTTGGCATTGCTATGCCGACAACATGATTTTAATTGTCAAACAGATTCTGAATAACAAGAAAATTTATTTGCTCATTATATTCGCATAAATTTTCTAAGTTTTCAGAATGACGAAAGCTTTGGTAGCGTGATTTCAAGTGTCGGAATAGCAATTCCGACCTACGTTTGGGCTTAGCAATTAGTGTTCAATGTTGACTATATAAGTTTACTCTTCGGTTTGGGCTTCCGGGGTTTGTTCTTCAGGTTTTTTGTAGCCGCATTTTATGTTTGAACAAGAAATTACCGTTCCTTTTTTCAGAACTTTTTTGACCAAAAGACTGCCGCAATCAGGGCATTTTTCGCCTGTCGGTTCATTCCACAATACAAAATCGCAATTTGGGTATTTGTTGCACCCGTAAAATATTGTTCCACGTTTTGATTTTCTTTCCACAATCGTGCCTTCGCCGCATTTTGGGCAAGTTACGCCTGTTGATTTTCGGTAAGGTTTGCGGAAACCGCATTCAGAATTTGTGCATTCCATATATTTGCCGTAAGGTCCCATTTTGAAAATCATTTCAGAACCGCATTTTTCGCATTTTTCTTCGCAAACTTCTTTGGGTTTAGGTGTTCCGTCACCCTCACCTTGTTCTTCTTCCATTTCCTGCATAACATTGATTGACATTGCTGTTTTGCAATCAGGATATCCCGAGCAACCCAAGAACTGTGAGCCTGTTTTGCTGGTTCTCAAAACCATTGGTTTACCGCAATTCGGACATTTCACATTTGTTTCAATCGTTACACGCTGAACGGTTTTCATCACTGAGTTAACTTCGTCCATAAACGGAGTGTAAAAGTCTTGCAAAACCTTGACCCAAACCGCTTCTTTTTCGGCGATTTTATCAAGTTTTGCTTCCATTCCTGCCGTAAACTTATAGTCCATAATGTCTGCAAACTGGCTTACCAACTGTTTTGACACCGTTCTTCCAAGTAATGTCGGGCGAAGTGCTTTGTCTTTTTTCTCAACGTATTTTCTTGTTTGAATTACGGTGATAATCGTTGCGTAAGTTGACGGACGACCGATTCCGTATTCCTCCAACGCTTTTACAAGTGAGGCTTCGTTATATCTTGGCGGCGGTTGAGTGAAGTGTTGTTTAGGGTTAATTTTCTTACAAACAACTTTGTCACCTTTATCCAAGTCAGGAATTTTAGCATCTGAAGAGTTGTTATCATCGTCTTCGGAATCGTCATTATAAAGTGTCAAAAAGCCGTCAAATGTAACTTTGCTTGTGCCTGCTCTCAAGGTGTAATCGCCTGAGGTAATTTCGATTGTTTTATTCGCAATTTCGGCAGGTGCCATTTGAGAAGACATGAATTTTTCCCAAATAAGTTTGTATAATTTATACTGGTCATTATCAAGGTATTTTTTAATACTTTCAGGTGTTCTTTCAGGATATGACGGACGTATGGCTTCGTGTGCATCTTGAACGTTTTGTTTGCCTTTTGCGTAAATATTAGGTTTTTCAGGATAATATTTTTCGCCGTAATTTTGCATAATAAAATCGTGAGCCATATTTTGAGCATCATCAGAAACTCTGACACTATCGGTTCTCATATAGGTGATTAAACCGACCGGAGTTCCGTCAATTTCAATACCTTCATACAATTTTTGAGCAACCTGCATTGTTTTTGAAACCCCAAAACCGAGTTTTGAACTTGCCGCACGTTGCATTGTCGAAGTGATAAACGGTGCGGTAGGTTTTCTTTTGGTGGATTTTTTCGTAACTTTTGAAACTTCATATTGAGTTTGCGGGTTTGTCAAATAGTCAACAATTTTTTGAGCATCTTCTTTTGATTTAATTGTTTTTTCTACTGATTTACCTTTAATTTTTGACAATTCGGCTTCAAATTCTTTTCCGTCTTTGTCCAAATTGGCGTGAATTGACCAATATTCTTGCGGAACGAATGCTTCGATTTCGTCTTCTCTTTCGCAAATCATACGCAAGGCAACCGATTGAACACGTCCTGCCGACAAATTTCTGTTCCCGATTTGTTTCCAAAGTACGGGACTTAATTTGAAACCTACGAGTTTGTCCAAAATTTGTCTTGTTTGTTGGGCTTGCACCATATCCATATCTATTGAACGTGGGTTTTCAACGGAGTGTTTAACTGCTTTTGGTGTAATTTCGTTAAATACAATTCTGCAAATTTTTTCATCAGGCACTTTCAAAACCTGACGTACATGCCATGCAATAGCTTCTCCCTCACGGTCGGGGTCGGAAGCCAGATAAACTTTGTCAACTTTTTTCGCTAAGTCGTTCAGTTTTTTTACAACCTGTTGTTTTCCGGGGATAATTTCAAATTTCGGTTCAAAATTATTATTAACATCAAACCCCAAGTTCTGTGTCGCAGAATCCTTTGTCGGCAAATTCCTTATGTGACCGTAACTTGCTTCAATTTGGAAATCATTTCCCAAAATCTTTTTGATAGTTTTTGATTTTGCAGGTGATTCGACTATTACCAATGATTTTTCTTTAGTTTTTGATTTTGTTTTAGTTTCAGCCATTTACTCTTCTACACTCTCTTGTATCTGTCCCCGTCACATTGTTTTATTATGCCCTTAAGCTCCATTGTTGTCAAGTTCATCAACAAATCGTCAAAACGTAATCCTGTCAAAGTCAGCAATTCATCAACGCATTTTTCTTCTATTTCTAAATTTTTAAATATTAAATCCTCTTCGCTCGTCAACATCGGCAAAACCAACTGGCCTGACGGCATACTGTCTTTGATTTCCCAATTTAGGGCGTTCAAAATGTCATCACTTTCGGTGACCAAAGTTGCACCGTTTTTCAAAAGTTTGTAGATTCCTTGCGTATTAGGGTTAGAAATCAGCCCCGGAACGCACATCAATTCTCTTCCCTGTTCCAAAGTTAAATTTGCCGTAATCAATGCCCCGCTTTTTAGTGACGCTTCGACCACCAAAGTTCCGTAAGATAGACCTGACACAATTCGGTTTCTTTGCGGAAATCTGAATTTTACCGGTCCAAAAGTCGGATAGTATTCGGAAATTACCGCACCGTAACCATTTTCGATATTTTGGTATAAGGTTTTGTTACTGGCAGGATAAGTGTAGTCAAAACCGCTTGCGATTACGCCGATTGTTTTTAAGTTGTTTTCTATTGCCGAAGTATGAGCGACTGTGTCAATTCCTGCGGCAAGTCCTGAAATAATACATATATCGGTGTTTGAAAGTCCTGAGATAATTTTTCTCAAATCTTCTCTTCCGTTTGTGCTTGCTCGTCTTGAACCCACAACCGCCAAAGTTTTATCAAGATTGCAATCAAATAATTTACCTTTGTAATACAAAACAGCAGGCGGGTTAGTAATTTGTTTCAACATTTGCGGGTATCTGTCGTCCGTATATGTCAGGAAATTTATCCCTCTTGTTTCAACTTCGGTAAAGGTGTTATCAATATCGACTTTGTCACGATATCTCAAAAAGTTTTCGGCTTTTTTAACGCTCAAGCCGTCAATGTTTTTTAAGTCGTTCAAAGAGGCTTGAAAGGCTTGCTCAATGTCGCCAAAATATTCATACAGTTTCAAAATAAAACTGCTGTCAATTTGTTCTATTGAGGAGAATGCAATCCAATATTTCTTCTTCATTAACAATCCTTAACTGCTGATTTTTGACTTGATTTTGTCGATAAGTTTTTGAGTATTTTCTTTTTCCTCAGGTAGAATGTCAAAATTCATGTAGTCTTCCAAATATTCGACCGCATCTTCATAATCACCTCGAGCCATAAATAAAATAGCAACTTTTTTATACGGTAGCGGGAATTTATTATTTGTTGCGATTGCCTTCAAAAAGTTTGAAATCGCTTTGTCGATTTCGTCATTTGCTTGATATGCTTCTGCCAAATAGAAATAAATTAATTCATTATCCTGTTTATATTCCAAAACATTTTCCAAGTTTTCAATAGCGGAATCGTAATTCCCGAACTCAAAATAAATTTTTGCCAAATCGTAATAAGCATCGTAATTATCGGGTTGTTTTTCCAAGATATAAACGAGTTCATCAACAGCCAAGTCTTGTTTTGCATCTTCCATATAAAATCTTGCAAGGTAATGGCGGAATAACAAGTTATCCTCTAGTGAATCAATCGCATAAGATAAAATATTTATGCCTTCGCTCATTCTTTTTTGTTTGTAATAAATGTCAACCAAATTGATGTAACATTGCGGAATTGACGGATTTAATTCAATACATTTGAGATAATTTTTTTCGGCTTTTTCTTCGTCACCCAAATTTGCATAACAAAGTCCCAAATTGTTATAAATTTCCGCATTGTTTGGTTCAATTTCAAGAATAGAGGTGAATAAATTTATCGCACCGTTCCAATCTTTTTTCTTAAAACATTCTAACGCTTTATCTAATTTTTCTTTCATCATTTTATAATCCTAATGTCATATTTTCATCTGAGCCGGAGCCGATATTCTTGATAACGGTTCTTGTATTGCCTTGAGCATTAAAGCTTTTCGGACTCATTGTCATTTTAATTCTGTCTGCAAAAATAGTTCTTACACCTTGAGTAATGCTTGAACGTCCCGTGAAGTATGCTTCGTTAGGCTTTTCTGAACCTTGTCCCGGGTATAGCGTAACTTTCGGACCTACGGCATAATAATCCTGATACCAAATTCTAACGTTTCCGCTTGCGTTGAAGATTGAACGTTTTTGATTATATTCTTGGTAAGTTGATTTTAGGGTTAATTTTGAACCGTCATCCATTGTGGTGTTTGAAGTTGTGTTTCCGTTAGCGGTCAAAACCCCTGTTTTGGCATCATATACAAATCTGTCTGCGAAAGATTCGTTATTTTCTTGTTTAACGCTTGCATTACCGATTAAGACAAGTTTTTTCAAATCACCGTTTTTCTCGGTTGTAATTTCTGCACGGTTTGAGAAGGTTTCAATTTCTTTGTATCGCATTGTAACAGTTCCCGTTGCAGTCATAACGCCTGTTTTTGTGTCGTATTCCTGAACATCTGCGTTAATTACGACAACCGGTGTTTTGCCTTCAAAAACGATTGATTGAGTATCGCCTTCCGCTCTTATGACTTTTGACAACAGAGAAACTTTCAAAATGTTTGCTTTAACTTCTCTTTTTTTATTCTTTTTAATTTCAAAAGCATAAGGTTTGTCGTAAAAAGTTGCGGTATCAAGTCTTTGGTCGTTTGTAACGTTGACATCGGCACTATCTCCGACTACCTTCAAGTCGTCAATCGAAACCTTTACGTTTCCGTTAAATTTAATTTTATTGTCACTTTCGTTATAGGTCTGGTTTTTGGATTCGATAACCAAATCAGATGCGTAAACTCCGGTTCCCGCAAGTATTAATAACGCAAATATCGCAGTTAATATTTTCTTCATACTATTTTTTATCCTCATAAACTTTTGAAACTGTGTTTCCCATAATTTTAAAACTGTCATAGTTCGGACTGATTTCTATTTTGTTCGCAGTGGAATGCAGGCTGTTATCCTTCAAAATCTCAATGTGACCGTCCGCAACAATCGGAGATTGGGAATTTAGCCAGTGTAATTTGTCGGCTTTTAGGATAATTCCGTTTTTCAAGGCTATGACGGTATGGTCATATAAAGTAATGTCGCCTTTTTCTGAATTGTAAGTTCCTTTTGAAGACTTAAAACTCATTGAAACTTCGTTATCTTTATAAAAATTTCCGATTACGTTGTTTAGTTGGGCAATACTTTTGTTACTGTTCCATTCGCCCGTATCGCCATAGATTTCCCAGTATTTCTTTTCATCTTTGGTTTCTGTCAGAATAATTCCGCTAACTTCCGCCTGCTGACTTTCACCTGTTGCTGCTTGTTGCTGTCTGTTGAAATCACGGGTAATTATTCCCGCCGTGACAAATGCCCAAGCCAAAACTCCAACTATAGCAAGCCCTGCAATGAAATACAGTTTATTTTTCTTTGATATTTTAATCCCTTTCATATCCTAAATTTTATCACAAAAGAAAAGAAAACCAAACTCAACCCCATATTAATAAAATATCTTAATATTTCGACATTATTATTATAATTTGTAATATAATTATCCCGTATAACAGATGAGGGAAAGTAGAGGATTAGCATTATGGCTTTAAGATACGATTGTGGAGAAGTTGTAACGGCAATGATTACGCCGATGACGGAATCAGGTGCGATTGATTATGATAGTGTGGAATCACTTGCTGCACATTTGGTAGATTCAGGTAGTGAAGCAATACTTGTTGCAGGCACAACAGGCGAATCTCCGACATTGACTAACGAGGAAGAAATTGAATTAGTTAATTCCGTAAAACGTGCAGTTCAAAACAGAGTAAAAATCATTTTGGGTGCAGGTTCAAATTCAACAGCATCTGCGATTTCTTATTCGAAATTCGCACAAAAAGAGGAAGTAGATGCGATTTTATCGGTCGTTCCTTATTACAACAAGCCAAATCAAAGAGGTATGATTGAACATTTTTCTGCAGTTGCGGAAGCCACTGATTTGCCTATTATAATGTACAATATTCCGTCAAGAACAGGTGTTAATATGTTACCTGAAACGGTTGCATATTTGGCGGAAAAATACGATAATATCGTAGGTTTGAAACAAAGTTTCGGCGATATGGACAAAATCAGTGAATTGAAAATCCTTTGTCCCGAAAATTTTGCGATTTACTCGGGTGATGACAGTTTGACATTGCCGATGTTATCTCTTGGTGCTCACGGTGTAATTTCGGTTGCTTCTCACTTGTTCGGAACTGAAATTAAGTCTATGATTAGAAATTTCAAGACAGGTCAACTTGCTGTTGCCAAAAATATGCACAGAACTTTGTATCCTGCCTTCAAGAAATTGTTTATGGCTCCAAATCCTGTTCCCGTTAAAGCGGCATTGGCTCACAGAGGTTTGATTAACGAACATGTAAGAAAACCTTTAGCAGTCTTAAATGAAGCCGAAAAAGAAGAACTATTTGCAGTAATAGACAGTATTAAAGCCGAATTAGGGAACTAGGCTAATATTATTTTGTAATAAACAGTTGTATTAGAAATAAAAGAGGGTAAAAAATTGAAAAACAAAATTATTTGGTTTTGGGTTATTGTATGCCTTGTAATTGCAAGTATTTTTGTAATTTACAAAAAACCTACAAAACTCGGACTGGACTTGGTCGGTGGAACAAGAATTATTCTTGAAGCCAAGACTACTGATTCTGTGACAGAAATCACTCCGTCAGTTATGAGCAATTTGAAGTACGCTATTGAACACCGTGTAAATAATATGGGTGTTGAAGAAATCAGTGTTGCTCAAGTTGGTGACAAAAGACTTGTCGTAGAAATTCCGGGTGAAACTGATACTAAAAAAGCGGAAGAAATTCTTGGTAAAACCGCTCAATTAGATTTCAGAGCTCCAAAACTTGATGACAAAGGTGAAATCGTAAGAGATAATACTACAGGTCAAATCGTTTGGGAACAACCAGCAATCACGGGTGAAGATTTGAAATCTGCGTCAATCGGTTCCGATCAAAGCGGGCAATGGGTTGTATCGTTAGAATTTAACGCAAAAGGTGCAACAAAATTTGCTCAATTAACCCAAAAGCTTGTTGGTAAACCAATGGCAATCTTCTATGAAGGTGAAATGAGAACCGCTCCGAACATTAACGAACCTATTTTGGGCGGTAAAGCTCAAATTTCAGGCGGTGATGGCGGATTTGATATCAAAGAAGCTCAAGAAATGGTTAACTACTTGAATGCCGGTGCATTGCCTGTTCCTTCAGATATCATTGAAGAAAGTCAGGTTGGTCCTACGTTGGGTGCCGACAGTATCGCAAAATCTCAAAAAGCAGGTATTATCGGTGTTGGTTTGGTAATGATATTTATGTTACTTTACTACAGATTACCGGGGCTTATTGCTGACTTGGCATTGATTGTTTACGGCTTGATTATGTTCTCTTTGTTCAAGATGATTCCTGTAACTCTTACACTTGCAGGTATTGCCGCATTTATCCTGTCAATAGGTATGGCGGTTGATGCGAACATTCTTATCTTTGAAAGAACTAAGGAAGAATTGAGAGCGGGCAGAAACCTTTACACTGCGATTTCTACAGGTTTTGACAGAGCGTGGACAAGTATTTTCGATTCAAATATGACAACAATTTTGACCAGTGTTATTTTGTATTACTTGGGAAGCAGTTTTGTTAAAGGTTTTGCTTTAACATTGGTAATCGGTGTTCTTGTTTCAATGTTCACCGCTATTACGGTTACCAGAAACTTTATGCACATCGTATTTGGTACAGGCGAATTGAAATACCCTGCATTGTTCGGGTTGTCTAAAGACGAAATCGGACAAGGTTATGAAGCGACTGAAACCAAACGTGAAAAAGCCCGTTTTGGAATTTTGGACTAGGAAAGTTGAGGTAAATATAAAATGTTTGATATAGGAAAAAAGAAAATTCATGTAGTAAAATACAGAGTTCTATGGGTATGCTTATCAGCATTGCTGTTGTTGCCATGTATCGGTGCAATGGTTTATTCAATGATTACATATCCTACTCACACTCCTGTTAAAGTCGGTATTGACTATACAGGCGGTACAATTATGCAATACGGTACTTCTGATAAAGTTACAACAAAACAAATTGAAGTTACTCGTGAAAAACTTGAAAAAATCGGCGTTGAATCACCTTACGTTCAGGTGCTGAACAATAATGCCACAACAAGAGAAGATAACGGTATTAATTCTGTTATTTCTATCAGAACTCCTTTCTTGAAAGAGGGTTCTAAATTATCTGATGAAGTTACCGGAGTTGTTTCTGCTCAATATCATAATACTACCTTGTTGCAATTTACATCAATCGGTGCAACTTTGGGTAAAGAATTGTTGAACAAATCCTTGATTGCTCTTGGTTTGGCAGTTCTCGGAATTGTTGCTTATGTATCTTTCAGATTTAAACTTGATTACGGTATTGCCGCAATTTTAGGTTTGTTACACGACTGTATATTTGTTGTCGGTGCGTTCTCGTTGATGGGTATTTTCTGGAATGTTCAAATTGACGGCTTGTTCATCACTGCAATTTTGACAATTATTGGTTTCTCAATCAACGATACAATCGTAACCTTCGATAGAATTAGAGAAAACTTGAGATATTATGGTAAGAAAATGTCATTTGGTGAAATCGTTGACGCATCTGTAAATCAAACTCTTGCAAGAAGTATCAATACTTCATTGACAGCGTTTTTAACCTTGTTGGCATTGTACTTGTTCGGTGGCTCTACAACGAAAGATTTCGTATTGGCAATGATGCTCGGTATCGTTGTAGGTGTTTACTCAAGTATCTTCTTCTGCTGTATGCTTGTTGATTTTTGGGAAGAAAGAAAATCAGTTAAAAAAGAAAAAGCAGTTGAAGTTGTTGAAAACAAAAACGCAACAGCTTAATAAACACAATTTAAAAACTGATAAAAAATACCTTGTGGAAAATTTCTACAAGGTGTTTTTTTATGCTAAAATGGAAACAATACAAGGATTATATTAACTAAAGGGTTTAAAAATGTTTGACAATTTAAGCGAAAAATTACAAAATATTATTTCAAAAACTCACAGTCAGGAATTGACGCAGGACAATATGCAAGATGCTTTGAGAGAAATCAGACGTGCGTTGTTAGAGGCTGACGTTAATTTGCGAGTGGTTAAGTCTTTTATTTCTTCAATAAAAGATAAAGCCGAAGGTGAAAATATTTTGCAAGGCGTAAATCCTTCTCAACAGTTGGTCAAAATTGTAAATGACGAACTTGTAGAACTTTTGGGAAAAGAGTTAAAACCGCTTGATTTGTCCGGACACCCAAGTTTGATTATGATGTTGGGACTTCAGGGTTCGGGTAAAACTACCTCTTCAGCAAAACTAGCCGTAAAATTGAAAAAAGAAGGCAAAAATCCTTTGCTTGTTGCGTGTGACGTTTATAGACCCGCTGCGATTTCTCAGTTGAAAACTTTGGGGCAGGAAATCAGCTGTGAAGTTTTTACCGTGCCTGATTCAACAGATGTTCAGGATATTGTTAAAAAAGCGATTGACTATTCAAAAGAAAACGGCTTTAATGTTTTAATCCTTGATACTGCAGGACGTTTGCAGATTGATACCGAGATGATGGCGGAATTGCTTATTATTGATAGAGTTTTCAGACCTAATGAAAAACTTTTGGTAATTGATGCTATGACGGGTCAAGAGGCGGTTAATGTTGCGGAAAATTTTGATGCACAGATTGGCTTGACGGGGCTTGTGCTTACAAAATTGGACGGTGATTCTCGTGGCGGTGCGGCGTTGTCTGTTGTTCATTGTACGGGAAAACCTATTAAATTGACGGGTACGGGTGAAAAATTGAATGCGTTAGAGGATTTTTATCCTGAACGTATGGTTACAAGAATTTTGGGTATGGGTGATATTGTTTCGCTTGTTGAGCGTGCTCAAGAGGTTTTTGACGAAAAAGAAGCGTTGAAAATGCAAGAGAAAATTCAAAAAGAACAGTTTTCTTATAATGACTTTTTGAATATGCAAAAGCAGATGAAAATGTTTGGCTCAGTGGATCAACTTTTGGGGATGCTTCCCGGGGTTAATCTGAAACAGGCGGATAGAGAAAAGATTTCTCATGCAAGTGAAACCGAGTTCAAAAAGATAGAAGTGTTTATCCAAAGTATGACGGAAGAAGAACGTGAACACCCCGAGATTATGAATACCAGTCGTAAAAAACGTATTGCAAAGGGTTGTGGTATGGATATGCACACCATAAATATTTATATCAAACAGTTTGAGCAAATGCGTATGATGATGGGTGGAATGAATAAAATGCAAAAAATGTTTGGTGGCTTTGGCAAAAAGAACGAGAAAAAGGCAATGGTTCAAGCAATGAAAATGATGGGCAAAATGAAACATCGTTTTTAGGGGTTACGTTTGTTTGATGAGTTTTGCAATATTGCGAGGAAATATTAAGTGTTAGGTAGTGCCGTGACCTATTGTGGTAATTCCCAAAAAGTCATGCTGAACAGTTTAATTTAACCTAATTTTTTTTCAGATATTTAGTAATAGGAATTTCAACTTTGTAGTGAGCAAATATTCCAAAAGCAATAATTATTGAAAATAATAAAAATAGGCTTGAGAAAGGGTGTTTTATTACTAAATTAGGATGCCATTGGCAAATTATCACGTTCCAAATTCTGATAATAAACTGATGTGTTAAAAATATTCCAAATGTAGATTTTCCGAGTATTGTTGAAAAATTATTATCTAAAATTCTTGATAAATGTCCTTTTTTTATTAAAAATAACAAAAATAAACCTATAAAATTAAGGACTAATATAAATCTATTTCCATAGTGCATTTTGTGTAGGCAGGTGTTGAATATCAAATGAAAGAGTAAAAAATATTCTGTGGCTGAGATGATAAGTGTTTGGAGCTTATTTGTGTGAAAATCTTTTATTTTATCAATATTTTCTTGGTATGCCATAGATATAAAGTAGCCTAATCCGATGCCTGCAAGTGCTCTAATTGCTCCGATATTGAATACATAGGCGATATTATCTGTATTTGTTCCTGATGTATGAAGCCAAAAAGAGTAGCAAAAAAGAACTATACAGGCAGTAATCATGTTAAACCATTCTTTTGTTGTGATTTTATACAAGTAAAAATAAAAACACAAGGTCCAAAATAGTGCGGAAATAAACCAAGAAGCAGGTACGTTTCCATTACTAAAGGTTAATCCTATATTTTGAATACAAAGTATTGTGAAAATATTTTCGTGTCCTGCATAACCAATGGGAAGAAAAATGTTGGCTACAAACCAACAACCCATTGAAAATAAAATCAATGGTATAAATCTGATTAGTTTATTTTTGGCAAAAGTAATAAATTTTTGATTAAAATCAGTTTTTAAAAATAAAAAGAAGCCTGATATGATAAAGAAAAATTCGACGGGCAACCAAGAATAGGTGAACCAATCATGTAATGTCTTGTAAAAATGTATTTTGTCATAAAAAGGATTAATTGCCCCGTGTTGTAGATGACAACATACAATAATTAGGATAAATACAAAACGTAAAAAGTCTAAATTTTTAAAATAAGTTGAGTTTTTCATAAATTTTTATTTGCTCCAGTTAATTATAATTCATTAATAAGTAATAATATTTTATAAAACATGAAATATAGTTCTATAAAATTAGAGTATCATGGATAATTTTATCTTGCAAATAAGGTTAAAATACCGATATGACAGATGAGGAAATATTAAAAACAATAGCAGATAATATCCGTATAGAGCGATTAAGAAAACGCTTGTCCCAAGAAAAGTTAGCCGAATATGTCGGTATTTCTACAAAATACCTAAATATGATAGAAAATAATAAAACAAATCCTACAATTTTAATAGTTACCAAAATTTGTGTTGTGTTACAAATTGATTTGAATACGCTATACAAGGTTAAATAAAATTGTTTTACTTTCGCTATACTCATCAAGTTGTAAAAATGTCGGTTGGGCATACTTGCCCAACCGGTGAAATGCAGGTAATGATTGATAATGAGCCCTTTTTGTAATGTTCCCCGCTGGCAGGCACTAGCTGAACCGGCGAAGAATGAGCCGTGTGAAACTGCGTGCCGTATGGCTGGAACCGAAATCTATGATTTCGAAGGGGAGGAATAAACAACCAGCTATGCCGACAACGTTATTTTAATTGTTTGGATAGCAATCCAGAAAAAGAATATAAAAATTCTTTCCTCAATAATCCTAATAATTTGACTAAAATTTACCTTCTTAGAACGAACACAAGACAACAAGGTCGTTGTTGTTTACTTTGGCATCGTTAATTGCGGCAGAAGATGACATTTCTTCCATTCCACGACTGCTCAAGGTGCCTGCAATTCTGCATTTTAATTCTGTAGAACTTGCCCTGTTATTACTGTTGTTGTAAACTTTTTCGCTTAATTCATCAACTTTTCTGTTCAAGTTTTCGATTGCGGCATTGGTTGAATCTATGGAAGCGTTTTCGTGACGGAAATCTTCTCTTTCCTGATAGTATTCCGATTCGGTTCTATCACCAGCTTTTTCTTCGGTTACGTCTTTAGTATTTGTATAAATTGCTGCGATTGCGAATAAAAATGTACAAATTATTGCAATAGTAAATACTTTGAACTTGTTAACGTTTTCCATAAAACTCTCCTTTGTAGTGGTATTTATAATAATTAGTTTAGCATAAATTCAGAGTTTTGCCCGTTTGTTAAGTATTATAAATAAGTTAAATTTGTCAAAGCTTAGCATTATTGCACTATGTGAATTGTTCGCTTATAATTTTGGTATGAAGAAGTTTGATATTTTTAATCAATTTCACGATCCGATTATTATCGTTAGGGGATATGAGCAGGTTGTTTTTAAAAATAATGCGTTTTGCAGAATTTTTAACCCGTTTGGCGATATAAGAAAATTCGCACATCGTATGAATTTTGACATGTGTCCGATGGATAGTGAGAATGTCGATTTGTATTCTCCGATTTTTCAGGCGATTGTGTCGAAGGAGTCTTTTTCTGCGAGGGTTTCGTATTCAACGGGTGACGGGAATATTTCTTATTACGATTTGACGGCATCAAAACGTGGATTATATACGATTATCCGCTTGCTTGACGTTAGTGCTGATGTTTTGTTGGAAGATAATTTGCGTGAAAAAAACGAGGTTAAAAATAAATTAAACCAACTGGAAGAAGAAAATGACGAGCTTCAAAAAATCAGATTAAAAGCACAATCTCAGGCTATTAAGATTGCGTTGATTAACAAGGTGTCAAATATTATAAGAGAATCCGTTGATATTTCCGTAATTTTGAACTCCGCCTTGAAGGAACTTGCGATTATGTTCGGGTGTTTTAAGGCGTACTATGCTTCTTATGCGGGGGCGAATTTCAAGGTTGAAGAGGTTTATGGCGAAAATGCCGTCAAAGTGCAAGAGATTTCTTTTGATGCCTATACGATGAATAAGTTGAAAGCGGGCAAAATTGCGGTTAGTTATTCGTTGCTTGAATATGTCGATGCAATGCCTTTTAAACAGTCGGTTTTGAGGGTAATTGTTCCTGTATTTTATACTCAAAAAATGATTGGGGTTTTGGTGTTGTTGAGTTACCAAAAACGAGAATTGAACGAGGAAATCGAAATTTTGGATGCGGTATCTTCTCAACTTGGCAGTGCGATTATCAGGGCGGAGCTTTATCAAAAAAACGTTGTGAATGTCAAAAATTTGAAAAGAACGCTTGCTGAGTTGAAGGAAACTCAGTTGCAGTTGATTAATGCTGAAAAAATGGCATCACTCGGTCAACTTGTTGCAGGGGTTGCACATGAAATAAATACTCCGGTTGCCTCGATAAAGTCGAATAATTCTTTGATGATGAAACTCATTCCGCAGATTGAACAGGTGGACGTGCGTGACATGCTTTTAGAGATTAATAATATTGATAGTGAGGCAATTCAGCGAATTAATAATATTGTGATTTCGTTGAAAAAGTTTGTGCGACTGGATGAAGCGGATTTGCAAGAGGCAAATATTAACAAAGAAATTGACTTAACTTTGGATTTAATCAGGCATGAAACAAAAAATAAAATTGAGGTTGTGAAAAATTACGGTGAATTGCCACCGGTTAAATGCTATCCGAATATGCTAAATCAAGTGTTTACTAATATTTTGGTGAATGCGTGTCAGGCGATTGAGGGCAAAGGGCAAATTGTTATCACGACCTTGTATCGTGACAAAAAATTGATTGTAACGATAAAAGATAACGGTAAAGGTATTCCGAAAGAGGCTTTGGGCAAAATTTTTACGGCAGGTTATACGACTAAAGGTGTGGGGGTCGGAACAGGCTTGGGACTTGCGATTAGCCAAAAAATTATTGCAAAACACGGCGGTGAAATAAAAGTTTTGAGCGAGGTCGGAAAGGGTACGGAATTTGTTATTACTATCAAATGTGAGTAGTGAAAGTTTAAGAAATGTTAAAATTTTTTTGTTGATATAGTTGAATTTGAACCGAGATTGTAAAAATAATTATAAAATTTTTATAAAATTAGTAACACTATTGAGGTAGAAATCTGAAAAATGTGTTATATTAGTAGTACGAAATGAATAAGTGTCAGATTTACCCTTAATCGTCTGGCAGTTATAAAGATAAATTACTAAAGAAACAACTATGAATTGTAAACAAAAATTAACAAATAGATGATAAAATAGCAATAATTTCTTCTAAAAAAACTTTATAAAGTAGTAGGTGTAAATTATTGTAGTAATGTCGGAGGAAAGTAATGACAATTAGTGTAAGTAGTAAGAAAAAACAAGTGAAGAAATCGTTTGATGAATTATTGAGTGACCTTAGAACAAGTAATTCTGAAAAAGTCAGATATAACGCAGCCAGAGTGTTGGGTGAAATGGGTGATTCAAAAGCAGTTGAACCTTTGATTGATGTTTTGAAACACGATAAAAACGGATCAGTCAGATTATATGCCGCTCGTGCATTGGGCGAATTGGGCGATTCTGCAGCAACTGTTCACTTGATTGAATCTCTACGAGAAGACCGTAACGTTGATGTTAGAGTTCGTGCAGCTCGTGCGTTAGGTCGTTTGGGCGGTGCCATTGTAGTTGAACCGCTTGTTGAATCTTTGAACGATGAAAATCCTCAAGTTTGTATTACAGCAACAGATGCTTTGATTGAAATCGGTGATGTTGCAACAGATGCTTTGATTGCTTCATTGGATCACGAAAAAGTTAACGTAAGATGCGATGCAACAAGAGCGTTGGGCGAAATCGGTAACAAAAAAGCAGTTGATAAAATTATTAACATGTTATATGACGAATGGGTAAACGTTAGAATTTATGCGGTAACTTCTTTGGGTAAATTGAATGATACAAAAGCAGTTCCTGCCTTGATTGACGTTATGAAAAACCGTTCAGAAAACGAATTGGTTAGAGCGGGTGCAGCAGCAGCATTGGGTGTTCTTAGAGACCAAAGAGCTTTGATGCCGTTGAGAGAATTGATTATGGAAGCTGAAGAATTAGGCGAATTGGAAGACACAGCATTAAAATCTTTCAAAAAGATTATGGCTGCAAATTGGCAATCAATTCCTGGAGCAACTCCTCAAAAGAAACCGGCAGGTACTTTTTAATAGATAACTAATGGTTGTTTATTATATATCAAAGCGACTCTATATAGGGTCGCTTTTTTACATGAAATGATTAAATTGTTGTAAAAATTTTTTAGTTTTTAGAATTATGAAATCTTTGATAGTCCCACCAAATAGTCACTCTGAATTGACTAGAAAATGAGTTGAGCGGAGCACGAAACGTAATTTTTTGTTTCTACTCGGTATTTCAGAATCTCTTCCATAATCAAAATAAAACAAAGTATAAAGCCCAAAAATTCTTGTAAAATAATGTTCCCCACTTGCGGTGCTAGTTCGAACCAATGAGTGAAGCGAATTGTGTGAGACTGTATGCCGTATGGCTGGAACCGAAATCTATGATTTCGATGGGGGGAAATAATCATTATTAAAACAAAAAAATAAAGTCCCTAAAATCTTGTTACACCTTGCCATGAAGAGACCCTGAAACGAGGTTCAGGGTGACATTTTGTGGTGATTGGTTATTTTCAGAAGGACGTAAGCGGTCGGTTGGCATACTTGTCCAACGGGTGAAAGTGTGCTCCCTGATTGTGTTACAACCCTTTAAAAAGTAGGTTGGCATTGCTATGCCGACAGCGTTAATATAAGTGTCGGAATGGCAATTCCGACCTGCCAAAATCCAAGACAATCGTAAGATTGTCGTGGCAATCCAGAAAATGAATGCAGAAATTTGGTAGGCTTGCCATGTTGTCATTCCGGACTCCGATTCGGAATCTGTTTCTCTTCATAAACTTTACAATGTTACAAAATGTAAAGATGAGTTTAAAGGGTCGGAAACCCTTGTTAAACTTGCTTTATGGTATGGTATGGTATGGTGGGGCGGGGCAATTCTCATGTTAGTGAATCCTTTATATAAATATATAGCACAAAGTTTTTGCAATAACTTGATTTTACAAGCGGATATTAGAGAATGAAAGGAGTTTATTTATGGTACTACCTTTGGGAGATTCAAATCCTGTTATGCAGACGGGATATATTGTTCCGGCTAAAGACAAAAAGACAAATAAGGATTTAAAATTAACGCCTGATATGCAAAAATTATTGGACAAATTCAAAAAAATGAAAAAGGGGAAAGCCGCCACTGCTCCGCAATCAACTGAGCGAGACGGGTATGTAAGAATGCCTGACGGTTCGTTGCAAAGGGCTAAGATAAAATTTGTTCCTGCTAAAAATGATGCTGAAAAAAAGGATTTGTGGGACAAATATATGAATCCTAATACGGTAAAAAATAAATTATATTAAATAAATGTGCGGGACTTTTTAAGTCCCGTAATTTTTATTTTCTGAACCTGTCTGATAAGTAACTCAGGATTGCTCCGCCGATTTCTTCGTTCGGGTCGAAGGTTTGATTTGCGGGTTGAGGTTCAAGTGAATTTTGTATAAGCATTTTTACTAACGGTCCAAACGCATCGGGGACTTGGGTTTTGCGATAAATTCCTGCCAAAAAAGTTTGAATATTAGGTGATTTAGTATTGTTAAATTTTGCAAAAACAGGATACATTTTATCTATTCCTTTTGTTCCGTTATCAAGCATTCTGTCCAAAATATAGAGCGTTTCCGTTACTTGGGCTTCGTTCTCGGAGTGGGTCAAAATGTCTGTCAAATACGGCAGGGCATTTTCTTTTTGTTTAACAAAATAATCAACTTCAGTTTTATCAAAAGTGCAATAATTTCTGCCGTTTTCGGGCAACTTACAGGAAGTACAAGCGTAATAGGGCTGTGCGTTTTGATATGGTAAAATTTGTTGAATCATAAATTTTGCTCCTGAAATTTTTATGAGTACACAAACGGTGGTCCGTTTTTGATTTCAAACAAGACATTTTCCGCCATTGTTTTAAGTTCGTCTTTGCTACGTTTCCCACTATCGACCTGTTTGTAAAATTCATCAACTAGCGGTTTTACTGCGGCATCTTTTTTTGATTTGAAGTTTCTCAATTCTGTTGATACGAGGCGTTTTTGGAGTGCAAGTTCGGTTTCTGCGTTGATTTTTTTAACTTGAACCTCTTTTAGTGCATCACCTGCAAGTTTTCCGCCATAGCAAACCGCTGTCAAACCTGTAATTCCCAAGAACAGATGCCTGAATTGAGGGTTTGAAGTATCCAGCAACCAGTTGTAGAAAAATGCGAGATACTCATTGACAAAGGAGTTGAACGCAGGTTTTGGAATACCGTCCCCCGCATAATTCGGATTGGCTTTTGTTGTTGAGGTTCGCATTTGGGTTAAAATATTGTTCAAAAATTCCGTTTTTTCCTCTTTGTTTTCCCATTTTAATTTTTTAATTTCTTTTTCGATAAAGTCTTCAACCCCGTCAGAGCCTTCTATTGAACGGAACATTGCTTCCAAATTTCCTTTGTCGATTTCTTTTGTTTTTTCTGTTGAAGATTCGATAATTTTTGAGATTGTTTTTTTTGCAATATTAAGTCCTTCTTTTAGGTGGGCTTTGCTTTTTGACAGGTTTTTTAAGGCTAAAAATCCCAAACTGACAATGCCCGCAAAGGTTCCAAGTCCGAGCATAATGTTACCAAGATTTTGCGAAATTGTTTTTTTCTTGTCTTTTTTATCTGAGGTAAACGGGATTGCGAATTTAGTTTTTCCGAAATTCGGTGTGGTTTCTTTTGGGTCATTTTTTAAATATTTTTCAAAATCGGTCGAATATTTTGAAAGCATGCTTCTTATGATTTGCATTTTGCCTGAAAATGCTTCGGTTTCGACCGCAATAAGGTTTTCTTGCAAGTTCTTTTGAATATTCGTCTCTTTTCTTTTTACCCAAACTTCTTTATATCCGTCAAAGAAAGTTTGTCCCATAAATGCCATAGCCCCGAGCGTCAACGTTCCGACACCCGCCAAAAAGGTCTTTTTGTTAGGGCTTTGCACCATTTGATACATAACTTGACTAAATTCGCTGTTGAGGTTTACGTTTCTTGTCAGTGGCGGAAGGCATTTTTCTTTTGCAAGATTTTTGCTGATTTTTGCACTGCGTTTTACAAATTCCGTCACAATGGCAAGCGAACTCATTACGCCAAGTGCAATTCCGCTTAGCGGGAGAAGTTTTTTGTCAACAATATTTGAATCTTCGTACAAATTTTTTGGCAAGGGAACATTGTCCGAAATTACAAAAGAATCTTTTGTTTCTGACAAATTTAAGTCCTGTATGTTTTCGTTTTCCTTAACTAAACTGTTTACGACAACGCCTTCTTTTGTCGAAATATTTTTTTTACGTTGAGAGTTAGTTAAGTTGCGGTGTTCTCGTATGTTTCCCGAATCATTCAGCGGATTCATGTACATCTTTTTCGTTATCCTTTTCTGTTTTGTGTTTTATATTTTTGTATAGTTTGTGAATGAAAGTTTTTAGTTCAAAAGTTCGTTTTTCTTCTTCGATTTTCTTTTCTTCGTCTTCGGTTTCCGTCGTTCCAAAAACAAAAAATTTGAACTTGAATTTCTTTTTTAAATTAGAGAAAAAGTTTGCTAATTTTTCTTGAGTTGCTACCTCTATTTCGCCATATATTGCTGCGATTTTGTCTGAAATATCTACAAATTTTTGTGAAACATTTTGGAAAAAATTTCCCAAAAATACAGGCATATTTTTGACAAAATTTAGGACATTTCCTGCTATATTTACTGCTAAAAAATTGATTGGAGTTGAGATGATTTTAGGAAAATTTTTGTCCATAAAGGCTGCAAAATTTATCAATCTTTGGTGAGTATTTGCGATATTTTTTTGAAAATCAATCAAAGCCTGTTCATGATTTTGTTGAGCAAGTTTTGCGGATTGCCTTGCGGCTTTTTGGGCTTTTAGCATTGCACCGATTGCGGCACATTGGTTGTAAGTCATTTCGCCGACATTACGGGGAATATCCCTTTTGGTGGTGGAGTTTCCGCCTGCCATTCCGTTACAAATCGGACACGCACCGAGTGGCATTCCGTGCGGGCAAGTTCCTGCCTTTGTGGCTTGCGGTCTTACAGGTGAAGATTGTAATGTCATAAAAAATCCTCTTTTTTATGAGAGGACACTGCAAAAATACCTTCTATCTCCAAATTGCTCGTGGAGATAGTTATTTTTGAGCATTCCGGCTATTACGGCTGCGGCTTCAGCTGGAGATATTCACTCCATTTCCTCTTTAAACGCATGGTAAATTAAGCATGCAAAGATGTCAAACTTTCACAGCTTAAAGATGTATAAATATTTACGAATTAAATTCCCGCATCAATTCATTTACCCATTTTATAAGTTGGGTGATTTCGTACGGTTTGGGCAAATACAAGTCCGCACCTGTGTTTAGGACTAATTCTTTGTCGTGGATAATTGAAGTTACGATAATTTTTGAATTTTTATAACGTTCTTCCTGTTTCAATTTGTAACACAGATTTAAACCGTTTTTCTTTTCCAAATCGCCCGCATCAACAATAATCAACGCAGGAATTTCATTGGTTTGCGGAATTGTGTATTCGTTGATAATTTCTGTTTTGTAACCCTGCAAATTCAAAATTGTGTTCAACAAAACGCATAACGCCTCATCAGTTTCAAAAATCATAATTTTGTTATTAATTTCTGATTCTAATACGGAATTTTCACCTGAAATTTTTGGACGTTCAATCAAATAATTTGAACGGGTCGGAACATCTGCCAAGTCGTGAATTTGAATTAATGTGTTCAAGACTTGTGTTGTGTCTTTGTATTTTGCAAATTCGTTTGTAATTACGCTGATTGTCGAGTGAACAAAGTTTGCCCGTTTGCCTGCATATTCATCACCTTGCAAAATCATATAACCTCGGTCAAGGTCGTGTTCTGCGTAGAATTTTTCAGCAACGGAGTCAAATGCAAAGATTAGAAATCTTGCCAAACGTTCGGCTTTTATTGTGTCTGTTATTACGACAAAAATATTTTCGGAAATTTCACCGAGATAATCGTGTTCGTTTAGAGATGCCTGAATAATTGCCGCATAAGTTTGAAGTAATTTGTCAGAAGCAAGCGTGGTGTAGGCTTGCTTGTAACTTTCAAAATTCTCAATACTTATGTATAAAACTGCCCATTTGCTGTTGTCTGAAAGTTTCCTTTTTATTGCTCGAAGAGAGTAATTTTTGTTTGGCAAAAGGTGTTTTGTATCAAGGTTTGATTCAAATTCTCGTCTTAAATGTGCTGTCATTCTTACTTTAAATTCGTCAGCGTTGACGGGTTCTGAAAGAAAATCGTCCGCTCCACTTTCCAAAACCTTGATTCTATCCGAAAAATCCGCAGATTTTGACATTGCAACGATAATCGGTCGCATATTGTAGGTTAATGCTCGAACTTGCTTGCAAAAATCTGACAAATCATCGTCAAAACTGTCTGAAATGATGATTAAATCAGGCTCTTGGTCTTGAATGATTTTTAGTGCCGTAATTAAATCTTTTGAAATTATTACCTTGTTTGTCGGCAATTCCAACAATTTTTTGTACTTTGTCGAAAGTTCAAGTCTTCTGTCAATGATTAAAGTTACTGATTGCATTTCAACCTCGCTTGTTCTTCTATCATAACAATCGGAAGTAGCACGGTAAATGTAATTTCGCTTAATTCTGCGTTGTCTTTTTTCGGCACGGAATTTACCGAGATTTTTCCGTGCATTTTTTCAACAAGATTTTTGGTTATGTATAAACCGAGTCCGCTACCTTGAACCCGTCTTGTTAAAGGATTGTCAATTCTTGAAAACTTTGTGAAAATGTTGTCATAATCGGCTTCTTCAAGTTTTAATCCTGTGTTTGAAACTTTTATGTAAATATTATCGTTGTCAATTCCCGTTGATATCACGGTTTTGTTGTCGCCGTAAGAATATTTTGCACTGTTTTCGATTAAATTTGTCATAATTTGTTGGAATTTGTCTTTGTCAGCAAAAATACACGGCAAATCTTTTCTATAATTGAACTCGAATTTTTGGTTCGGGTATTGGTTTTTGACAATCGAAATAATTTGTTCGATAGGAGCTTTTATATTAACCTCGCTCATGACCATTTTTTGCGAAGATGATTGAATACGAGTAACCGAGAGCATATTTTCAACAAGATGAATGAGCCTGTTTGATTGCTCTTCCATAATTTTTATAAATTTTTTTTTGCTGTCATCATCGAGTTTGTCCCACGAAGCCAACAAGGTTTGCGAAAACCCTCGAATAGAGGTCAACGGCGTTCTCAGTTCGTGACTGACAGTTGATATAAAATCTTCGTATTTCTTTTCAATTTCGTCCATGATTTTATTATACCATGTGATTTGGTGTGGAGTAATATTTTAATTTGTATTTGCTAAGTTTTCAGAATGACGAAAGCTTTGATAGGCTCACCAAATAGTCATTCCGGCCGCCGAGCCGGAATCTGTTTCTATGAGGGAAAAGAAACGTAGGTCGGCATTGCTATGCCGACGACATGATTTTAATTGTCAAACAGATTCTGAATAACAAGAAAATTAAATGCTCATTGCATTCGCATAAATTTTCTAAGTAAAACTTTGTAAGCTCATAAGATAGTCACTCTGAACTTGATTCAGAGTCTGTTTTTACGAGGGAATAGAACAAATTTTAAAACAAATTCTGAATAGGCTAAAAATCACTTTTCGCATACTCAAAGAATTTTTTAAGCCTTTCAGAATGACGTATTCTTTGTTAGAGCTGCTCCAAATAGTCATTTCAAGTTTTATTTCCTCTTTCAGGTTTATTTTTCTGTCTGTTTGTAATATTTTGGTATTACGAATGAGGGATTATGTATGGAAAATTCAAAGAATATTATAAAAAATGCTGAAAAATCTTTGCAAAAAGAGTTTGAAGTTATTGAAGAAATTAGAGATTTTAACCAAGAAAAAGTTTTAAATGCGTTTATCGAAAATCGTGTCGCTCCCGAACATTTTTACACTGTTTCGGGTTACGGACATGACGATTTGGGGCGTGAGGTTTTGGACAAGGTTTTTGCAAGTGTTTTCAAGACTGAAAAGGCACTTGTAAGAATTCATTTTGCTTCGGGAACTCATACTTTGGCATGTGCTTTGTTCGGTAATTTGAAATATGGCGATAAGCTTTTGTCTGTTGCCGGAACTCCTTATGACACAATGCAAGAGGTTATCGGGACAATGGGCGATGAGGAAACAAAAAGAGCCTCTTTAATCGGGAACGGGGTTTTGTATGAGGAAGTTCCGCTATTAAATGATACCGATATTGATTTTAAAAAATTGGAGCAAATGGTTGACTCTTCTACAACAATGGTTTTAATCCAACGCTCAAAGGGGTATTCAACGAGAAAATCTTTATCGCTTGAGGTAATTGAACAAATTTGCAAGGTCGTAAAAGCGAAAAATCCTGAAACAATTTGTTTTGTGGATAATTGTTATGGTGAATTTGTTGATTATAAAGAGCCGACAGAAGTCGGAGCGGATTTAATGGCAGGTTCTTTAATCAAAAACGCAGGCGGCGGAATTGTCGAAGCAGGCGGATATATCGCAGGTAAAGAGTTGTATGTTGAACGTGCCGCAAACAGATTGACTGCCCCGGGTATTGGTTCTGAAGGCGGTGCGATGTTCAATCAGCACAGATTAATTTTTCAAGGCTTGTTTATGGCTCCGTCTGTTGTTGCAGATGCGGTTAAGGGTGCGGTTTTGGCTGCGAAAATTTTTGAAGAAATCGGCTATAATTCTTCACCAAAATATGATGAAAAACGAACCGATATTATCCAAAATATTACGTTTGGAGCTCCCGAACCGCTTGAAAAATTCTGTCGTACAATTCAATCTTTGTCACCTGTCAACGGGTATGTAACACCTGTTCCCGAATATATTCCAGGGTATGAAGACAAGGTAATTATGGCGGGCGGAACATTTGTAGAGGGTTCAACGATTGAACTTTCAGCGGACGGACCTATGAGAGCTCCTTATGTTGCCTATATGCAGGGCGGATTGAATTATTCTCATGTAAAAATCGCTTTGACCAAGTTTTTGGAAAAGATTTAGTAATTAAAAGAGGTATCTTAAAAGGGTATCTCTTTTTTTTGTAACGTTTTGTTTCCCTGAAAAATATCGGTATGACAGGGTTTTATATTTATATATTAAAAACTATTGTTCTATAATTTTTCTATGCTACAATGTTATGGCACGGGTTCGTGTAACATGAAAAATTTAGTGTATAGAATTTAATGAGGTAAGAGAAGAGAGGTTAATTATGGCATTACCGAATGTAGCGTATTTTTCAATGGAAATTGCTATGGATCAATCTTTAAGCACTTATTCAGGTGGTTTAGGATTTTTGGCCGGCTCACACATGTTATCTGCAGGATATTTGCAAATGCCTATGGTAGGGGTAACAATGTTATGGTCTTATGGTTATTATGATCAACGTATTGATCAATCAGGCAATGTTGAAGTTGCATATATCAGAAAGTATTATGATTTCTTGACAGATATAAATACTGAAACTGAAGTTGATATCTTTGGAGAAAAAGTTAAAGTTAAGGCTTATTTAGTTCAACCTGAATTGTTTGGAACTTGTCCTGTTTACTTGTTGACTACTGATATCGAAGGTAACAGCGATTGGGCTAAGAGCATTTCATACAAATTGTATGATGGTGATGAGAAAATCAGAATTGCTCAAGAAACAGTTTTGGGTATTGCAGGTGTTAGAATTCTTCAAAAAGTAGGTTATAACTTCGATGTTATCCACATGAACGAAGGTCACGCATTGCCGGCTGCATTTGAATTGTTAAGACAATACAACGGCGATTTGAATGAAGTTAAAAAACGTACAGTATTCACAACTCACACTCCTGTTGCTGCAGGTAATGAAGTTCACTGGGTTGACAGATTGTTAGAAGGCGGTTTCTTTGCAGGTGCTTCTCGTGAAACAGCCGTAGCTTTGGGTGGTGAAAACTTCTCATTAACGGTTGCTGCTTTGAGAATGTCAAGAATTGCTAACGCAGTTTCTCAATTACACGGTCTTGTTTCTAACAAGATGTGGGAATGGGTTGAAGGCAGATGTCCGATTAGAGCAATCACTAATGCCGTAAATCTTCAATACTGGCAAGATAAGCGAGTTAAAGAAGCACAAAATGACCCTGAAAAATTGTTAGCGGTTAAACGTGAAATGAAAGCTGAATTGTTCAAATATATTGCTAACGTTGCAGGTAAGAGATTTGACCCTGATGTATTGACTATCACTTGGGCAAGAAGATTTGCCGATTACAAACGTGCTTGGTTAATCTTGATGGATAAAGACAGAATTGGTAAATTGTTGGATGAAAACAAAGTTCAAATCATTTTTGCCGGTAAATTCCATCCTGATGACGTTATGGGTAAAGAAATGTTTAATAAATTGTTGAACAGATCTCACACTTTGAAAAACGTTGTTGTTCTTCCAGGTTATGAACTTCAATTATCAGGCATGTTGAAACGTGGTACTGATGTTTGGTTGAACACTCCACTAAGACCGTTTGAAGCTTCAGGTACTTCAGGTATGTCAGCTAACGCTAACGGTGCAATTCACTTGTCTATATTTGATGGTTGGACTGTTGAAGGTACATTTAGCGGAATTAACGGTTACGCTATTGAATATCCTGAAATTGATGACGATATGTCTTGGGAAGAAAGACACTGGAAAGATCACAAGTGCTTGATGAGCATTATTGAAGATCAAATTATTCCGACTTACTACAACAACAAACCTGAATGGGCAAGATTGATGCGTCAAGCTATCAGAACTTCTGAAGCTTACTTCAATTCTGACAGAATGGTTATCGAATACTATAACAGATTGTATAAGCCAATCGCTCACGATGACGAATGTTCAGGTGAAGAAAAGCATGAAATGAAGATTAATGAAGCACCTACATTTGATGCTTGGACTTTCTCAAATATTAAGTAAGAGATAAAATAATTGATAATAAATAACAAATTAGCCGACAGTGATGTCGGCTTTTTGTTTGAAAATTATAGTCTGAAAGTTTTATACCAATAAATACAATTCAGCACTCGGTTTTGTTTTCTTTACGAGCTTGTACATTTCCATTTCAACTTTCGGTTCTGCAATGAAAAATGCTGACCTTCTCCACGGAAAAAGCAGTGTGCCAAATTCGTTCGGTATTCCTTTCATGCCGATTTGTTTTATTTCTTTGGCTTTGTTGCACATTTCAAAAACATCACCTTTAGGCAAGAAATATGTTTTGTGTCCTAACGGGCGAAATCCACGAAATTTTAAACTCATTACAATATCCCTGACTTCGGGAAAATCAACGTTTTTGAGGTAAATTCCGTTAAAACTTGTTTGGCTGTTATTTGTAATTTGCATATTTATACAAAACTGGACAACAAATTTTTTGCTACTTGGGGTTGTAAAATTATTTTACACGAGAAAATACTTCAACATCAATGTCATCAAAAGTATTTGTGTTAAAGTAAGCACAAGAGGCAACCATAGAAGCGTTATCCGTGCAATATTTCATTGCGGGAGCGTGAACGTGATAGCCTTCTTTTTCCAAATCAAAAACTTTTTTACGAATTTCAGAATTTGCCGCAACTCCGCCTGCGATTACAACTTGATTGTAGCCACGTTCTTCGACTGCTTTTTTAAGTTTCTTCACAAGAGTTTTAGAAACACATTCTTGGAAACTTGCACATATATCGTTGATTACGTTTTCCGGTAATTCTTGATTTTCTTCTGTGCAATATTCTTTTTTAAGATTTTTAACCAATCTCAAAACGGCTGTTTTTAGTCCGCTGAAACTAAAATTATATCCGTCAACTTTTGCTTGTGGAAGTTCGTAGGCTTTAGGGTTTCCAAGTTGAGCGAGTTTATCAAGTCTTGGACCTCCCGGATACGGTAAACCGATTAGTCTTGCAACTTTGTCATAGGCTTCCCCAACCGCATCATCTATTGTTTCACCCAAAATTGTTTGTTTTGAGTAAGATTCAACGTCTATAATTTGTGTGTGACCGCCACTAATCAAAAGTGCCATATATGGTGGTTTTATGTCGGTTTCAATATAGTTTGCACAAAGGTGAGCGTTAAGGTGGTTTACTCCGATAAACGGCTTGTCATAAACTAACGCTAAAGTTTTTGCAGCGTTCAAGCCGACAAGCAAACACCCTACAAGCCCCGGTCCTACAGTTCCCGCAAATGCAGTGATATCGTCAGGTTTCAAGCCTGATTGGTCAAAGGCTTCCTGCACAACGATATTTATTGAATCAAGGTGTTCTCTTGCCGCAATTTCAGGGATTACTCCGCCGAATTTTTCGTGAGTTTTGATTTGAGAAGCAACGATATTTGAGATTACTTCACGTCCGTTTTTCACGATTGCACAAGCCGTTTCATCACAACTTGATTCTATTGCCATAATATAATTATCTTGTCCTGAGTCAGGACCTACCAAAATTTCTTTTTCGCTAAACAAAGTTTTCTTTTTCATACCTACAATTTATAACAAATATGGGCAAAAAAAAACCCTTTCTTTTTGAAAGAGTTTGGAATCTTTTACAATTCCTCGTGTAGTAGGTTAGTGTGTAGTAGGTAGTAGTTATTTCTCGTGTTTATTTAATTCTGTTATCCTCGTTACTCTTATATAAAGTATTTTGAAAAGCTTTGATTTCAGTAGATACTTGTTTTGTTACAAAACTTAATAAATGCAACCCATTGAGCAGAGTTTTGATTTGACTTTTGAGTGAGTGTTTTTTATAGTAAAAGCATTCAAAAACATAAGGAGTGATATTATGAGAATTTCAGCGGTCAATATGTTTTCTAATGTGTATCAACACAAAAATGTGTCAAATAGTCGCAATAATCAAAGGGTTTCGTTTTTACAAAATCCGATATGTGATAGTGTATATTTTGGGTCTTCCTACGAAGATGAACAAATGAAAATTTTGCAAAATCGAATTACTACCCTTGTGCAACCTTACTTAACCGAAAACAAAGGGGATTATTTGAAACTTGGCAGAATGTGCTACGATATGCAAGAAAAATCAAAGATTTACCAAGAACGTGAACAAAACATGTTCTACAAAGATTGTGATGCAAGAAAAGATGATAAAATTGCGAACGCTGAAAAAGTACTTGAACCGTTTGAAAAATATTATACAAATATAAGAACTTTTGACCGAACAAGTGACATGATGAAAAACAGTCCGTTCGCAACACAAGAAATTCGGGATTATATTGAAAACAATAAAGGAAAAATGATAACGAATGAAAAAGAATTTCAAAAATTTAACGCTACAACAGTTGAGGTTGCAAATCTTGAAGAGTCAATGTCTAATGATTTATATATGTTAAGGCAAACTAATTTTGAGGAAGCAAAAGGGCTTCAAGATAAGGAATTTGACGCAAAGTTCAGAATAATGATAAGTCCTTGTCGTGATGCGTTAGAAATTGTCAAAGGTTTTGACGAATTGAAGAAGGATTATGATAAACTTCTGCTTTATGACCTTGATAAAAGGATAGGAAAATTGTCGGAAAGAATTGATGATTTCAAAGAAGATATAAAAACACATAAAGATGCTCCGCAAGATATTAAAAATTGCCTGAGAGAAAATAAAAAATATTACTCAACCACAAAAAGTGTAGAAGAAATAAACAAATCTTATGACGAAATTGAAAAAAAAATGGACGAAACTATTTCTCAATATGCCGATAAGATTGACGATTGCGTGAAATCTTCCGATATTTCAAATATTGATTTTGATGTGATAAACACTACACTTCAAGACCAAGAGGAAATAAATAACAGATTGAATGATTTAATACAACAAGAAAAAGTGAAATATTACGAACAATCCTACAAAAAGTTCCAAGATGAAAACGGTGGAACATATTGGCAAAAGTTTTAGAAAAGTTGGTTTATAAGGACGGCGGGATTTTCATTTGAAAATCCCGCCGTCTTCTATCTTTATCGTTATAAAATCAAACGACTTATTCTTCAGTTGCATCTTCTTCAGAAACCGCACCGTCTTCAATATCGGTTTCATCTAATGCTTGTTGATTCATTTCTTCTTCGATTTCTTCTTGAAGTTCATCAGAATCTACAACATTTTCTTCTTCAACTTCTTCTGCTTGGTCGTCGTTGTATTGATAGTTGTTGATGTTTTGGTTTTCAGCTTGTTCCATTTGAGAGGCTGATTTGATATCGATTTTCCAGTTGGTCAATTTGTGAGCCAGTCTTACGTTTTGACCTTCTCTACCGATAGCAAGGCTTAATTGGTCATCAGGAACTACAACCAAAGCTTCGTGAGCAAATTCATCATCAGCCATAATATCTACTGAGATTACTCTTGCAGGAGATAGTGCGTTAACGATGTATTCTACAGGGTCTTCCGAGTATCTTACGATATCGATTTTTTCATTTTTCAATTCGCCAACGATTGTTTGGATTCTGCTACCACGAGGTCCGATACATGCACCAACAGAATCTACTTCAGGGTCGTTTGACCAAACTGCGATTTTTGTTCTGTAACCTGCTTCACGAGAAATTGACTTGATTTCAACGATTCCGTCTTCAATTTCGGGAACTTCAAGTTCAAACAATTCTCTTACGATTTCTGCATGAGCGTGAGAAACGATAACTTGCGGTAATCTTGTTGTTTCTTTTACGTTAAGAACAAAAACTCTGATTCTGTTACCCGGTTTGTAGTATTCACCCGGAATTTGCTCTTTGCGAGGCATGATAGCGTCAGTCTTGCCGATGTTTACGATAACATTTCTTCTGTCGTCAACTTTTTGGATAATACCTGTGATTAGAGTTCCTTTTTTCTCTAAAAATTCGTTAAGAACAAGATTTCTTTCTGCTTCACGGATTCTTTGAGTTAGAACTTGGTTAGCGGCTTGAGCAGCAATACGTCCGAATTGTTCTGGAGTAACTTCAAGTTTAACTTCGTCACCCAATTCAACTGCGTCATCAATTTCTTTTGCTTCTGCAAGCGAAATTTCGTTGTCAGGGTCTTCAACAGATTCAACAACTGTTTTGCCTTTGAAAATGCCGATTTCGCCTGTTTGTTCGTCTAAATATGCTTCAATATTTTCAATTTCTTTTACTCTCATGTGCTTTTTGTAAGCAGCAACCATTGCATCACAAAGTGATGAAATTACGACTTCTTTTGAAATTCCTTTTTCTCTTTCAAGTTCTTCAAAAACTTCGTTTAAACTACCTGCACCGATTTTAATCATTTTATTTTTCCTTTCGTTTTGTGATTTGCTAAAATTCTTGTTCAATTCCTAATCAATGTATAACTTTGCGGATTGAATGTTTGATTTTGGAATTTGTAATTCTGCACCGTCTTCAAATCGCAAGAAGGTTAAGCCTTCATTCACATCATAGTCAATGATTTCACCCTTGAAAATCTTTTCTGTTTCGTTAGGCAAGGCTTCTTTCAGTTTTAGACTTATTCTTCTGCCTTTGAAGATGATAAATTCTTTTTCTGATTTGAATTTTCTCTCTAACCCCGGAGAGGAAACTTCAAGATAATATTTGACGGGAACTAACTCGTCTAAAAAGGTTTCGAGGCTTCGAGTTACGTTTTCGCAATCATCAAGAGTGACGTTGCGTTCTTTTGAGTATAAGTAAATTCTCAAAAACCATCTGTGGTTCTCTTTAGAAAAGTCTATTTCCACAGGGATAAGGTTAAATCTCATAGCGGTATTTTCGATTAGCGGAGTAATCGCACTCAACACTTCCAATCTGTTTACTTCCTGTTTCATTGCCTAACCTTTCCTTAGTTTGTAAGTTGCATTTGTTATGCCCCTTGTAATTACTGAAAAAAGAACGGGGTAACCGTTCTTTTTCTGTGCAATACTGCTTGCTGATATTATTCTAATATATATTAATGCAAATGTAAAGTGTTTGTAAAGGTTTGGTTAAGCGGTTTGGTTTTTACCCGTTGGGCAGGTATGCCAAACCGGACTTATTAAACGTGATTTGCGGCGATTGCATCTCTTTGTGCAATTCTTGCGGCATTCTTATCGTTTCTGCGTTCAATATTGTTTTGCAAGTATCTTTCACGAATATTCATACCGTTGCTCGGGTCAATGCCTTCGTTTGATTTGGTATTTTTCTTAATACCCTTATCAATTTTTTTATTCAATTTATTGATTTGTTTTTCTTCTTTTTCTTGAAGTTTTGTCAAACGTTCTTGTTGTTTTGTAATTTCAGCTTGTAATTGTTTTGTATCTTGTTGAAATTCCAAATATTTTTGAACGTCATCTTGAGCGTTTTGATATGTTTCTTGTGATTTTTTATAATCAGCTTCTGTTTTAATCAATGTGTTTTTGCAAGTTGTTTCCTTCTCTTTTTGAGTATCTAATCTGTCTTGTGCGGTTGATAAATCCTTAATTGCTTCGTTTAATTTAGCATTAGATTTATCACGAGCTTGGTCTGCTTCATCTAAGGCTTTTTGTGCATTTGCTTCGGCAGTTTTTGCTTTTGCTTGAGCAGCTTCTGCTTCTTTAACCTTAGTTTCTGCAATTTGGTATTGAGGGTTCGGATTGCCGTTGACTGTTTTTGGAGTGCTTGCTAATGTTGCTTTTGCATTTTCCAAATTTTGATTTGCTTGGTTCAAGCCGTCTTTCGCTTGGGTGTGTGCCGCTGCGGCTGCTCCGTATTTTGAATCAGCTAATTGCACTGCACGCAAACTGTTATCTCTCATATCAGATGAAGCTCTTACACTATCTTGTCTTGTTTTTACATCTTGTCGTGCATTTTTTACTTCTGTTTGAGATTTTGAAACATCAGATTTGTATGTATCCATGTTTGTTTTTGCAGTATTTGCTTTTGCGGCAAAGTTACCGCTTGCTGCGGTTGTGTTCATTTGTGCAAGTTGAGTTTGTGCTGAACCAATCGCACTTGACAATTCTGCTGACGTTTGGGCACTTTGCATACCTGCAATAGCACTTTGACCTGCTGATGATGACATTTGAATTTGCGAACCGCTGTTGCCTAATGATGACATTCCTTGTTCAATTTTTGCACCGTTTTTAACCCCACCAAACAGTTGAGCGCCTAATTGGAAAGCTTGCATACCGATTTGTACACCAAGACCGATTTTGTCCAATGTGCTCATGTGGTGTTGCTGTTGAGTTCCTTGTGCGTAAATTATTCCACCTGTGTAGTCGGCATTGCTTCTTCTTACACCTTGATTTTGTGCGTTGAGTGATGCACGATGTCTTTCAAGGTTAAGTTGGTTTTTACCTTTAGCGGCGTTGCTACCGTAAACTCTGTGATATCCTGATTGTTGAGTAAATGAAAATACTGACGGTTTATTTGCAATACTTGCCCCGCTCAGGTTCTTTGTTGCCTGAGCAGATAAACCCGTTGTCTTGGTGTTGGTATTGCTTCCGATTTTTTTAGAACCGAAAGATGACTGACCAAGTCCAATTCGTTTATTTACTTGTACTGCATCTAAACTCATATAGCTCTCTTATCTTTCTTCTTATATATATAAAAACATGTCGAAATGCTTAATTTCACATGCTTTCAGGTTTGTTACATTTGTTAATAATTGATTTTGAATTTTGAATTTCTCTTATTTATTTTTTTCATCTTCATAGTATAATCAGTCTATGAATAAAAAATTGTTTGTAATTTCAGGGTGTTCAGGTGTCGGAAAAGGCACGGTTTTAAAAGAATTTATGTCAAGAAATTCCGAAAATTTCCTCGTGTCGATTTCTTGCACAACTCGTAATCCTCGCCCGGGTGAGGTTGACGGGGTTAATTATTTCTTTGTAACAAAAGAGGAGTTCACCCGTTGTATAAATGAAAACAAGTTCCTTGAATATGCGGAATTTGCAGGGAATTTCTATGGAACGAAGAAAAAATATATCACTCAAAAACTCGAAGAAGGAATGAATGTCATTCTTGAAATCGAAACGCAAGGTGCGTTGAAGGTTAAGCAACAAATGCCTGAAGCCGTTTTGATTTTCATTGCTCCGCCGAGTTTGGATGAGCTTGAACACCGTTTGCGTGGACGTCACACAGAAGATGAAATGGCAATCCAAAAAAGGTTGCACGAAGTTTCCGTAGAAATTGAACGTTCTAAAAAATATGATTATGTAGTTGTGAATGACAGTATTCAAGAGGCTGTCGATGAGCTGGAAAAAATTACAACTCGTGAATTGGAGTAATTTCGCATGAGGTCTGTTAATTTTAATGAGCTTTTTAAAGATAAAAACATTTTGCTTGGAATTACGGGTGGAATTGCTGCGTATAAGATTTGCACCTTAATTCGTGATTTCAAAAAAAACGGAGCAAATGTTAAAGTTGTATGCACTCCAAATTCTTTAAATTTTGTCACAAAATTAACCCTGCAAAATTTGAGCCAAAATGATGTTTTTGTTGAAGAATTTGATATAAAAGATTGGAAACCCGAGCATATCTCACTTGCCGATTGGGCAGATGTTATGGTTATTGCTCCCGCAACGGCAAATACTATTTCCAAAATAGCAACGGGGATTGCCGATAATCTTTTAACTTCGATTGCTTGTGCTTTTTCAAAACAAATGTTTATTGCACCTGCAATGAATTGTCACATGTGGGAAAATTCGAATGTCCAAGAAAATATTTTAAAACTGAAAACTCAAGGGGTGGAATTTCTTGACCCCGAGAGTGGTTTTTTGGCTTGCGGGTATTTGGGCAAAGGGCGTTTATGCTCTTTAGACAAAATTTTAAATGCGGTGGGTGAATATTTTTCTTTTTCTCAAATTTTGAAAGGGAAAAAAGTTGTGATAACCTCAGGCGGAACGATTGAAGATATTGACCCTGTGAGATATATTTCAAATTATTCCTCAGGTAAAATGGGCTTTTCGCTTGCAAAAGTTGCTCAAAAAATGGGGGCGGAAGTCGTTTTGATTACGACAAAAGATGTTCAATTTCCCTTTAGAGTAGTCAGGGTTAAATCTGCAAGAGATATGCAAAATGCTTTAGATAATGAGTTTGAAACGTCTGATATCGTGATAATGGCGGCTGCGGTTGCTGATTATCGAGTAAAAAATTATTCCGAACAGAAGATGAAAAAGACTGAGTCCGACACCTTAACCCTTGAACTTGTGAAAAATCCCGATATTTTGAAACATTTATGCGAAAAGAAAACTCATCAAATCGTTGTCGGGTTTTGTGCAGAAAGTCAAAACTTAATCGAAAATGCAAAAGTGAAAATCCGGAAGAAAAATTGCGATTACCTTGTGGCAAATGATATTTCAAAGCACGATATCGGGTTTTCGTCTGATGAAAACGAAGTGGTAATTTTTAACAAAAAAGGCGAAAGTGTGAAGTTTGAAAAAGCTTCAAAAGATGTTATCGCAAGGAAAATTTTAGAGTACATAAATGAATAAATTTTTATTAACAAAAAAAATCGAAGAGTTTGCACCGTCAGAAGCCGCTGAGCCGTGGGATTGTGTCGGTTTTATGGTGGAAACCGGAAAAACGGAAGTTTCAAAGGTTATGGTTTGTTTAACTCCGACAGATGATGTTATTACGCAAGCCCTTAACAAACATTGCGATATGATAGTTTCTCATCACCCGATGTTTTATGTGAATTTTACCTCAGGACTTTTGGACGATAGAAATTCCCCGCAAATTGATATCTATAGTGCCCATACAAATATGGACAGGGCTGAGGGTGGAACGACAGATACCATAATTAATGCTTTGTGGCTAAAAGCTTTTCAAAAACAAATTAATCATGAATTTTTGCGAAAAGTTGAACTCGAAACTCCTGTAACTGTTGAAGATTTTGCTAAAAAGTTATTAAAAATTTCACCAAATCTTCGTTATGTTAATAACAAAAAGATTAAAGAAATTTCTAAAATATTTTTCTGTGCGGGAAGCGGTGCGGAGTTTATACAAGATGCGAAAAATCTCGGTGCGGATTGTCTTGTGACTGCTGATTTGAAATTTCATACGGCATTAGACAGTGATATTGTTGTTTTTGACCTTGGTCATTTTGAATCGGAAATCTTAATCCGTGAGATTTTTAAAAAGATTATCGGTGATGAGGTCGAGGTAATCTTTGCCGAAGAGGTTTGTCCGTTTATTTATCCTTAAAAATTTGTTCACATTTGATATAATTTTCAAATTATTTGTGCTATGGTGAAAGTATTACATGGGATATTACTTTCAAAAGGAGAGAATAATGGATAAATTTAAAGATTATACTAAAGAAGATTATTTGAAATTGTACGACAAATCATTAGATGAATTGTTGGAAATTTCAAGCAGTGTTACAAAAGATAATTTCAATAATGAAGTCGAAGCCTGCAGTATTATCAGTGCTAAGACAGGTGCATGTGGTGAAAATTGCAAATATTGTGCTCAAAGTAAACACAACCACGCAGAAATCGAATGCCATCCGTTACTTGACGTTGAAACAGTTAAAAAGGCTGCCTTGAGTGCAAAAGAAAACGGTGCAACAAGATTTTGTATCGTAACTTCAGGCAGAGTTCCGAATGATGCGGATTTCCAAAAGATTTTAGAAATGATTAAAGCTGTTGCCTCTATTGACGGTATTCACTGTTGTGCATCACTTGGCTTGTTATCTGAAGACCAAATTAAACAAATTAAAGAAGCAGGTGTTGAAAGATTTAACCACAATATCAATACTTCTAAAAATTATCACGAAAAAATTTGTACAACTCACAAATTTGAAGACCGTGTTAATACTGTTAAAACTATTCAAAAATACGGTATGGAAGCATGTTGCGGTGTAATTATTGGCATGGGGGAAACTCGTGAAGACAGAATTGATATGGCATTGTCGTTAAAAGAACTTAACCCGAAAACAGTTCCAATCAACTTCCTTAATCCAATCAAAGGTACTCCGTTGGAAGGTTTTGAAGATAAAATTGATGAAGAAGAAATCCTTAAAACAATTTGTATTTTCAGAATAATTTTACCTAATGCAATGTTGCGTTATGCGGGCGGAAGAACTACAAGACTTTCTCACGAAAACCAAAAACGTGGTATTGTTGCAGGTATCAACTCAGTTCTTGTCGGAAACTATTTGACAACAGCAGGTTCAAATTCAAAAGATGACAAAGAAATGTTGAAAGAACTTGATATGGTTATGGTGTAATAATTTAGATGACTGCAAGTTATACAAAACAAGAACTTATTGATATATTGAGAGATGACAGCCAAAATGATTGGCTGTTTTCTCTAGCAGATAAAGTTCGCAAAGAAAATGTCGGAGATGAAGTGCATTTGAGAGCTCTTATTGAGTTTTCAAGTACCTGCAAAAGAACTTGCAAATATTGCGGGTTACGAGCTCCTAACCACAAGGCTAAGCGTTACAATTTGTCGCCTGATGAAATCTTTGAACTTGCTCAAAATGCCGTAAGGCTCGGCTATAAGACGGTAGTTTTACAATCTGGTGAAAATGATTACTACACAAAAGATATGATGTGTGAAATTATTGAACGTATAAAATCACTTGATGTAGCTCTGACATTGAGTATCGGTGAACGCAGTTTTGAAGATTATAAAGCGTTTAAAGAGGCAGGGGCGGACAGGTATTTAATCCGAATTGAAACGACTGACGAAGATTTATACCGCCAAATGCACCCGAATATGAGTTTTGAAAATCGTGTGAAATGTCTTGAAAACCTGAAAAATCTCGGGTATGAACTCGGAACGGGGTGTTTGGTCGGCTTGCCAAATCAAACGATAGAATCTTTGGTAGAGGATATTTTGTTTTTTAAGAAAATGGATGTACAAATGCTTGGTATTGGACCGTTTATTCCTCATCCGAATACTCCGCTGTTTAATGCTCCTGTGGGAAGTTTTACACTTGCTCTAAAAGTTATGGCACTTTCTAGACTTATGTTGCCGAACATAAATATTCCCGCAACAACGGCAATGGAAACCCTTAATCCGAACGGACGAATCCTTGCCCTTCAAAGTGGTGCAAATGTCGTAATGCCAAACGTCACAATGTCTGAATTTAAAACAAAATACGAGATTTATCCGAACAAAATTTGTATCAACGAACCCCCGAACAAGTGCCGTGGCTGTATTGAGGGGAAAATTAAATCAATTGGCAGATATGTGTCAACAGGTTATGGCGATAGTTTGAATAAAAAATAGTTTTGCAATTCTTTGAAATTCGTGCTAGAATACAAACGTTGAGGATTGCTCAACTTTGGTTTTTAAATGAATTTATAATTATTCCCGGATCGTCTAGCGGCAGGACTGATGACTCTGGATCATCCAACGGTGGTTCGAATCCATCTCCGGGAGTTTTTAAAGCTTTGGTAATTTGGGGAAATCGTCAAAACGGAGAGCTTTCTCGCCAAAAAAAATTTTCGTGTTGCTAAAAAATTTTAGGTTCAATCCCTTGCAAATCTCACCAAAAAGTCATTTCGGACTCCGAGCCGGAATCTGTAAAGCGTGATTTTAAGAAAAGTAGGTTGGCATTGCCATGCCGACAACATGATTTTAATTGTCAAACAGATTCTGAATAACTTGAAAATATTATATTCACTAGCGTTCATATATATTTTCTAAGTTTTCAGAATGACGAAAGCTTTTCTATGCTTACCAAGACGTCATTCCGGACTCCGATCCGGAATCTGTTTGCCAAGATTGTACAAACTTGATAT
>OIYG01000388.1_pt1 | contig 44325 bp, 44 predicted proteins | sample 1587861 | NCBI WGS metagenome assembly OIYG01 (sample SAMN03283272) | human gut metagenome | biome: human-associated habitat; material: feces | host: Homo sapiens | place: Peru | collected 2012
GGGGCGAGGGTAGAAATATTTTTCCTGAGTAGTCAAGAAACAAGCTAAATAGACCACAATTAAGCTATGTAAAAGCCTTTTGATAGACATTACTACTACGGAAAACATAATCGAATTGAAGGTTGACGATTCAAACATAAAAAGAGTTTTAATAGGTGGGTAGTACCACTTATTATATTAGGATATAGTTAGCTAGTGCTAACTGGAGGAGAGAATGAAAGAAAAGAAAAAATCTACATTAAATTGGATACTAGAGTGGGCAGGTCAAAAAAGAGGTGCTTACTTATGGAGTGTGTTGTTGGCAATAATAAGTGTGATCTTTAAGATTATTCCTTATTTTTTGATAGGTGATGTAATTGGATTATTTGTGAATGGGCAAAAAGACTTTAGTGTGTATTTGTATAAAGTGATACTAATCGCATTGTCTTTTGTGGCAAGTGAATTATTTCATTCATTATCTACTTCACTATCACATAAGGCAACATTTAGTGTATTGGCTAACATTAGAAAACAGTGTTGTGATAAGTTAGCTAGAGTGCCCCTTGGTTATGTAAAAGATACACCATCAGGTACTTTTAAAAATATCATGGTTGAAAGAATTGATAGTATTGAAACAGCACTTGCTCATATTGTGCCTGAATTTACATCTAATCTTTTAGCTCCAATTATTATTCTTATTTATTTCTTTATGATTGATTGGCGTTTAGCTTTATGGTCATTAGTACCGGTTGTTGTTGGTGTTATTTGTTACTTTGGGATGATGATAGACTTTAGACCAAGTTATGAAAGAACTGTTAAAACTACAAAAGAATTAAATGATGCAGCCGTTGAATATATCGATGGAATTGAAGTGATTAAGGCCTTTGGCAAGACTGAGAGCTCATATGATAAGTTTACTAAGGCAGCATTAGATTATGCGGATTCTTTTATTTCTTGGATGAAAAGATGCTCGATTTTTCAAGCATTAATGATGATTATGACACCATATACTTTATTAACAGTATTACCTTTTGGTGCTCATTATGTGGAAAATGGAACGCTTAGTCTTTCTAATTTTGTGATGTGTATCATCTTATCTTTAAGTATTGTAGGACCCTTGATTACGGTACTTTCTTATACAGATGATTTGGGTAAGATTAATGTGATTGTGGGTGAGGTGGTTGGAATACTTATGAAACCTGATTTAAATAGGCCTAACAAGAGTGAAGCTCTTCCTATTAACAATTCAATTAGCTTAAAGAATGTAAGATTTGCCTATCATGAAAAGGAAGTTTTACATGGCGTCAATATGGAAATCAGAGAAGGTAGTGTTAATGCTATAGTTGGCCCATCTGGTAGTGGCAAGTCTACTATAGCTAAACTTATTGCATCGTTGTGGGATGTTGATAGCGGTTCTATCAAAGTTGGCGAAGTTGATATTAGGGATATTTCATTAGATGATTTTAATCAAAGAATTGCTTATGTATCTCAAGATAATTACTTATTTAATGAAATGGTACTTGAAAATATTAGACAAGGTAAGCCTTCGGCGAGTGATGAAGAAGTTATTGAAATTACAAAAAGAAGCGGTTGTTATGACTTTATAATGCAACTAGAAGATGGTTTCAACACTGTAGTTGGTGGTTCTGGAGGTCATTTGTCAGGAGGCGAGAGACAGCGTATATCTATTGCGAGGGCAATGTTAAAGGATGCACCGATTTTAATCTTGGATGAGGCTACTGCTTATACTGATCCTGAAAATGAGGCAATCTTACAAAATTCTATCGCTAAATTAGTTGCAGGAAAGACACTTATAGTGATTGCCCATAGATTATCTACTATTAAGGATAGTGATCAAATATTTGTGGTTAATGATGGAAATGTAATTGCCCACGGCAAACATGAGGAGCTTCTTGTGTCTTGTCCACTTTATAAGGAAATGTGGGAAGCTCATATTTCAGTAAAGGATGGTGAATAGTATGATTGAAATTCTTTTAAAATTCATTAGATTTTCAGGCAAAGAAAATGGAGATAAATTTAAATTATCAATTGTTTTGGGTGTGATTGAAGCACTTGCTGCTGCGATGAAGATTCCTGCGATTATGTATATTTTAATTGGACTCTTGAATAAGGAACCAATGGAAAAGTATATATATGGTTCTTTATTGATTATGGTAATTTCTATTTTAATAGGTGTATTTTGTAAGAAATATTCAACAGTACTTCAAACAAAAGGAGGCTATAATGCGAGTGCTTTTACAAGAATAAAGATTGCGAAACATTTGCGTTATCTTCCAATGGGCTATTTTAATTCCAACAGTATTGGTGAAATATCTTCGGTTACAACCAATACCATGGAAATCCTTGGTGATGTGGCTGCTAGAGTGGTGATGCTTACAACGCAAGGGATTCTTGAAACTTCGATGATCATTTTGATGTTACTTATATTTGATTTAAGAATTGGGCTTGTAGCGCTAATTGGTATAGTGGTTTTCTTTATAATTAATTCTATGATGCAAAGGGTAAGCAAGAAGGATTCAGAGAAAAAAATTGAATGTGATATTGAACTGATTAATCAAATTATGGAATATCTACAAGGTATATCTGAGGTTAAATCTTATAATCTATTTGGTAAACAGTCTAAGAAATTAAATGATGCCAATAGGGCTTGTGAGAAGATTAATACAAAGATGGAAATGTTGTTTGTACCTTATCATTTTCTACAAAACATCACAACTAAGATTACAGCTTCAATAATTGTATTATTATGTGCTTATTTCTATATTAATGGCACAATGGAACTTGTCTATTGTATTGGTATGACCATATCGGCATTCATGTTGTATTCAAGTTTAGAATGTGCTGGAACTTATTCATCTCTTCTACATGTTGTTAGCATCTGTGTGGATAAGGCTGAAGCTATACTAAAGCTAGATACTATGGATATTGATGGTGAAGAGATAGAACCTATAAATCATAATATTGAGCTTAATCATGTTTCCTTCTCTTATGACAAGAGAAAAATAATTGATGATATATCGCTATTTATTCCGGAAAAGACAACAACCGCAATTGTTGGTCCATCAGGTGGTGGCAAGTCAACATTGTGTAACTTGATTGCTAGATTCTGGGATGTAGATGAAGGTAGCGTTACATTGGGTGGTGCAAATGTCAAAGATTATAGTATGAATGCTCTTATGAGTAATTTCTCTTTTGTCTTCCAGAATGTTTATTTGTTCCAGGATACGATTGAGAATAATATTAAATTTGGTAGCCAAGAGGCAAGTCATGAAGAAGTGATTGAAGCAGCTAAGAAAGCGTGTTGTCATGAATTTATCAGTAAACTACCCGATGGTTATAATACAGTGATTGGTGAGGGTGGCGCTAGTTTGTCTGGTGGTGAGAAACAACGTATTTCAATTGCCCGAGCAATTATGAAAGATGCACCAATTGTTATTCTTGATGAAGCAACTGCCAATGTTGATCCTGAAAATGAAAAGGACTTGATGGATGCGATAGAGGCTCTTACAAAAGAAAAGACGATTATTATGATTGCACATAGATTGAAGACGGTAAGGCATGCTGATCAAATAGTTGTTGTTGATAAGGGCAGAATTGTTCAAAGAGGTAATCATGATCAATTGATGAAAGAGGATGGCATATATAAGCGTTTTGTAGATGCTAGAAAGAAGGCTGTAAGTTGGAAACTAGAAGGTTCATTGTAACCTTCTTTTTTTATGGAATATAATATTTAAGAGGATATTAAAATGAGAATTGAGCCAATTGAAATTTTTGATAAACAAGGTCGAAGAGTAATCTTAAGAAGTGCATGTGAAGATGATGCGAAGGATTTGATTAAATACCTAAAGAAAACTGCTAAGGAAACACCTTATTTATTAAGAGAAGAAGATGAGATTAATCTTGCAGTAAAAGATGAAAAAGGTTTTATCAATATGCGTCTAGAAATGGATAAGGCGTTGATGTTGGTAGTCTATATTGATGGCAAACATGTGGGCTGTTGTTCCTTTTCCCCTGTAGCACCATTTAAAAGATTAGCTCATCGATGTGGCATGTCTATTGCCCTTTATCAAGAATATTGGGGTTGTGGTATTGGTAGTATCATGTTAGAGACAGCCTTAAGATATGCCAAGGAAGTAGGCTATGAACAGGTGGAATTAGAGGTTGTTTCTAGTAATACTAAGGCGATTAAATTATATGAGAAATATGGTTTTAAAAAGTATGGTACTAAACCAGATAATATGAAATATAGTGATGGAAGCTATGCTTCTACGGATTGGATGATGGTGAAATTATGAAGAAGATAATTCTATTAGTATTGATTGTTGGTGGTATATTGTTTTATGGAAACTTTAAAAATAGTAATACCATTACTATTTCAGGAACAGAGGAGATTCAGCCAATATTAAATACAGTTAAGGTAAGTGGTGATAGTGATACAAGTGTAGTTTTTACTGATGTAGATACTAATGAACAATATGTTGTTGGATATATCACTCATGGTGTAACTGAGAAGATTAAGCTTAAAAAAGGAAGCTGGTATAAAGTGGAAGCTAGGGGTAAGATTACCTTGTATCCAGTAATAGTGAGGGTTGAGTGATGAAGAAAGTTTTGATAATATCTACAAGTCTAAGAACTAACAGCAATTCCGATATCTTAGCAAGAGAATGTGAAAAAGGTGCTACGGATGCAGGACTTGATACAGAGTATGTTTCTTTAAAAGGAAAAGATATTAAGTATTGTATTGGTTGTTTATCTTGTCAAAAGACAGGTAAGTGCGTATTAAAAGATGATGTTGCTGATATTATGGCAAAGGTAAAAGAAGCTGAAGTGATCGTATATGCAACACCTATCTATTATTATGTGATGTGTGGTCAAATGAAGACCTTATTAGATAGACTTAATCCTTTATATTCTAGTGATTATAATTTTAGAGATATCTATATGATTGCTACAGCAGCTGATGATGGCGATGCAACATTTGATAAGGCTTATAGTGGTCTACAGGGTTGGGTTGATTGTTTTGATAAGGCTAGACTAAAAGGTAAAGTAGTAGCTGGTGGTGTTGATGAAGCGGGTAGCGTTAATAATTTTGTTGATATTAAGAATAAAGCGTATGAGCTTGGGAAGAATTTATAATGTTTAGAAAAATTAGAAAGATTAAAAATGAAATTGATAAGGATGCTGTAGATAATTTGTTGCATAGTTGCAGAAGAGGTGTTTTATCAATGAATGGTGATGATGGTTATCCTTATAGTATTCCTATTAATTATTATTATGATGAGGCTAATCAAAAGATTTATTTTCATGGAGCTAAGGCAGGATATAAGGTTGATTGTTTAAATAGAAATGATAAAGTATGTTTTACTGTCTTTGGCAATGAAAATAATGAAGAATTGTCATGGGCACCATATGTACAAAGTGTAGTAGTCTTTGGCAGATGTCATCTTGTAGATACTGATATAGAAGTATTAAAAACATTCGTGATGAAGTATTATCCTAGTGTTGATTTGGCTGATAAAGCAATCAAGGAAGATAGTAAGTTTGTCCAAATGTATGAAATTAGTATCGAACATAAAAGTGGAAAACAAGTACAGGAGAAGTAATAATGTATACAGTTGTATATAACAGTTTAACAGGTAATACTAAGTTGTTGGCTGATACTATAAAGAATGTATTACCTGATAATGATAATGATGACATTGTCTTTGTAGGTTTTTGGACTGATAAGGGTAATGCAGATTCTAAGACTATAGAGTATCTTAAATTATTAAGAAACAAAAAGGTCTTCTTATTTGGCACCTGTGGCTTTGGTGGTAGTGTTACTTACTTTGATAGAATACTTACTAATGTTAAGAACAATATTGATTCAAGTAATGAAATAATTGGTGAATATATGTGTCAGGGTAAGATGCCTAGTAGTGTTAGGGAACGCTATTTGAAGATGAAAGAATCTGATAATTGCCCACCTAATATCGATGTCTTAATTGATAACTTCGATAAGGCCTTAAGTCATCCTGATAAGAAAGATTTAGAGAAATTAAGCCAAATGGTTTCAATAATTACGCAAAGCTAAAGCACGATTGAAGAACTTTTTGATGTAATGAATCAGACTTTTATACATGATAAACAGTATATTTGAAATGCCAGTTTGGCATATCAATTTTTAAACAAAAATTGTCACACACGGTATTCTGGTACGAAAATGAGGGGATGATATGCAGAAATTTGCAGAACTATATAGTGGATTTTCAAATCTTCCCCAAGTTGGGGAAGATTTCAGAAGTGAAGAAATTGAGCCACTTTTTGCAATTCCAGGGGACTTCATAAGATTATTATTGATAAGCGCAATGAAAATCCGAAAAAAGCATTATCCTTTGTAAATCAAGTAATTCAAAATAATTATCCACCTAATATTGATGCCTTAATTGATAACTTTGATAAGGCCTTAAGTCATCCTGATAAGAAAGATTTAGATAATTTGTGCAAAAGGGTTGTAAAAGCGCTTTCAAATGTGATAAAGTAAACATGTTAAAAAATTAATGGCGTGTTATTGGTAAACCAAGCATCAACTATTAAAAGGATTAACATTCTTTTTAAGGTTGATGTTTTTTATTTATCTCCCTTAAAAAGAGCCAAAATGAAAGGGAGGAAAATTTATGAAAGACAAGATTTTTGGCGTTCTACAAAGAGTTGGTAGATCATTCATGTTACCGATTGCGATCCTACCTGTTGCAGGTTTGTTGCTAGGTATTGGTGGATCATTTACTAATGCAACAATGATTGAAGCATATCATCTAGAATCAGTATTAGGTGAGGGTACTTTACTTCATGGTTTACTATTAGTTTTAAGTGAATGTGGTAATGTTGTATTTGCGAACTTACCAATTATTTTCGCAATGGGTGTTGCGATTGGTATGGCAAAGAAAGAGAAAGAAGTAGCTGCTTTATCTGGTGCTGTTGCGTTCTTTGTTATGCATACTGCAATCAGTGCTATGTTAAAGATTACAGGTATTGGCGATTCTTTACCTGCTGGTTCTCTTACAAATGTGGTTGGTATTGAATCACTACAAATGGGTGTCTTTGGTGGTATTATTGTAGGTCTTGGTGTTGCTGCTTTGCATAATAAGTTCTATAAGATTCAACTACCTCAAGTATTATCTTTCTTTGGTGGTTCAAGATTTGTGCCTATTATTTCAACACTTGTTTATCTAATTGTTGGTATTGTGATGTTCTTCATTTGGCCACATATCCAAGAGGGTATTTATGCAGTAGGTAATGTGGTAAGAAGTTCTGGTTATGCAGGTACATTGTTGTATGGAATTATGGAAAGAGCTCTTCTTCCATTTGGTCTACACCATGTGTTCTATTTGCCATTCTGGCAAACTGCCGTTGGTGGTACTGCCGTTGTTGGTGGCGTTACTGTTGAGGGTGCTCAAAATATTTTCTTTGCTCAATTAGCAGATCCTACAACTACTGTGTTTAATACAGAAGCTACTCGTTTCATGTCAGGTAAGTTCCCACTAATGATCTTTGGTTTACCTGGTGCTGCTTTGGCTATGTATCATACTGCTAAGCCTGAGAAGAAAAAGGTTGTTGGTGGTTTATTGATGTCTGCAGCTTTAACTTCTATGCTTACAGGTATTACAGAACCAATTGAATTTACTTTCTTATTTGTAGCTCCAATTCTATATATTATTCATGTATTTGGTGCTGGTCTTGCTTATATGCTTATGCATATTCTTAAAGTTGGTGTTGGTATGACTTTCTCTGGTGGTCTAATTGACCTTACATTGTTCGGTATTATGCAAGGTAACGCAAAGACTAACTGGATTATGGTTGTAGTTGTTGGTGTTGTTTACTTTATTGTTTATTACTTGGTATTTACTTTATTGATTAAGAAAATGAATCTAAAGACTCCTGGTAGAGAGGATGATGATAGTGAGGTTAAGCTTTATACTAGAAAAGATTTAGAGGCTAAGAATAATACTGCTGAAGGTGGTGTTGCTAAGACTAACGATGAAATCAGCAAGATGATTACTAAGGGCTTGGGCGGTAAGTCTAATATTAGTGATGTTGACTGTTGTATTACAAGACTTAGATGTACAGTTTATGATGCAAGTAAGGTTGATGAAGGTATCTTAACTGCAACTGGTGCTAAGGGTGTTGTTAAAAAGGGTAATGGAATTCAAGTTATCTATGGTCCTACAGTTACTGTTATTAAGTCTGATTTAGAAGAATATTTAGCTCGCCAAAGCGATGCTAAGGAGAGTGAAACTGTTGTTTGTCCTGTTGATGGTAAGGTAGCTTTGTTGTCTGAAGCACCAGATGAGACTTTTGCCAGTGAGATGATGGGCAAGGGTTTAGTTATTTTCCCTACTAGCAATAAGTTCTATGCTCCAGTTGATGGTAAGGTGTCATTTGTCTTTGGTACTAAGCATGCCATTGGTATGGTGAGTGATAAGGGTACTGAAATCTTACTTCATATTGGTATGGATACAGTTACTTTAAATGGTGAAGGTTTTAATGTAGTGGTTGAAAATGGTCAAACAATTAAGAAGGGCGATTTATTAGCTGAAGTAGATTTAGACTTTATTAAGAGTAAGGGTTTAAGTACTGCGACACCTATGGTGTTCACAAATCTTGAAGCAGATAGTAAACTTAAGCTTGTTAAGATGGGCGATGTAAAGGCTAATGATATAATAATAAACGTAACAAGATAGGGGAAGAAATGTATAGGGTAGAAAAGGTTATTAATAATAACGCTTTATTGGCATACGATGAAGATAAAAATATTGAAGTAATTTTCCTAGGTACAGGAGTTGGTTTTGGTAAGAAAGTCGATTGTCTTTTTGAGGAAATCGATGGTGCTAAGAAGTTTTATACCAACGATAAGATTAAGGAAGTTACCCAAAGTGTTGATCCAATTTATCTAGAGATTGCAGAGCTTATTTTAAATGAGGCGGAGCTTGAGTTTAAGAATGTTGATAGGATGATTCGGTTTGCCTTAGCCGATCATATAGCTTTTGCGATTGAGCGTATGGAAAATAGAGTTGATATTGTTAATCCTTTTAGTAAAGACATTTCCCTATTGTATACAGATGAATATAAGGTAGCTGTTAAGGGCGCGAAGATTATTGAAGACAAGCTAAATGTCAAAATTAATGATGATGAGATAGCTTATATCACTTTACATATTCATAGTGCTCTAGGACAGGAGAATGTAGCTGATTCGATGCAGACGGCGATGATTATTGATAATGCACTCTTACTGTTGGAAAAGCTATGTGGCGTGAGTCTAAATAAGGAATCTAGTTCTTATGCTCGTTTCTTAGTTCATCTAAAATATATGTTTTATCGTATTAAGAATAATGAAATATTAAATCTAGATATGAATGATTATGCATTAGATAATTTTAAATCTTCATATGATATCGCAAGTAAAGTCATAAAAGAGATTGAGGACTTGGGGAAGATTGTTATTCCTAGGGTTGAAATAGGTTATCTAGCTATTCATATCGAGAGAATTTTAAGAGATTAGAGTGTATTTATATACACTCTATTTTCATCTTATGGCCATATTTTAACAACATACGATATTTTACATAAGGATTTTATTTAATGTTATATCATATTATTTGTGGAGGACATTGGTATGTTAGAGATTTCTCACTTAAGTAAGTTCTATGGAGATAAAAAGGCAGTAGATGATTTGTCTTTGAATATTAATGGTGGCGAGATTTGTGCCTTTATTGGGCATAATGGGGCTGGTAAGACTACTACTTTAAAGTGTATTGTTGGTATTCATGATTTTGATGAGGGTGATATTTTAATTGATGGCGATTCTATTAAAACTAATCCTTTAGAGTGCAAAAAGAAAATTGCCTATATTCCTGATAATCCTGATTTGTATGAATTTATGACAGGTATTCAGTATCTTAATTTTATTGGTGATCTTTTTAAGATCGATGGCGCTAAAAGAAAAGAATTGATTGATAAGTATAGTACTTTATTTGAGATTAAGGATGATTTGGGGCAGCCTATAGCTTCTTATTCTCATGGTATGAAACAAAAGTTGGCAGTTATTTCGGCATGGCTTCATGAACCTAAGTTGATCTTAATGGATGAGCCTTTTGTAGGTTTGGATCCTAAGGCTTCTCATTTATTAAAGGAGATGATGAAAGAGTTTTGTGAAAAGGGTAATGCGATATTCTTTTCTACTCATGTCTTAGAAGTGGCTGAAAAGTTATGTGATAAGGTTGCGATTATTAAAGACGGTAAGCTTGTTAAATCAGGTACGATGGAAGAGATTAAGGGTGATGCTTCTTTAGAGACTGTGTTCTTAGAATTAGAAGGTGATGTTTGTGACTAAGCTATTAATTAAGAAAGAGCTTCAACAAATTTTCAAGTCATATTTTTATAATACTAAGAAGAATAAGGCTAGATCTAAGGCAAGTATTATTTTGTGTTTTATTGGTTTTGCGGCAGTAATGATTGGCATTATTGGTATGATGTTTGGGGTACTAGCTAATAGTATGTGTGCTACTTTGAATATCTATGGACTAGATTGGTTATATTTTGTCTTGATGGCTTTGATGAGTATTGTGATGGGTGTTTTTGGGACTGTCTTTACTACTTATTCTAGTTTATATATGGCTAAGGACAATGATATGTTGTTGTCGCTACCTCTACCTGTTAAAAGTATTTTAATATCTAGAATCTTTGCGACATATGTGATGGATGTTATATATGCCGGTGTTGTCTTTATTCCTACTATTATTGTTTATTTAATGAATGATTTTAGTTTTAAAGTATTAATAAGTTCTTTATTGTTCTTTATTCAATTGACATTATTTATCTTAACTTTAAGCTGTGCCTTGGGTTATGTAGTAGCTAAGCTAAGTACTAAATTAAAGAATAAGAGTTATATCACAGCTATAGCTTCATTATTGTTTATTGGCATTTATTATTTTGTTTATTATAAGGCTAGTGTGGCTTTACAGAGATTCTTAGAAAATGCATTATTTTATGGCGACATCTTAAAGGATAAGGTTTATCTTTTATATCTTTTAGGACAAGCTTGTACTGGCAATTTCTTGTATTTATTAATCACTATAATAATTTCAGTAGCTTTATTTACGTTGGTATGGTACTTATTGAAGAAGTCTTTCCTTAAGATTTTAAGTGCTACTAACAAGGTAGAGAAAATAAAGATTAAGAAATTAGATATCAGAGAGGGTGGAGTGTTCTCTTCTTTGGTTAAGAAAGAATTAGCTAGGTTTACATCTAGTTCTGCTTATATGCTTAATGCGAGCATGGGCTCAGTTTTTATGATTGTGTTGATGTTTGTTATTATTGTGAAAAAAGATATCCTCTTTCAGATGTTTCCTTATATTGAAGGTAAATATATAAATGTAGGAATTATGGCTGTTTTCTTCTTTTTGATTTCAACAAACTTTATGGGAGCGTGCTCTGTTTCTTTAGAAGGTAAGAATATTTGGATAACTAAGTCTTTGCCGGTAGATACCAAGGATATCTTGTTGTCTAAGGTGGTCTTCCATTGCCTGTTGACAATAATACCTGCACTTATTACAAGTTTAATTGTTTGTGTGATATTAAAGATTAATCCAATCATATTATTGGCAATATTAATAGCTGGTATCTTCTATTCTTTGATGAATGTAACATTAAATGTCTTGATGCCGACACTACATTGGACTAATGAAATAACTGTTATTAAACAAAGCGGTTGTTCTATGTTGGCAGCAATTGGTGGCTGGATATATCCAATTATGTTTATTGCGCTTAGTGTGGTTACAGTGAAACAAGGCTGGGATATCACAATCTATTATTCGATTTGGATGTTGGTAACTTTTATTGTTAGTATCTTGTTGTATCGTTGGTTAACTACTAAGGGTTGTAAGAAGTATTTGGATTTAAACTAGAGGGCTGATTTCAGTCCTTTTAATTTGTTCGTATATAGTAATAGGGGAGATTTACTTAAATAAAAAGCGGAGATTTACTTAAATAAAAATAGGAGATTTACTTAAATATGATAAAATATGTATGAGGATATTTTATGAAATATATAAAAAGAATTATTGATAAAGACTTAGATATTAGAGTAAGGGCGTTTGGTGCAATTAGTATTGTCGGTCCAAAGGGCTGCGGTAAGACTAGAACTGCAAAAGAAAGATGCAATACTATTATTGAATTTGAAGATGAAGAGAAAAGAGATGGCTATATATCGGTTGCGGAAAATTCGCCTAGTTTATTTTTGAAAAATAAAACTCCTATTCTTTTTGATGAATGGCAAGATGCACCTAAAATATGGGGAACCATTAGAAAAGAGTGTGATGATAATGATCATTTTGGCGATTATTTTTTAACTGGCTCTTCAACCAAGAAAATAAACACCGCACATTCAGGTACTGCTAGAATTTCGGAAATAGAAATGTTACCTATGTCTTTGTATGAATTTGGTAAATCAAACGGAAGCATTTCTGTTAAGGATTTGTTTGATAATCCAAATATGAAAATTGAAGCTAAATCAGATTTAAGTATTGAAGAATTAATTAAAGTTACATGTACTGGTGGATGGCCTAGAATGTTAGCTATTAAGGATGATGCTGCTAAATTATTATTTGCGAAAGATTATTTTAATCAAATTTGTAAGGAAGATATTTGTAGGATTGACGGTACAAAAAGAAATCCAGAGATTACCAAGGCTATTTTAAAATCATACGCAAGAAATATTGGCACTTTATGTAAGATGGATAATATATACAAAGATGTTAATAGCACTAATCCAATGTCGGAGCCAACATTTTATGACTATATAGAGAAGTTAAAACAATTGTATGTAATTAAAGACTACGAGGCATGGTGCCCTCAAATTAGAAGTGAGAAATCACTACGTGCTCCAAAGAAACATATGTTTATTGACCCTTCCATCGCCATAGCTGCATTAGATTTGTCACCATCATATTTTTATAATGATTTAGATTTATTTGGCCATATCTTTGAATCTTTGGTATATAGAGATTTGACCGTGTACTCTGCAGGGTTAAGAGGAGTATTCTCTCACTATCATGATAAATTTGATTTAGAGGTTGATGGTGTCTTACATTTGCAAGATGGTCGATATGCTTTGATTGAAATTAAATTAGGATCAAGCGGTATTAAAGCTGGTGAAAAGAATTTATTGAAGATTAGGGACTTAATAAAACAGAGAAATCAAAAGAAAGATGTATTACCAATAAGGGAACCAGATTTGATGATTATTATCACTGGTGGTGAGTATGCATATAGTTTGGAAAGTGGTGTTAAAATCATTCCGATAGGCTGTTTAAAAGATTAGATTATAAGACATAACATTTTGAAGTGTTATGTTTTTTTCATACTTGATAATTAGTTTATTCCCTTATGAATAAAGGCTTTTAGTAACTTTATATGTGTTTTAATTATCATAAATGTAAATTGTTTCAGTGCAATATGAAAATATTTACTATTTTTATTGACACATATTTTCAAAGAAACTAAAATTAAAACATCAAAAGGGAGGACATGTAAATGAAAAAGTTATTTACATTACTTCTTGCTCTGCTGCTGTTAGTTGGCTGTGGTGGACAAGGAGATGATACTGGTGATACAGATGCTGATAAGACAGTAACTGTTGTATCTTCTATGGATGTTATTTCTATGGATACTGCGGTGGCAACAGATGGTACATCATTTATTGCCCAAACTATGTGTCTTGCAGGTCTAATGGAACTAGATGCTAATCAAAATCCTATTCCAGATTTAGCTGAAAGCTATACTGTCAGTGATGATGGTCTAGTATATACATTTAAGATTAGGGACGATGCGAACTGGTCAAATGGTGATCCAGTTACAGCACAAGACTTCGTCTATGGTTGGCAAAGAGTTGTTGATCCTGAAATCGCAAGTGAATATAACTGGATTATGGAAACAGCTAATATCGTAAATGGTAACTGTTATGATACAGAAAGTGGTTTAACTAAAGAAGATTTAGGAGTTAAAGCTCTTGATGAAAAGACTCTAGAAGTTACATTAACTAAGCCTACTGGTTTCTTCCTATCTCTTATGACATTCCCACCATTCTTCCCTGCAAATCAAAAGTTTGTTGAGAGCTGTGGTGATCAATACGCATTATCTGTTGAAAACGTATTGAACTGTGGTCCTTATAATTTCACAGGTTGGACTGCTGGTTATTCATTTGAATTCGATTTAAGTGACACTTATTGGGATCATGATAATTATGTAGCTAAAAATGGTGCTGAGAAGGTTGTCTTCCGTATCATCGCCGATACTCAAACATCTCTTCTAGAATATGAAAGTGGTAATCTTCAAACTGTTATCTTATCTGGTGAACAAGTAAATGCCAATAAGGGTCAAGAAGGTTATGTAGATCGTCTACAAGGTTACTTATTCTACTTGTTAGTTAATATCAACAATAGTACTAAGGAAGATTTAAAGAACGTTAATATCAGAAAGGCTATGTCTTATGCATTAGACAGAGAAGCTATCGCTACTGCCTTAAATGATGGTTCTGTTGCCGCTGAAGGTATTGTTCCAATTCAATTAGCTGGTAACCCAGAAACTGGTGCTGACTTCCGTGATGATAATGGTAAGTTAGTTGACTATAACGTTGAAGAAGCTAAGAAATTATATGAAGCTGGCAAGGCTGAATTAGGCCATGATGTAACTATTGAATTACTATATGGTACAGATGAGGGTGATTCAGTAATTAAGGCTGCTGAACAAATTCAATATTACTTAGAACAAGTTGGTTTCACTGTTAACTTAAATGGTAAGCCAAAGAAAGAAAGATTAACTCTACAAAGAGCTTATACATTCGATGTAGCATTGACTCGTTGGGGTCCAGACTATGGTGATCCTCAAACTTATATGGATCTATTTGTGAGTTCAAATACTTCTAATAACCAAGGTGGTTACTCAAGTGCTGCTTATGATGAACATGTTGAAAAGGCTGAATCAGGTACTGTAAGTGCTCTTGAAAGATGGAATGAATTCCTAGCTGCTGAAAAGGTATTAATTCAAGATGATGCTGGTGTAGTTCCTGTATTCCAAGCTGGTGGTGCGATGTTAATTTCTCCAAGCATTTCTGGTATTGAATTCCACTCTGCTGCAGTTGATAACTATCGTCATATTGTTGTTAAGTAATAATTAAAACTTATTGATAATTAGAGCGGTTTCTTAATCGCTCTAATTATTTAAAAGGGGGCAAAATGAAAAAATATGTATTTAAAAGAATAATGATGTCTTTGGCTACATTGTTAGTAATATTACTAGTGCTGTTTGTCTTAATGGACAAAATGCCTGGCTCACCATTTAATGATGAAAAACTAACAGAAGCTCAAAAAGCATTACTATATGCTAAGTATGGTTTGGATCAACCAATTATTGTCAGGTTCTTCCTATATGTTAAGAACATGTTAACCGGTGATTTAGGTGTGTCTTATGCCATCAACAAGAACTTCCCAATTAGTTCCATGATTAAAGATCGTCTTGGTATCTCAATTCTAGTTGGTTTAATGGCTATGATTATCGGAACTATCATTGGTCTAATATTTGGTATCTTATCAGCACTTAATCATAATACATGGATTGATAACTTATGTTCTGCGATATCTGTAATTGGTGTATCGGTCCCATCTTATGTTTGTGCCTTATTGTTGTGTTACTTTATCGCTTATAAGTTAAAGTGGTTTCCAATTCTATATAATCTAAAGACACCTTTTGCGTCTCTTGTATTACCTGCAGTAGCTTTGTCAGTTTCACCAATTGCCAACATTGCAAGATTTACAAGATCTGAAATGATTGATGTTCTTGGTAGCGACTATATCCTACTTATTCAATCAAAGGGTGTTAAGAATTATAAGATGATAATTAAACATGCACTTAGAAATACTTTGATTCCTGTAATTACGGTTATGGGACCAATTCTTGTCAATCTAATGACAGGTTCAAGCGTTATTGAAAAGATCTTCGGTATTCCAGGTATTGGTTCCCTTATGATTTCAGGTATTCAACAAAATGACTATAACGTTACAATCGCTTGTGCCTTTGTCTATTCTGCAATGTATATTGTGATGATGCTTATAGTGGATATCTTATATGGTGTAATTGATCCTAGAATCCGTGTTAGTAAGGAGGGCAAATAATGACTATTTATAATCGTGAATTTAGCGCTGATGATTTCACTTTTGCCCATGAGAAAGACGAGAAGCTAGTTGATACCAACTATAAGGCTACATCATATGCCAAGGATGTTTGGTGTAACTTTAAGAAGAACAAGGGTGCTCTTGTGGGTGCTATTATTGTCATCATCATTATTGTTTTTGCCTTAGTTGGTCCTGGTATGAACGAACATACTTATAAGTCAATTATCCATGGCCATGAATGTTTGACACCAAGAATTCCAGTGTTAGAGAAGATTGGTATCTTTAATGGTAAATACAAGGGTGTAAGTCAATATACTGGTGATTTAGCTAATGTTTATTACTGGTTTGGCAGTGATACTCAAGGCAGAGATATCTTCACTCGTGTTTGGGAAGGTACTAGAGTTTCATTATTAATTGCCTTTGCGGCTGTTGTGATCGATATCCTTATTGGTATGGTCTATGGTACTGTGTCAGGTTTCCTTGGTGGTAAGGTTGATATGTTTATGCAACGTTTTGCTGAGATTCTTAATGGTGTGCCAACACTTGTTGTCGTTACACTTTTAGGACTTGTCTTACCACAGGGTGTTATTTCTATTATCTTTTCACTTATGATTACAGGTTGGATTGGTATGGAAAGACTTGCTAGAGCTCAAGTGTTGAAGGTAAAGGAACAAGAATATGTTTTAGCTTCTAGAACTCTTGGCGCTTCTAAATTTTCTTTGATTGTGAATGATATCCTACCAAATATCTTTGGTCAGGTTATTGTTACTAGTATGTTTTCAATTCCTAATGCGATATTCTTGGAGGCTTATTTGTCTTTCTTAGGACTAGGTGTGCCTGCCCCTTTGGCATCTCTTGGTTCTTTGGTTTCGGATGGATATAAGTCAATGACTACTTATCCTCATATCTTGTTGATTCCAGTTATCGTGTTAGCTTTATTGATGTTGTGTTTTAACTTGTTCGCAGATGGTCTAAGGGATGCCTTTGATCCTAAGATGAATAATAAGTAGGAGGTCTTGTATGTCAGAAAAATTTAAGCGTGATAAAAAAGATCGTGTCTTATCTATTAGAGATTTAAATATTTCTTTTAAGACTAACTATGGAATTGTTAATGCGATAAGAGGTATTCGTTTTGACTTATTCAAAGGTGAAACAGTTGCGATTGTAGGTGAATCTGGTAGTGGTAAGTCAGTTACTATTAAGACTATCATGGGTATTCTAGATTCTAATGGTATGATTGATTCTGGTTCTATTATTTATAACTATACTGATGATAACGGCAATGAACAATCAGTTGATTTAGTTACTATGTCTCAAAAAGATATTAGATATAAGTTCTGTGGTAAAAAGATTGCCATGGTTTTCCAAGATCCAATGACTTCTTTAGATCCAACAATGACTATTGGTAAACAAATAATGGAGCCAATGTTGGAGCATCAACATATTGGTAGAGAGGAAGCTAAAAAAAGGACTATTGAATTATTGTCTGAGGTAGGTATTGAAAATCCTGAGAAAAGATTTAAACAGTATCCTCATGAGTTGTCTGGTGGTATGAGACAAAGAGTTGTTATTGCGATTGCCCTAGCTTGTGATCCTGATATTCTAATTTGTGATGAGCCTACAACTGCACTTGATGTTACTATTCAGGCTAAGATTCTAGAACTTATTAAGAGACTACAAAATGAAAAGAACATTTCAGTTATCTATATTACCCATGACTTAGGTGTTGTGGCTAAGGTAGCTGATTATGTAGCTGTTATGTATGCAGGTAGAATCGTAGAAAAGGGTTCTATCAATGAAATATTCTATGATCCGCGTCATCCTTATACTTGTGGTTTATTGGCTAGTATGCCTGATATTGATACAAATTCTGATCGTCTTTTCGCAATACCAGGTACCCCACCTAACCTAATGACTAAGATTAAGGGTGATGCGTTTGCCCCTAGAAATCCTTATGCCCTAAAGATTGATTATGAAGAGGAACCACCTATGTTTGATGTGGGTGGACAACATCGTGTTTGTTCATGGCTATGCGATCCTCGTGCTCCTAAGGTTGAGATGCCAGCTGATTTAAAACTTAGAATTGATAAGATGAAGAAGGAGGCTGCCGATTATGCTAGATAATAAGAAAGTATTACTTGAGGTAGATGGTCTTAAACAATATTTCCCCATTAGTAAGACCTATACAACTAAGGCAGTAGACGGTATCAGCTTTAAGATTTATGAGGGTGAGACCTATGGTCTTGTTGGTGAATCAGGTAGTGGTAAGTCAACAACGGGTAGATCAATTATTCGTTTATATGATCCAACTGATGGAAAGATTATCTTTGATGGTAAGGATATTTCAGGGAAGATGGATAAGGAAACTGAGAAGTATTTAAGAACTAATATGCAGATGATTTTCCAAGATCCAATGGCTTGTTTAAATCCTCGTAAAAAGGCTTCACAGATTATTGCGGAGGGTCTTGAGATTCATAAGGATTATAAGGATAAAAAGGATTTAGAAGAAAAGGTTTATCGTATTTTAGATAAGGTAGGCCTTTCTAGGGAACAGGCAACACGTTTTCCTCATCAGTTCTCTGGTGGTCAAAGACAAAGACTTGGTATCGCTAGAGCCTTGGTTATGAATCCTAAGCTTGTGATAGCTGATGAATGTATCTCAGCACTTGATGTTTCTATTCAAGCACAGGTTGTTAATATGATGAAGGATTTGCAGGATGAACTAGGTACTACTTATTTGTTTATCGCCCATGATTTGAGTATGGTTAAATATATTTCAGATCGTATTGGTGTTATGCATCTAGGCCATATCGTGGAAACTGGTACTACTGATGAGATATTCTTTAATCCAATTCATCCTTATACTAAATCGTTGTTGAGTGCGATTCCTCATCCTAATCCTATTTTGGAGAAGACTAGAGTTGCCCTTACTTATGATAAGGAAAAGGAGGGTGTTGATTATACTCTTGGTACTTATCATCAAATAAGCGATACTCATACAGTACTAGCTACTGATGATGAATATAATAGATGGACTAAAAAGAGCTGATATAAAAAACGACCATTGAATGGTCGTTTTTGTGTATTATATGCCTACTTTTTTAACTCTTCCCATTCAGGACCAAGCTCTAGATTGCCATCACTGCTTCCTACAAAAGTACTGCCTTTTTTATAAATGTGATCATATTTCACATCTGCCTGATATGTTTGCCCACTAGTATCATGATAGTATTCCACGCCACGGATACCATCTGTAGAATGGTCAATGATGTGGTTCATTTGTACAGAATGTGACTGTACTGCAGAATTAACGATGTCGCTAGTTTGTGAAAGTGTGGCAGAAATATTCTGTGAGGCACGAATGGCGTTTTGTTGACGAGACATGGCACCTTGTAATTGAATCTGTTGCACTCTTTGTATTTCTTCATTCTGTAACGCGAAGTATACAGGACCATAGTCGAAATTCTTCAAAAAGTTATCAAAGATAGTTTCATAGTCACTGCCTATATTATTTGGATATACCAATATAAGGTCGTAGTATCTGCCCCAGTCAAAACTTCCCATACCTCCAATACCATACATTGCTCCCATAAACGAGACACCTTTTCTTAAAACATCTTGCCAGTTAGCATTTGAAGAAGTATTTTGTGTATGAGAAAGTACACTACTGAAGAAACCGTTATACTGTTGTCCATTTAAATGGAAGGAAAAACTTAATTTACCAGGGAAAGCTATACATGGCTTTTTCATTCTCTCTTCAGATGCCTGCTTAAAATATATGGCCATCTTTTCAGCTTCAGTAAAGTCCACTGGCTGAAGCTTAATATTTACAGGTGAACTTCTAAACAGTTGGGTGCAAATAGAAGTGATTCTTCTAATGGCATATTGAGGAAGATCCATGAACTTACTGTAATTGGTAAAAGTGATTGGATCAAACTGATATTCTCTGTTAGCTGAACAAGCATTGAATCCAAAATTAAAGGTTGGTTTTGGGTCAGCATCTTTATAGAAGGCAAATGGATAAAATACCATCTGAGCGCCACTTTGAGAAACAAGTTGTAATCCTTTGCATACAGCCGCAAGACAAGACACCGAATCATTGTCGTCAAAGATGCCATAAGACCATCCTTGAGGTACATAAGCTTGAAATATTGGGCCTCTATTTGCATAGTCAATCATTCTTACTTCAGACTGTTTTAGCTGGTACTCTTTACCACATCCAAGGCAGTGGATATGCACAGCGCCTTCTTCTACCTGTATAGGAGCATTACAGTTAGGACATCTTATTTGCATACATTATTCCTCCTTATCATTTGTTTCAGTCTATCATAGAGAATACAAGGCTAACAGTTGACGATTGTTTCAATAATCATAATATAGGAACTATTCAAAAAGAATCAATTGAGACAAATGTCAACTGTTGTACCAGAGACTTTTATTTATAATTAAGGTATACAAAGGTATGACCAATTAATCATGAGGCACATATATGCATGAAAATATAAAGAATACTAAAGTAATCACGTTGATGGTGGCACTGGCACTGTTTAATTTTATCTTTCTGGGAACAGAATATCTTTTTGACAACATGATGTCTTTAGTGACATCCCCTGAATGTGTCATAGCGGCACAAGGATATATCTTAGGCGCCAGTGTTATAGGATTTGTGTTGTATCCATGGCTATCTTTAAAGATTCCTGAAAATATGCATGCCATTGTAGTATTTACAGGCGCACTAGCAGAAATTATATGTATATTCGTTATCTGGCAACACGCTTTTTATGCATTGATCTTGGTTGCAGGATGCCTTGCTTATGTGCTTTTAGGAATCGCAGGGAGTGCTGTGCATTATCGTTTATCACTTGTGGTACAACGTGATTGTCTTGCGAAAACCGCAGGTATTTCGTATGCACTTGGTATCTTGTTTCAATATCTAAATACCCATCTTATGCGAAATTCTATAGCGGAATCAATTATTCTTGCGGTTTCTTCTGCTGTTGTTGCGCTATTGTTGTTGAAGGCTGAACAAGAACAGATGGATAGTGAAGATGTGGAATCTTTAAAAAGGATAGAAAATCCAAATCTTGCAGGATTGGCGTTAATCAGTGTGGTGATGTTGATGACATGTATTTTTTCCACATTGGATGCTGAGGTTACACTTGTACATGTATCAGGAAATGGAGATGTGGGAAACTGGCCAAGACTGTTGTTGGTGCTAAGTGCTTTATTTGCCGGTGTATTCTATGATGCCTGTCATCAAAAATATATGAATCTGATTATGTATGGAGTCACGATTTTATCTACTTTATGTATTGTAGTGATGGAAAATGGTGGATCTTTTTACACGGGTTTAGTAGTCTTTTATCTTTCGGCTGGCTTCTTTGTGGTGTACTTTACCAGTAGTTTTATGAAACTTTCATATCAGATGAATTTGCCTCAATTATGGGCGGGACTTGGAAGAGCTGTGAATAATGTCTGTGCCTTTATCATGTCTTCACTTTCTTTAAAATTGTTACAGTCTAATAACTCTGTTTTTAGAAATGGAATAGTACTGTTGTTGTTTGTGCTTATATCTGTTGCGTTTCACTTTTATGCAGCATTTTTGAAAATTTCAAAGGAAGAAGACATTGTAGAAGAAGTATCTATCAGTGAAGAAGAACGCCTACAACAATTCGCCAGAGCTTTTGAATTAACTCAAAGAGAAACGGAAGTACTTCATGTATTACTGGTGTCTGATGATAATGTACAGGAAATTGCCGAACAGTTGTTGATATCAAGAGCTGCTTTATATCGCCATATTACAAGTATTAATGAAAAGACGAATACAAAGTCAAGGATTGGATTAGTACAGTTTTATTACCAGTTTAAGGGAGGAAGGTCCTATGAAAAAGATTCTTAAATACATAGGTGTTGTTACGTTGATGATGGCTGGTGTGCTTTGTGCTGGTTGTACAAAGTCGATGGATAACGAAGGGAAAACAGATGCTTTGAAACCTTATCAGGTAAGTGAACTGATAGCTTTATCTAGGTGGTATTACAATCAAAGAAATGGTTATTTGCCTCCTGAAGTAGAGTGGCAAGAGAATGAGGATGAAACTTTTATAATTAAGCTCTATGAGTTTGTAAAGGATGATGAAGGTATTGGCCATACTGCAACTTCTGCTATCTATACGGTAGATGCATATGGAAAAGGAAAAGAGGAACTTATGTTTGAGAATGTAGAGTTTCCTGAAGTCTCTGTTGCGGAAATTGTCTTATATATGGAAGAGCCTGTAGAGTTAACATATATCGCTAATACAGAAGCACATAAAGAGTGGAATATAAAGGATCAGACAGTTCTAGAAGAATGTTTCAAAGCTTTGGAAACTATAAATATAAAGGAAAAGAGTGATGTGCGTACTACTGATGCAGAAGAGATATTGGTGTTCAAACTAGCGAATGGTACTGAATGGACGCTTACTTTTGAAAATGGCAATTTCATGAGAAATTCTACGGTTTATATAACAGAAGGCTATGCAAAAGTAAGAAAGGTGTTAATAGAATATCTTAAAGAGGAGGGACTATGGAATTGAAGAAAAGATGTACATGGATAATGGTGTGTATGTTGTTGGTTACGGTACTGACAGGATGTGGTAAGAATAGTGAAAATGATGATTTTCTAACGGGTACCTGGACTTTAACAAGTATGAAATATGATGGAAATACCTATACCAAACAAGAAATTGAAGATGCAGGTGCTGGAATAACTTTGGAGTTATTTAAAGATGGCAGAAGAACAATGTTGTATGATGGAACAAGTACAAAGTTGACTTGGGATGCAAAAGAAATTCATACCGAAGCTGGTAGGGATACATATGTACTTAAAGATGGTGTTTTAATTATCTATGAAGAGACAACAGAGATGTATTTTGAAAAAACACAGGGAACATCTTCAAAGAAAGATAAAGCTGTGGAAGATAACTGGGAAGTTGTAGAATTACCTTCTTCGTTAGATCTTGTGCCTTATAGTTGTGTGGATTTTACCATGAATATTCCTCAGGGTTGGGTGGTTGAAGAGGCACCAACTTATGCAGGTATGCTTCATGTTTTAAGAGTGTATGATCCAAGTAATCCAATTAATCAGATTGTTATGATGCCTAAGGCAGAGCCATTTTTTCCTAGTGATGATGTACGACAAATATTTGGGATGAATAATGCGATATATGGTTTATGTCCAGTGTTGAGTAATGTGTCTACCCAGGGTGTTTTCGAAGTATTCACTCAATATGTGACAGCTCTAGAAGCTAATGAAGTATATAATTCTGTTTCTTTACCGCATATTGAAAATTTTAATGTATTAGAGAGTTTTGCGAGTAATTCAAATTTAAGTTCTGTTTCTGTTTCTTCTGAGGTCCTAAGGGCTACTTTTACTCAAAATGGAGTAGAAGGAGAGGGAATGTTTACGGCGGATGTTGTTCCTTTTGCGTTGGAACTTGGAACCGGTTATTATATGGTTTATAACTTGTGTTTTATAACAGCTGCTAAGGATGATTTCCAAAACTTAGCGAATGCTCTAAATAAGTCTTTGGGAAGTTTAGAGTATTCAGATGTGTTTGTAAGTTCGGCGATGAGCCAGAGTGATCAACAAGTGGTGACTTCACAGAATCTAAGTAGAATAGCTAGTGAAACTTCAGATATGATTATGTCTAGTTGGGAAAATAGAAATGCTTCTTTTGATATCATGTCTCAGAAACAAAGTGATGCGACAATGGGGTATGAAAGAATTCAGGATACTCAGACGGGTGAAATAATTAAGATTGATAATGGATTTATGGATCATTATGATGGAACAAGATATACTACGATTACAGATGCACAATATGCAGATCCTGTAGATAAGGTGGTTCATATCAAGTAGCTAGATATTATTGTCGAATACTTTGGGGTTATTCGACTTTTTTAGTTGTAATATCTTTATGAAAAATGAATTTACATAGCTATTTTTGTCTATATTGTAAAAAATGTTAGAAAACTTATATAAAAGTATGTAAAAAATGTTGTTAATGTGGTCTAAATATATGTAAAAAATGTTAATATAAGGGTGTAAATATATGTAAAAAATGTTGGAGGCCTTATGTTAAAGAGAAAAATTGATGTATTTTTGCAAGAGTGGAAAAACAGAGAACACAATCCTTTAATTATTAAAGGGGCAAGACAAATAGGTAAGACTACTTCAATAATGGAGTTCGCGAAGAAAAATTATGAGAGTGTAATTGAAATTAACTTCATTTCTAATCCTGAATATATTCAAATATTTAAGGGTGGTTTTGATGTTGATTCTATTGTCTTGGAATTGTCTATTCTTAATCCTAATTTAAAGTTTATTCCCAATAATACATTAATCTTCTTTGATGAGGTTCAAGAATATATGGATGCGACAACATCTTTAAAGTTCTTTGCGTTGGATAAAAGATTTGATGTGATATGCTCAGGTTCGAGCCCGATAGTTAACGATGCTAGTATTGGTTTTAAAGAAGACTATACAATGTATTCATTAGACTTTGAAGAGTTTTTATGGGCAAAGGGGTATGAGGATAACATCATTAATACGTTAATGAATAATATCTTGGAATTAAAACCATATTCAGACTTGGTATTAGAAAAGATGAATTCTTTATTCATGGAATATATTCTTACAGGTGGTATGCCAAAGATTGTTTCTACCTATATATCACAAGGTAATTATTCAGGTATTCCTGATAGGCAGAAGCAATTGTATCAAGATTATTTAGATGATATTAGAAAGTATGTAGAAGGCTTGGATGCAAGTAGAGTAGAAAATATGTATCTACATGTAGCATCCCAACTTGGCAAAGAAAATCCTAAATTTCAAATTACTAAGTTAGGCCATGGTGCTAGGGCTAATCAATATGAAGGTTGTGCCCAATGGCTAGCTGATGCAGGTGTTGTGAATATTGGCTATTGTTTAAATTCTTTAAGCTTGCCTTTAAAGGGTAATGAGAATCCTAATAATTATCGTGTTTATTTTGCGGATACTTCATTGTTGATAGCTTCTATGGATGAAGAAAGTAGAAAGGATTTATTAGTTTCTAAAAACTTAGGTGTTTATAAGGGCGCCTTATATGAGAATTTTGCGGCTGAGGCTTTAATTAAACAGGGCTATGACTTGTTATTTTATAGAAGTGAAGATTCTAGAACTGAATTAGATTTTTTAATTAGAATTAAAGATAATATTGTGCCTATTGAGATAAAGGCTAATAAGGGAAGTGCGAGATCACTTAATACGGTGATTGATGATAAGAAAATAGATGAGATTAAGTATGGCATTAAGTTTTCTAATAATAATATTGGTGTAGCTAATAATGTGCTTACTTTACCATTCTTTACCTTATTTATGTTAAAGAGAGTTATAACTAATATGAAAGATACGAAGTTTGAGGAATTTGTAAGATGTTAAAAATTGCGGTTACTACAAGATTTATTAAACAAGACTTTGGTGGTGGTTATTACTATGTAAACAATGCCAATGTAAGAATGTTTAATGATAATAATGTGATATTAGTTCCTGTTACATGCAAGATGGAAAAGGATTTTATTTTGGAAACCTGTGATGGCTTGTTTGTACCAGGAGGTTGTGATGTTGATCCTAAGAATTATGGTGAGGATTTTAATGGGGCTAAGGAATGTTTTGATTTCATTGATGATTTAGATATTTTCTATATTAAAGCTTTTCACTCTGCTAAAAAGCCAATTCTTGGAATATGTAGGGGTCTACAAGTAATTAATGTGGCCTTTGGTGGTACTTTGTATCAAGACATTGGTGGTCATAGTGATACTAAGCATTTTGTTTATGTGGAAAAAGATAGTTTTATATATGATATATACAAAGAAGATAAACTTCAGGTAAATAGTTTTCATCATCAAATCATCAAAGACTTGGGTGAAGGGCTAAAAGCAGTTGCTAAGTCGGATGAAGGATATATTGAAGCTATTGAGGGCGATAATATCTATGCAGTACAGTGGCATCCTGAAATATATGATGGTGATAGGTTTATAAGATATTTTATTGATAGAATATTCTAAACCCCCTTGGGGCTTATAAAACAATAATAGGATGGGTATAATCTTTTTATGGCTTTTATAGAGATAAAAGATTTAAGTTATGCCTATGATGATAAGCTTGTGTTAAACAAGCTTTCTTTAAGTATTGAAAGGCGTGAATATCTTTGTGTCTTAGGGAAGAACGGTAGTGGTAAGTCTACTTTGGCTAGATGTTTAAATGGTATTTTAAAGCCAAGTGAAGGAAGTATTAGAGTAGATAATAATTTATTTGATTTAAATAGATATGTAGGAATGGTCTTTCAAAATCCCGATAATCAATTTGTTTCTTCTGTGGTGAGGGAAGATTTAGCTTTTTATCCTGAGAATCTAGATAAGAGTGATATTGATATGCGTATTAAATCAGCTTTGGTTGATGTAGACATGGAAGGGTTTGAGGATAGATCAACTCATTTTTTGTCTGGTGGTCAGAAACAAAGAATTGCGATAGCAGGTATTTTAACTGCTGATTTGGATACGATTATTTTTGATGAAGTTACAACTATGTTGGATCCCAAGGGTAAAGAGGATGTCTTAAATATTATCGATAGACTACATAAAAAGGGTAAGACTATTATTATGATTACTCATGATATTAATGAGGCTATTAGGGCTGATAGAGTCGTGCTTATAAGTGATGGAAATATTATAAGAAATGGCAATACTCGTGATGTGTTAAGTGATGTTGATTTACTTAGCTCTAACAATATTGAAGTACCCTTGTGTGTTCGTATTTATCATGATTTAAAAGAGCGTGGAATTGAGCTGAAAAAGTGTCCAATTAATGAAGATGAATTGGTGGAGGCCTTATGTCAATTGAATTAAGGAATGTGTCTTTTACTTATCTTAAGACTATTAAGGCTTTAGAGAATATTAATTTGAAGATTGAAGATGGTGAGTTTGTTGGCATCATTGGTAAGACGGGTAGTGGTAAGTCCACTTTATTGGATATTTTGGCTTCACTTGTTAAACCAACAAGTGGGCAGCTTAACTATGTTGGGTTAAAAAGGGATGATATTGGGGTTATTTTTCAGTTTGTGGAAAAGCAACTGTTTGAGTCTACGGTTGAAAAGGATGTTGGCTTTATCTTAAAGAATAAGGGTGTAAAGGATGATGGCCAAATTAGGGAAGTCTTGGAATATTTAGGTTTCAATTACTCTGATATCAAAGATAAATCACCATTGGAGTTTTCTATTGGTGAAAAGAGAAAAATTGCGATTGCGGGTGTACTGGTTGGAAAGCCTAAGGTTTTAATACTAGATGAAGCATTCGCAGGTTTAGATAAAGATGGCAAGGATTCTTTGATTAAGATTCTACAAAAGCTTAATAAAGAAGGAACTACTATCATTATGATTTCACATAGTAGTGATGTGATTTGTGAATATGCTAAGAGGGTGATTATTCTAAAAGATGGTTCTATCTATAAGGATGGTAAGCCTGAGGTGGTGTTTAAAGATTATAATCGTTTACTAAGTGATGGCATTGATGTTTCTTATGTTAGAAGGATAAGTGAGAAGTTAAATCTTAGTTGCATCAAGTATGCTGATTTAATTGATGAAATAGAAAAGAGGTATGCTCATGAATAGTTTACCTATTGGTTCTTATTTCAAGGGTGATTCTATCTTTCATAAGTGTGCTGCGTTTACCAAGATTAGTACTTTAATTATTATGATGATTGCGGTTATTAATACGCATGGTCTAGAGTCTTATATAGTATGGCTAATCATTGTAGGTCTTTGTATAAAGGCATCTAATATTGATATTGATAGTATTACAAGTTCTTTGACTAAGACATTAAAGTTTTGTGTAGTGGTCTTTCTTATGAACTTTTGTTTCTTTTCAAGTGAGGATGCTTACTTTAGTTTCTTTATTTTTAATCCTTCATATTTGGGTTTAGTACAAGGTATTAATGTGGTTGGCAAGATGTTGTTGCTGATTATGATTACAACTATCTTACTAAGTACAACTAGTCCTTTAGATCTAACAAAGGGTATTTCAATGTTTCTTTATCCTTTACAATTTGTTGGTTTAAATGTTTATGAGATTTCGATGATTCTTTCTATTTCTTTGACTTTTATTCCTACTTTATTTGAGGAAGCAGAAATGATTAGAAAGGCGCAGATAGCTAGGGGTGCTAAGCTTGATAGTAAAAATCTTATTACCAGGGCAACTTCAATTGTGCCGTTTGTGGTTCCAGTTTTTATCTCAGCATTTAAAAGAGCCGATGACTTAGCTCTAGCCTTAATTAGTAGGGGCATTGAGCTTAAGAAAGATCGAAGAATTAAGTTTGATGTTTCTTTGAAGGCTTGCGATTATTACATTCTTTTGATGGGTGTTTTAATATTATTGTTGTTTATTTTTTTATAAGGGGGAAATTTTATGACAAATACTAAAAAGGCAATAATTTGTGCAATTATGATTGCGATGTGTGTAGTGTTACCTATGGCGTTCCATGCGATTCCTAATGCTGGTTCTATTTATCTACCAATGCATATTCCAGTATTATTATGTGGTTTAGTTACTGGTTGGCCATATGGCTTATTATGTGGTATTGCAGGTCCTGTTATGTCTCATTTGATTACAGCTATGCCAGGTATTGGTTACTTACCTCAAATGGTAATTGAGTTGGCTGCTTATGGTTTAATTTCAGGTTTATTAATGGATTTTCTTCCAGTTAAGAATGAAACTGCTAAGGTATATACTTCTTTAGTTGGTTCAATGTTACTAGGTAGAGTAGTAAGTGGTATTTCTAAGGCTCTAATTTTTGCGAAGGGTTCATATTCTGTGACTCTTTGGGTTACTGGTTTATTTGTGACTGGTATGCCTGGTATTATTATTCAAATCATTTTTATTCCAGTTATTTATTTTGCGTTAAAGAAGGCTAAGCTTATTTAATGGATAAGAATAGTATTGAAGCTTTTTTTGATAGGGCAGCTTCTTCTTGGGATGAAGAAATGATTAAGGATGACTTAATTATTGAGACTATTTTGGATAATGCCAAGGTTGAAAAAGGTAATACAGTCTTGGATGTGGCCTGTGGTACAGGCGTGATGATTCCTTATTATTTAGATAGAGGAGCGCATCCTACGGGTATTGATTTATCAAAGAAGATGATTGAGATTGCGAGTGATAAGTTTAAAGATGTTGAATTTATCTGGGGTGATGTGGAAGAATTAGATAATCGTAAGTTTGATCGAATAATTGTTTATAATGCCTTTCCTCATTTCATTGATCCTGAGGCTTTGATTAAGCACTTAGCTACTTTATTAAATAAGGATGGTACTTTAACTATTGCCCATGGAATGAGTAGGGAACGTATTAATCATCATCATGAAGGCCCTGCTAGTTCTATATCAAATGGTTTAATGGAAGCTCGTGAGTTAGCTAAGATAATGTCTAAGTATCTTGATGTCTATGTATATGTTGATGATGATAGGATGTATCAAGTAAGTGGAAAATTAAAATAAGACTACGATTGCGTAGTCTTATTTTAATTCTTTGATATCTCTATTCTTGTATAGTGTCTTCTTTCTTTAGTTCTAAAACTTTGGCATCATCAACTTGTTTTAAGCCTAGATTGATGAAGTAGATAACCACAAGCCATGCGATGATTGTAAGTATAATTTGAACAATGGCAAATGGTGAAGGTATTGGCATGTCCCAGATACCATGAAGTATTATTGGGATTAAACAAGTAAGAAGGAATCTTTTATCGTTTAGGTGTTTCTTATCAAGTTTGTCAAAGCCTTTGACATACATTAGGGCTGCACCTTCAATGGCTGCCCAAACAACATGTCCACCTGGGGCAAGGAAGCCTCTTAATATTATTACTTGTAACATTGAATCGACACCTGATTGTAAGAACCATCTTAGGATGTAGCCAGCTGTTTCAAAGGCCGCAAAGCCTGCGCCAACGGCTGATCCAATAAGTAGTCCGTCTAGGATATAGTTGCTTCTTTTACTTTTAAACAAGAAGAATGCGACTATCGTTGCCTTGGCTACTTCTTCAACTAGACCTACCATTAGGGCACCATCAAAGGTAGCGATGTCAAAATTGAAGTCTAATGTGAAGAATAAGATGGCTACTATCAAACTTAAGGCACCACCCCATACAAAGTATTTCATTACTTTATAGAATGGAATGTTTCTAAATACATTGATTTCAAAGAAGAACATGAGTACCGCAAACGGGATTGCAAAGGCTGCAAGTATTACCATTGCAGGTAAGAAGTTATCATTGCCAAAGCTTAAAAAGCCGATTCTAACTGGAATGTAGGCGACTAAAAAGAAAAGGAATATTTTAAGGTAGACCCAGGCGCTAACATTTCTAGGATCTAGGTCTTTAATCTTTGGTGTTGTTGTATCGCCACCACATATAAATAAGGCATCAAGATCTTCCTCGGTGTGCTTTTTAAAAGTATTTTTAAATAAGTCTTTAAAGGTAACATAGCTTTTACTTTGAGCCCCTGTTATCTTATCTAAATTCTCGGTAATGATATTTGAATTGGTTTCTTGTTTAAGAGGATAACCGCATTCCTTACAAATTTCATCATCTTCTTTGACTAGTGCACCACATTCAGGACAGGTTCTAACATCATTCTTATAACCACAATGTGGACAAAATTCTGCCGTACTTGATATTTCATGATTGCATTCTTTACATTTGATTAGTGCCATATTAGTTAGTCTCCTTCAAACTTTCGATTATTAATGTAGTTACATTGTTGATTTCATCGGTATTTTGATTTTCTTCTTTAGTGGTTATTAAATACATACTGTTGCCAATCAGGAAGGCATATCTATTGTCGATTACATAATGACCATTTGATGTATAACCGAAACAAACACCATAGACATCTTTATCATTTATTTGTCCATTTACTAGGTCGATGACAATGCTAGTATCAGGGTATTCTTTGACTAATAGTTCATAAAGCTCATTTAAGATATCTACAGGATTTGTATAGCCAGTATATTTTTCAATTGAAATGTATGGTATTAGAGCACCGCTATCGTCGATATATTGACCTACATAAATGGTTCCGTCAGTATCTATATAGACTTTATAGTTAGTGGGAAATTCAAAGTATTTACCATTTTGATTGAATTCATAATTGCCATTGGCGTTTGGCTGTATGTCACCACCAGGCTGTACATCACCACCTTGACTTGGTTTACTATACAGCATATACCCACCAACTAACAAGACAACAATTATGACTAAGTACTTAATACTAAATTTACTCTTAGAATTTTTAGGTTTAGATTTCTTACTACTATTTTGATTAATATTTTTGGTGTAACCACAATGAGGGCAACTACTTGCCATATCGCTCATTTGTTTACCACATTCTGGACATTTGATTAAAGCCATAAACATCCTCCTTTGATTTCTATAGTAATTATTTCATATGAGACATGGTCAGATTATTGTTCTTTCATAAGAGTCAATTGACTATTATGAGATTAGATTTTTTGTATCTTATAATTAAGATAAGGAAAGGTGACTATTATGAAATTTAATCAGCAACTTAGTGAATATATGGAAGTTCTTTCTTGTAGTGCTAAAGATATTTGTGCTATTTCGGGTATTTCACCTGCGTCATTTAGTAGATATAAAAATGGTGGGCATGTTCCAGAGTTTGGTACTAAAACTTTTGAAAACTTATGTAAAGCGATTTCAAAGTTGGCAAAGGATAAGGGAATAGAAATTGGTAATGTGTCTAAGGCTTTTATAGAATGCGAAGATTTTGTGGCTACTGATAAGGAATTATTAAGACAAAATTTTAATACATTAATAAGTGCCTTGGATATTAATTTGAGTCAGTTGTCACAATATATTAACTATGATACTTCAGCTATTTTTAGAATAAGAAATGGTAGTAGAAAACCAGGTGATGTTGATCAGTTTGCCTCTAGTGTAGCTTCTTTTGTTGCCAGGGAAATGGAAACGGCTCTTCAAATAGCTGCTGTAGCGGAATTGATTGGTTGTGATGTTGAGGAAATAGGCGATTTATCAATTCGCTACAATAAGATAAAGACTTGGCTGTTAGAGAGTCAAGGAAAAGAAGTGGGAGATACGATATCAGCTTTCTTATATAAATTAGACGAGTTTGATTTAAATGAATATATCAAAGTTATTAAGTTTGACGAGATTAAGGTACCTACTGTTCCTTTTCAAATCCCTTCATCTAAGACTTATTTTGGTTTAGAAGAAATGATGGAGAGTGAAATAGATTTTATTAAGGCTACTGTTCTTTCTAAATCGATGGAACCGGTGACAATGTACAGCGATATGCCGATTAAGGAGATGGCTAAGGATAAGGAATTTCCTAAGAAATGGATGTTTGGCTTGGCGATGATGCTTAAGAAGGGCTTGCATCTAAATCAGATACATAATGTGGATAGAAATTTTGATGAGATGATGTTGGGACTAGAGAGTTGGATACCAATGTATATGACAGGTCAAATTTCACCTTACTATTTTAAAAATGTTCAAGGTAATGTTTTCTTACATCTATTAAAGGTATCTGGGGCTGCAGCTTTAAGCGGTCAGGCCATTGCGGGTTATCATAATGATGGAAGTTATTATTTAACTAAGAATAAGAAGGAGCTAGAGTATTATCAAAAGCGTGCTGATGAGATGCTTAAGAATGCTTATCCTTTGATGGAAATTTATCGAAGTAATCGAAGAAACGAACTCAACACTTTCTTATTAAAAGACGTGACAAATACAGGTAAAAGAAGAAGTATCTTATCAACACTACCTTTATATACTATCAGCGATGAATTGTTATATAAGATTCTTGATAGAAATAATATTGAGTATATAGATGAAATCAAAAAATACTTAGAGATTCAAAGGGAAAGAGTTAATCACATTTTAGAGAATGAAATAATTGAGGATGAGGTGCCCTTGGTGTTTAGCGAAAATAGACCTCAGGTATTGGAACTATCAAGGATCTTTTGGGAAGAGGATATTACTTATAATAAAGAGGAATATGAGGAGCATCTAAGTTTATCTAAGGAATTCATGAAAAAACATTCTAACTATAAATTAAAATGTAGCTCAGGACAAACATTTAGAAATCTTCAGATACATATTCATGAGGGTAAGTGGGCTATGGTTTCTAAGGCTAAGGCACCTGCAATTCATTTTGTGATTAAGCATCCAAAATTAAGGAGTGCGATAGAAAACTTTATCCCACCTATAAAAGATTAAGTAAAAGGTGAACACATGTTCACCTTTTACTTACCGAATAAATCGCTGTGAGAACCAGTGCGAGCTAATGTTAAGACCAAAACATCACCATCGATTCTATATATTAGAAGCCAATTCGGAAGAATATGGCATTCTCTATGTCCGATCCAATTACCTGTAAGTGCATGATCTTTATGCTTTTTTGGAAGTGGTTCCCCATTGGATAAACATCTAATAATGTTATCTAATAGGTCAATATCTAAATGTCTTTTAATTTTCTTAAAGCTTCTTCCACATCAGAATAATGTTCAACATTAGGGTCTTTTGCGATTCTTTCTGCCTCTTTTAAAGCTTCTATTGTTTCTTTATTAAAATTATTTTGTTCCATATAAGTACTATATTCTATTAAACTTTGCATCATAGTAATGTTTCTTCATCAGATACATTTCTTTATCAGCTTTCTTAGTTAGTTCTTCAATTGTTAAGTTAGGATAATCATCATAGTGGGCATAGCCAAATGAAATGCTTAAATTATCTACCTTGTTGCCAGACCAATTGTCTACTGTATGTTTTAAATCGTTGATAGTAGATTCAACATCATCTTTATTCATATAACCAAAGACAACGAATTCATCACCACCGATTCTATAGGTGTTGCCCTTGTCTTTAAATGTGCTTGTAATACAAGTGGCTGCACCACAGATTAATTCATCTCCTGCTTCATGGCCTAATGTATCATTGACAACCTTTAAACCATTGATATCGATAAGGAATACCACAAAATCATTTGTTGGTGTATTTTTGTGATTAGCGATATATTCATTGTAGGCAAATCTAGAATAGACACCGGTAAGCGGATCAATAGAGATTTTTACGCTTTGTTCATAAAGCTTATCACGCATCTTGATGCTTTGGATGGTATAGAATTCATATATCCACTCAATGATAATGATTAGTATTCCAAATAATGATATAAAGGCAATTAGTTCTTGGGAAAGTAGGGCATTAATATCAACTTTAAGAGCATTATCAAATGGAATATTATGAATGAAAAGATTTCTAAAGATCATTTTTCTTAAATACAAGATACATAAGATTCCTATTAATAAGGCAATAATTTTAGTGATGATCAATGACTTTGACTTTTGTTTAGGCTGGACATTATCACAGATATATTTTAAGTAATTCTTTAGATTGCTTCTATTAAGTACATAATGTGTTAAAGAACATACAAGCCCTGCTAAGATATAAGATAACCAATCACTAAATACTGGATAAGACAATAAGTTTGAAGTTATCGTTTCTCGCATTGTTGGTAAAAACAAATAAAAGGCAATTACCATGAAGATTCCTTGTACAAAGGTACAAATCATTCCGACAATAAATATACCTAAGTAAACATGTTTTCTTGTTTTGTCAAAATATATATTAAATAAATTGGCTGAGACGATTGCGAATAATATTCTTGATAGGCCAAACATGATAGAGGCAAAGGGGACTCCACTCACAAAAGGTGAGAATAGTTGATCTAGTGGTGCAGTAGAATAGGTTCCTATCCACATCGAAGATAGGGCAAAGACTAAGGCAACAGGTACACTTGCACTTATACCCAAAGTCATTGCGCCTACTATTACTAGAATATGTAGTGTGGTTGTAGAAACAACGTCTAGTTCAATGTAGCCTAGATATGAGAATGCAAAAATAGCTTCTAGTGCCATTAGAATTAATACTATTTCTTTTTGTTTTGTTGTGGTTAGAGTAACCCCATATAATTTTTCAAATCGTTTCATTATAAATATCCTTTTTAATAATTTTAACATTTTTAGTCATTTTAAAAGCTTTAGGAATTAATATAAATAATTTTATGATAAATTAGATTATCATAAATTTTCTAAACACAACTATATATATTATTATTCCTAAAACATTAGAAATGATACATGCCCACGTTAGAAACAAAGGACCAAAACTTGGTGTAAACACAAAAGATAAAATAATACGTGTTGCTAATACGATAGTAGAAATAAACGCTAAACTCTTCATCTTTTGGTGGCCCTTAAAATAAGAATCAAAACTATTCTTATAGAAGATTGCGAAATAATTCAAGATAAGAATTAGGAAAGCTTTATCTGCATATATAAAGCTTTCTAGGGTCGTATCTTTAATGTATAAAGATACGAGTGGCTTATTAAATATAAGAGTTAATAAAGAAGAAAGGATACAAATCAAAGTACCAAAGAATAATATAGACTTAAAACCAACATCAACTCTATCATGCTTATTGGCACCGATATTTTGAGCACAGAAAGATTCATAGGCATTACAGATACCAACAAGAGGACATAATAGAAGATTGTTTAAGGTGAAGGCTACATTATAACCATTGATTATTTCTACACCATAGCCATTGACTAATATTTGTAAGAAAAAGGAACCAAAGGAATATACACTTTGAGATATAGTAGATGGAATCATCATGGTGATACCGCTTTTTAGATAATCAAAAGAGAAATGAGCTTTTAGCTTATAAGAGTTAATTAATTTATTAGCTTTATAGTACATAAAGATAGCACTTAATAAGACTGAAATTAGAGAAGCTAGGGCAGCACCAAGAACGCCTTTATCAAATATAGCTACGACGATATAGTCAAGGATTAGGTTTAATACTTGGAAGATTATACAAAGAATCATTGGCGTTTTAGAATCACCATAGCCATTTAAGATGCCTTGGTTAACTGTTACAATACCTACTGGAATAAAGTTGAGGGCGTAGACAATTAGGACAATAATTGAATCATTCAATAAATAATTTGGAATGTGAATTAGTTCTAATAATTGTTTGGCGAAAAGACAATATAGTAGTGCAATGATAGTGGAATATACAAAGAAGACAATATTAAAAGTTCTTTTGGCATCGCTTAGTCCTTGTTTATTTTCTTCACCAAACATCTTGGCGAAGACAACATTGGAGACAATAGCACCACCCTGTACTAGGCAGTATCCTAACATTGTTAGGGTTGAGATATTAGATAGGATGGCAAATTCATTACCACCTGAAAATCTAGAGACAATGATTGAGTCTATTAGGGTATAAAGTTGGTTTAATAGTTGCAAGACTATTAAAGGTAATGAGAATTTTAATAAGATTTTGTTTATGTTTCCATTAGTTAAATTCATGAAAGTAATTATACAACTAAGGATATATAATTTATTTATTAACAGAGGAAAAAATTATGGATAAACAGACAAAGAAGAATCTTCTAATGTATCCTTTGGGGACTGTTGGAAGAGATATGATGTATGCACTATTTAATAGTTATCTTTTAACGTATACGATGTATACAAGATCGTTAACTAATGCGCAGTTAAGTGCTATTACTATTATTATGGTTGCAGCTAGAGTATTTGATGCGCTTAATGATCCAATTATGGGTAATTTGATAGAAAGAACAAGAACTAAGTATGGTAAGTTTAAGCCTTGGTTACTTGGCGGCATCTTGTCTACTTCTGTTGTTGTGTATGTAATTTTTAATTCCAAGTTAGAGGGTTGGGCCTTTATTGTGGAGTTTGGAATTTGTTACTTCTTGTATTCAATAACATTCACAATGCATGATATTTCTTATTGGGGTATGATACCTGCCTTATCAAGTGATGGAGCAATGAGAGATACTTATACTTCTCGTGCTACTTTGTTTGGTGGCGTTGGCAATACCTTGGCTCAAATATTAATACCGATGCTTACAGCTGGTGCTTTGGCACTAGGCGGTTCTTCTAGAAATGCCTATGGTATTATCGCTACTGTCATATGTATTCTTGGACCTTTATTCTTGTTGTTTACGTTGTTTGGTGTAAAAGAGAGAAGGGAAGATAACAAGGAAGTACCTCCTTTGTCTTTTAAGAAGATTATTAGTACTTTTGTGAATAATGATCAATTGTTGTGGATTACTTTTATTTTCCTTCTTCAACAAATAGGCATTAATATTGTCCTTAATGGTATTGGCAATAACTATATCTATTTTGAGTTTGGCTATAAGGGATCATTGTATTCTTTATTTACAACGGTTGGTATGGCAGCTACTGCTTTCCTTATGATTTTCTATCCTTTGTTGTCTAAGAAATTAAGTAGAAATAAGATGGTTTCTATTGCCTTGTATATTGGTATAGTAGGTTATTTGATTCAAATATTATGTGGTTTGTTTATGGTGACAAGTCAGCTTAAATTTTTCATGATTACATTAGGGTTCATGTTATCTAACTTTGCCCAATATGGACTGTATCTAATTATGATGATATCTATTATTAATACGGTTGAATATAATGAGCTTAAGACAGGTAATCGTGATGAGGCTATTATTTCTTCAGTTAGACCTTTTATCACAAAGTTAGCTAGTGCTTTAGTTGTAGTAATTACTACTTTAACTTATATGGTAGTAAATGCGACTAGTTTAACTAATCAGATTTCTTCTCTTGAACAACAGGCTACACAAGGCTTGATTGATGATGTGACTAAATCAAAGATGATTGAGACTATTATTGGTAGTACTACTTCCTTACAAAGAAATGGTTTATTGATTGCGATGACGATTATTCCTTGTATCTTTATGATTTTATCTTGTGTTTTGTATAAGAAGAAATATATTCTTACTGAAGATAAGTATAAAGAGATTTGTGAACAGTTGGGTGAATAGAGATGTCGAAAGATGTCTCTTTTTATGGTTAATGATAAATATAACTGAAGATAAAATGAATACGATAGTTTTGGCGTATAGTAAATAAATCTACTATTTGTCTTCAATTTAGACAATAATATCTTCTTTCACAATAAAGTGATTTTTATCAAATTGAATAATTCCATCACGTTTCATTTTTGATAGCTCGTTTGAAAGAGCGCTTCTTTCTACTGATAAGTAATCTGCTAATTGTTGTCGATTATACGGAATATTAAAAGAGAAACTACCGTTTTGTTTAATACAATAAGAAAAGTATGACATGAGGCGCTTACGAATGTTTTTTGAAGAAGTGTGTAGAATACGTCTTGATAATTGAAGGTTCCTTTCCGCAGTTAACATTAATAAATTTTTTTGTAAGTCATAATGAAAATTGCAACATTTAGGGCAGTTAGTTATTAATTTGTTTATGTTCAATAAAAGTACTGTTGTATCTTCTGCAGCAACAACATTTATCATCAGTGGCTCTTTTAAACAACAAGCATAAACTTCTAAAAAAGTTTCTCCAGGCCCTAAATTTGTTAACACATTGTTGTTCCCCCATGCATCACATAATTCGATAATAACTGCTCCAGATAGTACAATTCCAATTTGCTCGATTAAAGAACCTTCGTGAAAAATATATTCGCCTTTTGTATAAGTTTGTTTTTTTGTCCCAACGCAAAATAATAATGTTTCAATATCTTTTTGTGGTATACCTTTAAATAATTTAGCATTTGTAAGGGATGTTTGCATTGTTTATCCTCCATATGTTGTTTTAACAACGGTAATTCATAAAATATGATAGTAAAATAATGCTAAATAATCAATTATTAAGCTATACATTAACTTAATAATATTGTTTGCAAGGAGGAAATATGAATGAAAAAGCTTGAAAGCACTTAATGAAAAAAATAAATAGAAAGTTATATCCCACTTATTTATACTTAGATTTTGTTAATTATTTTCCAAAAGTCTTAATTGATTTTAAAACTGTTACAGATTGTAAGTAAAGAAAGAACAGAATCATATAATGATGTTTTATCAATAATTACAAAAAATAGGAAGACAACTGTTTTTAAAAATATTGAGAAACCTAACTAAAAAAATTTTATGGAAGCACTTGAAGAACCGTTGGAACAAGAGAGACATATGACTTCAAGTATTAATACAAATTATGTTAGTGCTTATGAAAATAATGATTTTTGCACTATCCTAATTCTAGATTGGTTTATTAAAAAACAAGGTGAAGAAGAAAACTACTTCTAATTTAATAACTAAGATGAAATTGTTTGGTAGGGTTGATAAGTGGCTATAAATGTTTAATAACGAATTAAAGAATAGGGTCTATATATTTTCAACACAAAATTTAATTTTTTTTTGAAACGTAGTTAGCGTATGCTAATCAATATGTATGATTAATATGATATTTAAATTAAGATAGAAGAATTTGAAATGATTAGTTTTTAACCATGAAAATCTGGTGAAAAAGAAATCGAGAATAAGTGCAAAAGAAATGCTGTTGAGAATTATATGATTATGTTTTGAAAAAGAGAGGTGGTGTTAATGTACTATAAAAATCCGCAGAAGTATAAAAACGGAGACATAATAATGCCAAAATTAACAATTGTGGAGGTGAAAGAAGATGGCTAAGAAAAACATAAAATTTGTTTTAGTGCTTTCGATATTGTTTTTAACTACTTTGAGTATTGGGTTACAGATTTTTCAAAATAAAAGTGTTAGGTTTAAACAGATAACTGAAATTCAAGAGGTTTATGAAGTTGATGGAGGATATATTTACTTTGGACGTCCTACCTGTCCGTCTTGCAAACTGTTTGAGCCAATTTTAAGGTTGATTTCTAGGGAAAGACATATTGATATCAAATATTTTAATTCTGACTATTTTAGAAAAGAGAAAAAGGTAACGGATGAAGAGTTAATGAAGGTTTTTGAAAAATATGAAGTAGCAAGAATCCCTTTATTGGCATATGTAAAAGAAGGGAAATTATATGAAGCATTTGGTTCTGAATTATCTGGAAACAAAGATCAATCTATGGTCTATAAAGAAGTAGGAGATATGTTGAATAACATAGAGAAAAATAAGACTATAAGGTTCGAGTATATCTCATGCATTCTGCTTAATTTAGCTATCGTTATTTATCAATATGTAGTAACTAAAATGAGGCTCTTAACTAAAAATATAAACAATATATTGTTAATACCAATAGTAAGTTCTTGTGGCTTGGTCACGTTTTGGTATAGTAATTTTAAGAATAGCGGACTAAGTTTGATTGTAGATGAGAAAGCTCTGCTATTGATTTCACTATTGACAGTTATTTTGGCAATAAGTTGTTTCTTAAAAAATAAATATAATCTTAGGAAGGAAGAAAAAATATGAAGAGAGTGTTTAGTATAATGTTAGTCGCAATATTGACTGTTTGTACAAGTAACGTTGTTCATGCTGAAGAATCTATGGAACTAGTAAGTAGCGGAAATGATTTTGCGAGCTTAAAGAGTGAATTGGAATATATCGATAGTCTTGATGTTGAAAATGTCAAAGAATTCTATAAATCTAACGAAAATTATTTTAAGGATTTGGAATACAGATTAGAAAAATACGCAAGTGATAATCATATTACCGAGGAACAAGTAATCAATAGAATTAAGTCGAATTACGGAACTCAATTAAGTTTGAAAGATGAATTGTTGGGAACAAATATGTTGCGAGCTTCTAGCAAAACTATGAGGGATTATTTTAAATCTTATAAATATCATTATAGAGGTGGGTATTGGACATATAGCATGGAACCAAAACTTTCTACAAGAACACTGCGTCCAGTTTGCTCAAATGCTTGGTCAAAATTAAAACAAGCATATCCTAACATAAAAAATAACGAAAGTAGCTTATCTGATCAGTATTGGTGTCATTTTGAAGCGTTCATAGAAGCAGGCTGGGATATTGAGGAAGGTTGTCCTGATGTTGGTTTCGCAAGAGTAGTTCTTGCATTATGCAACCCTTGCCAAAATGCGGATTAATTAAAGAGGAGATCTTACATATGCCACTTATTATATTAGTATTATTTGGTATGGCAATTTTAGCATTGGTAATGTGGAAAATGGATTTTAAAATTCCAAAAAAAATCTTGCAGCTCATAGTATGCACCATTACTTGGATTTGTTTGTCTTATCAACTTATTAGTATTGCACATTATATAGATGAAAGTGGAGAAAAAATAAAAAATGTAATGGGTAACTATGGATTAGGATTACTATGGATGAGTTTAATATTATTCTCTGTATATTTATTCTATTTATATATTGATTATTTCTTTGGTTTAAAAAACCACTGCTTCAGAAAAAAAGATATAGAGACTGTTGTTACACTTAGTAAAGAAAAATAGTTTATACATTTACCGGCTCGATTGCCGGTTTTAGTTGTATACATAATAGAAAACAGATACATCTTTGACTACTATAATTTGTCATTAAAGTGTTTCTGTTTTTATTTTACTCACAACTATGCAAGAAGGTTCTTATAAATTTGTATATAATTCAACAACGTTTAAAAGAGGATTTTGTATTTTATTAGATAGTTTATTCGAAGACAATCATTATACAAAATTGATAGATATGCCAATTAAGAATGCTTTGATTAATACAGAAGAGCCTTATGTAATGGTGACTGTCCCCTCTATAGATTGCGTAATGGGAGATAAACTAACATCGTTCGCACCGCATACAACTGGGATTCCATTTGGCATTGATAAGGAACTAAAAATTATTAAACAAATGTATGATGTTGCTTGTTTATTTGATGTTGCTGTTGATTATGATGTGTATATAAATCATATATGAATACAGTTAAAACCGAAATATTATATAGAAATAATGATTGTACATACATAGATACTCTGTTAGATACCATTGAAGCAAGTGCTTGTATTGCGAGCAGAGGACAGATAGGTGAGGATTATCCATTATTATTAGCTGGCATTAAAAAGATAAACAACCATAAATTTGATGAAACATTTTCTGCCGAATTAGCAATAGAAAAAGCCTGCAAAGTAATGTATCTTGCAACATGCATTCTAACTAATGAGAAAATGATGAAGATTGTTGATTATGACAAATATCATGATGCTAATATTTCTAAGAGTAAGTATAAAAAACTTAGTAAGATTAGGAATTATGAACCATTAGGCTTTGCCTATGTTGTAGAGAGCGTTAAATTGTTAGATAAATACTACGGTAACGATTCGTTGTCTTAAAGCTCTAAGCAATCAAATGTTATAAAGAAAATATGAGGAAATTTGTGAAGAATTAGAGATATCATAATTAGTAATGAAGGGTGTCAGTTTAGAGATATTTAAAAATGAAGAATTATTGGGCATAGCGATATGCTCATTTCTTGTGCTTATTTGTTTCTGTTTAATTTATAGAAAGCATAAGAATAAAGAGTTGTTTTATCTTGGAAGTATTGTGGTGATATATGGAATCATTTCAATTTGGAATCTAGGATCTTTTGAAATGCCTATAAGTACTTGGCAGCCTACCACTGATAATCAATCGTTTATTCTTGAGTTGAGTCAGAGTGAGTTTGAACAGATTAATATCATCTATGGTGAGGGTGATAATAACAGTCTTGTTGGTGAGTATGAATATCAATTGGGTGTAGATGGTATTATCATTGAAGGCTCAAATGATTTAAGTAATTGGGATAATATCGTTACTTTAGATGAAGGACCAATTTATGAGTATCAAAGTATTAAAGGGTGTTTTAACTATAAATATATAAGGATAAATAGTAGTAGTAAGCTAAATACGATAACCGAGCTTGTCTTTTATAATGATGAAAAAATAATTGATTGTAGAGTGTATGAAGATGATTATAAGGATAGTAAGTATCCTGCTTCTTTAGTAATTGATGAACAAGAAATGATTGAGATTGATCCTATTTATTATGATGAGTTCTTTTTTGATGAAGTCTATCATGTTAGAAACGCAAAAGAAATAGCTGATGGTCAATATATGTATGCCAACACTCATCCATTACTTGGAACTAATATTATTGCTTTGTTTATTAAGTTGTTTGGATTTAGTCCCTTTGTTTATAGGCTGCCAGGTGTGATATTTGGCGTTTTGATTGTGATAGCTGTCTATTATATTTGTAAGAAATTATTTGATGATATGTATTTATCTTGTGTGGGGGCTATCTTGTGTGCAGGTGATTTTATGCACCTAACAACAAGTAGAATCGGTACCTTAGAACCATTTAGTATTCTCTTTATTATCATGATGTATTACTTCATGGTGAAATATTATAAAGAAGATAATTATAAGAAAGAACTAATAAATTTATTATTATCGGGTATCTTTATGGGCTTTGCGATAAGTGTTAAGTGGAATGCGTGTTACTCAGCTGTAGGTTTAGCTTTTATCTTATTTAGAAAACTGTTAGAGAAGAAAGAAAGAGTAATTAAGACATTACTTTGGTGTTTATTATTCTTTGTGTTAAATCCGATTTTGATTTATTGTCTATGTTATTTACCGGATAAAGTATGGAAAGATGATGTGTGGTCTTTTAAGAATGTCTTTGAACATAATCTCATGATGTTTAAATATCATCATGAATTAAATGCTAGTCATCCTTTTGAATCAAGATGGTATGAGTGGTTATTGGACTTAAGACCTATTTGGTATTATGCCAATATTAATGACAATGTTTCTAATACCATAGCTTGTTTCTCTAATCCCTTATTAACATGGTTTGGTTTGCCTTGCATTGTTTATACTTTGTTTAATATTAAGGATAAGAGAGCTTTTGTGATAATTATGGGCTATGTTTCGTCACTACTACCTTGGATCTTTATTTCTAGATCTACCTTTGCCTACCATTTTTATCCAACCAGTATTTTTACAATGTTAGCCATTGTCTATACTTTTAGTAAGTTAGAGAATAGAAAAGTAATTAATACTTTTATCTTTATTTATCTGTTGGTGTTTATTGTTTATTTGCCTATATGTACAGGCTTTGGGACAACAAGGGAATATATTAAATTGGCTGAAGTAAAAAGTTAAGTTCCACTTTAAAGCCTTCAAAAGAAATAGGTGAATT
>OIYG01000392.1_pt1 | contig 44154 bp, 37 predicted proteins | sample 1587861 | NCBI WGS metagenome assembly OIYG01 (sample SAMN03283272) | human gut metagenome | biome: human-associated habitat; material: feces | host: Homo sapiens | place: Peru | collected 2012
TTTTATGTCAAATTTCGTATTTAATTTTTACACTTAAACTCTTGTCTTAAAGAAAGAAGGAACATCGTCGTCATCATCAACAACATTTACTTCTTCTCTTTTCACTTCCTCAACTGGAGCACTCACGAAAGTCGTAGGAGCCTTTGCGGTAGTTGCTGTATTAGGTAACTCAAAACCAGTAGCGATAACAGTAACGATAATATTTTCACCTAATTGTTCATTCATCGCAACACCAAAGATTGTATCGATATCGTTACCAGCAGCTTCCTTAATATAATCAATGGCAACTTGAGCATCATAAACAGAAATATCATTACCACCAGTAATATTAATAATAGCTGACTTAGCACCCTTAATTTGAGCCTCAAGTAAAGGAGACTTAATAGCCTTAGCAGCAGCTTCCTTAGCCTTATTCTCACCATTTGCCATACCAATACCGATAAGTGCAGTACCCTTGCCTTGCATAACAGCCTTAACATCCGCAAAGTCTAGGTTGATATAAGCAGGAACCGCAATCAAATCAGTGATGGTTTGAACACCCTGTCTTAAGACATTATCAGCTTCCTTAAATGCATCTTGCATAGGAATCTTACCAATCACACTCAATAGCTTATCATTTGAAACAATAATAAGTGAATCGATATATTCCTTTAATGATTCAAGACCAACTTGAGCTTGATCATTTCTCTTACGACCCTCAAATCTAAATGGAGTAGTAACAACACCAACAGTTAAAGCACCTGCCTCCTTGGCAAGTCTTGCGATAATTGGAGCACCACCTGTACCGGTGCCACCACCTTCACCACAAGTAATGAAAACCATATCAGCACCAGCAATTGCCTTACGGATATCATCTTCACTCTCACCAGCAGCCTTAGCACCAACCTCAGGATTAGAACCAGCACCTAAACCCTTTGTAGTATTCTTACCCAAAACAATCTTGTTTTGGCACTTAGACATATTTAAACATTGTAAATCAGTGTTACAAACATAGAATTCAACACCCTTAACACCATCGTTTACCATTCTATTTACCGCATTACAACCGGCACCACCAACACCAAATACCTTAATTCTAACAACTTGATTATATTCTGGCTTTGTAGTCATCTATTTCTCCTCACTTTCCTTATATGTTTCAAATAAATTCTTTATCTTAGAAGTAATTGATTCTCCCTCAACATCTTCTTCAATCCTATCTATAGTCTTATCATACTCAGCTATATTAACACAATTTACGCTTAATTCATTAAGAACAGCCTTTTCTCTATATACAAACAAGGCTCCATAATTGGCACACATATTAGCCTTTCTAGCCCCAATGATATCAGGATAATAATTCTTAACCTCAACACCACTTTTTTCTTTTAACAATTCTGAGATTGCTAACATCTCACTGCCCTCTCCTGTTAATAAGAAACTAGCTCCCTTTTCAATAATCGGTTTACATGTAGATACAATCTTATCAACATAAGCATTTAATGGTACATCAACCAATTCATTCAAGTCTTTAATAACTAGCGAATTATTCTTGTCGCCATCGCTCCAAGCATAAATCGCATCATTTAAATGTTCACTCTTGTAGTCAACATTATATTTTAATAACCTTGAACATACATTATATGGAAGATGATACTTAGTTATAGCTAAATCACAGAATTGTCTCAAACCAGTATGAATAATTTCAGAACTTAATAATTTAGTCTTATAAATTAAACTTAAATAAGTCTCTTCGTTATTGATATTCAATAAAATGATATTATGACTCAAAGAATTCTCTAAAGCCACACTCTCTTTGGCAATCGCATAATCAGCCAAAACTAAATCAAGAATCTCAAGTCCTGCCTTATTAACTACTTCTACATAATCAAAGGCCATTTTCTTATCACCACATAATAAATCAATATCGATATAAGCCTCATCACATGTTTCATTCTCTGGAAGTCTACGATATGAGATACCATTGACTGTATACTTTGTGATATGAGTATTAATAACTAACGATTCATCATCAATATGAGTCTTTAGTGCATTTGTTATAGCACGCGCAATATCCTTTTTCTTAATACGAGAATCACTTGGAATAATTGATACTTTAAGTGAAGTTCTTGAGAAATTATATGGTGGAAGAACCAAGATTACTTTTTCAAGCGTTGCGCCCACCTTCTTTGATACATTAGCGATAGCTTCTTTTAAACCCTCTACCACACTATCACTATCAATCACATTAAAATCGCTGATACCCGAAATTGGCGCACTATAAGTACAAATAATATTAAAACGTGTATTATAGAATTCACCAACTAAGATATCAACTTTGTTGTCATCTAATTTTAAAGTTGCATAAACTTGTTTTACGTTATCCATAGTCAATATTATACAATGATTTATGTGTGAAATAAGCCTGTAATTTAAGAGATAAAAAAATAATTGTTCAAAAAAGTTTATTTTATGACCTTGCATTTGATAAAAGACAATGGTATATTAATAAAGCTAGATTTAATGAAGGGAGGCATGTGTTATGTCAAGAGTTTGCGAAATTTCTGGAAAAGGACCTCTTTCAGGAAACAACCGTTCACATTCACTTCGTGCTACACGCCGTAAATGGAATGTAAATCTTCAAAATGCAACAATTATGGTTGATGGTAAACCTACGAAGGTTAAAGTTTCAGCCCGTGCATTAAGAAGTCTTAAGGCTCAAGCTAAGAATGCATAAAATCAGTGGTTAATAATTAACCACTTTTTTTATGCCTAAAATAAAAAAGGAACCTAAATACTTAAGTTCCTAATATTCTCTTCTATATCACCCTTAAAGACGCTAGACCCGGCAACGGCTACATCACAACCCTTACTAGATACCTTGTAGATATTCTTATCATTGATGCCACCATCCACTTCAATCAAATAATTCAAATCATTTTCCTTACGATACTTATCTAATTGTTCAATCTTATTCAAAGAATCTTCCATGAACTTTTGACCACCAAAACCTGGTTCAACGCTCATTACAAGCACTAAGTCAACATACTTCAATAAAGGAATAATCTGTTCAACACTAGTACCTGGTTTAATAGAAACACCAACCTTTACATGTAAATTCTTAAAATGAGCAATTGTATCTAAACAAGCATAAATATCATCACATGCTTCAAAATGGAAAGTAATGCCATCAGCTCCAGCTTTTACAAACATATCACCAATAAAGATGGGATCACTTACCATCAAATGCACATCCATGAATAATGATGAATTATGTCTAAATGCTTTGAAAATATCGGGACCAAAACTAATATTGGGGACAAAGTGACCATCCATAACATCAAAGTGAATCCATTTACACTTTTCGTTAACTATCTCTAATTGTTTAGAAAATTGAGCATAGTCTAAAGATAAAATTGAGGGAGCAAGTATCATAAATTAACCTTCTTTCTTTTCCGTATAATACATTAAATGAATAATTGAATCAGCAGTCTGTGAATACAAAGTACCAGCACTAGGATCACATCCTACAACTGTATTAGCTTCATATTTCTTTTGATTATCAGTTAAACTCTCATAAGCAACCTCATCCTTGCTTACATTAAAGTTTAATTCCTTAAACATATTAACAACATCATCAACATTCTTACCCAAGATATCAAAAGGAATCATATAAGTACTACTTGTCGCATAAGTCAAAGTAATCTCATTAACCACATCAGGATTATATTTAGAACCAGCAGTCATACTTTGTTCTAGTATTGTACCCTCTTCCTTATCAGACTCAACGCCAATAGTCTTCACATTAAAATTCTTCGATTGTAAGATACCCTTGGCATCTTCAACCTTAAGACCTACATAATTACCAATAGTGGCATAACAACCCTCAGATACTGTTACAACTAACTTGGTGCCCTTTTCTACCAAGTCACCTTCCTTAGGATTAGAATCAATAACGATATTAGCCTTTGTATCATCGGTCATCACCCACTTAATATTTGAACTATCAATACCCAAACCTAAGGGACTCAAGACATCTTCAGCAACCGTTAAAGATAAACCCTTAATACTTGGAACCGTAACTGGTTTATTCTTAGGTCCTATAACACCGGTCAACATTAGAATAATTAGTATCGCTAGTAACGAAAGAATCGATAAGACAATAATGAAAGCAGAACTTAACTTGCTTGTAGTCTTTGACTTCTTCTTTTTCTTAAAGTCCTTAACCTCATTACTTTTCATTGAAACCATAGAGCTCTTTACAAGCACAATCGGTTTGTCATTCATCGCTTCCTTACTTAGACATCTCTCTAAGTCCTTAAGCATAATAGCTGCATTATCATATCTTTCTTCCAAAGATCTTGCGGTAGCCTTAACCACAATATTCTCAACACTCACTGGAATATCAGGATTAAACTTACGTACACGAGGCACATCCTTGTTAATATGTTCCAAGGCCACTTGCACAGGACTATCAGCCTTAAAAGGTACATCACCAGTTAAAAGCTCATAAAAGACAATACCCAAAGAATAGATATCCGATTGCATACTAGCTTGGCCACCCTTGGCAAGCTCAGGAGCTAAATAATGAACCGAGCCCAAGATTGAACCCTTAGAAGTTAGCTGCATCGCATCATTTAATACCGCAATACCAAAATCAGCCAACTTAACAGTACCATCATCCTTAATCAAAACATTTTGGCTCTTGATATCTCTATGAATTATTCCATTCTTATGAGCTTGTAATAAAGCTCCAGTTAATTGTTTCATAATCCAAACAGCTTCTTTTGGCGGCAAAGCACCTCTTCTTTGAATTAACTGTTTAAGCGTATGACCCTTAACATATTCCATGACAATATAGTGCATGTTTCCTTGTTCACCAACATCATAAACTTCTACCGCATTAGGATGGAATAGTTTAGTTGAAGTATTGGCTTCTCTTTTGAATCTTTCCAAAGAAACAGGATCATTTGCCATATCACCCTTTAAAATCTTAATGGCAACCTGACGATTTAAAATCGTATCAAAAGCTAGGTAGACATTAGCCATACCACCCTTGCCGATTTCTCTTATAACCTCATATCTATTAGCTATCTTCATTTCTTAACTATGACAATCGTAACATTGTCATAGCCTCCTTTTTTAAGTGCTAAAGCTAAAAGCGCATCAGCTTTTTTCTTTAAAGTATCATATTCTAAATTATCTAAAATATTGATAATCTCATTATCACTAACATAACCACATAAGCCATCAGAACACAACATAAACATGTCCATATCCTTGATCTTATGAATATCACTATTCACATAATCAAAAACGCCAATTGCTCTTGTTAAATAATGACGCTTAGGATGAGTTAAACTCTCCTTATAAGAGATTTCACCCTTCTCTAGCTTCTCATTAACATAAGTATGATCATTAGTTAATCTAAATAGCTTCTTATCCAAAACACCATAGGTTCTACTATCTCCTACATTTAAGGTTAAACAACCAAAAGATGTGATTAAAACACCAGTTAAAGTAGTACCCATGCCAAGATAATTTTCATTAGTAATTGATAAAGAATAAATATATTTATTACAATCCTCAATTAAATTAGACATCTTACTTTTAGCATCACAAAGACTTGTAAAAGAAGTATTAGTAAAACGTTCCTTAATATATTCTGCCGTCTTACTAGAAGCTACATCACCTGCTTTACCCCCGCCAATGCCATCACAAACAAGAGTAAGAAAATCACCACTATCATTAGTAGCACTCATATATGAATCTTGATTAGATAAACGATGTAAACCAACATCGCTTAAACAATAATAATCAATCACCTAACATCTCCTTTGCCCTTAATTGTCCACAAGCTGCATCAATATCTGTTCCTCTTTTTTGTCTTAGAGTAACGCTTAATCCTCTTTTCTTTAACAAGTCATAAAATCTTAAAGTATCCTTAGGACTTGTGCTTCTATATTCATTTTCCTTAACCTCATTATAAGGAATTAAATTAATATAAGCATTTCTACCCCTTAATAGCTTTTGAAGATCATCGGCATCCCTAACACCGTCATTAACCCCTGCAATCAATAGATATTCAAAAGTAATTCTTCGATTCGACTTAGATTCATAATAATTAATAGCTTCCATTAATCTTTCTAAGTTATAAGCCTTATTAATAGGCATTAATTTATTTCTTAATTCATCATTAGCTGCATGTAAAGAAATAGCTAAATTGTATTGTAACTTCTCATCCGCAAACTTTTCAATCTTAGGTGCTAAACCGCAAGTTGATACCGAAATATGACGAGCACCAATTTGTAAGCCATAAGGACTATTTAAGATAGCTAGAGCCTTTAATAAATTATCATAATTATCAAAAGGTTCACCCGTTCCCATGATTACCAAATTGTCTAATCTAGCTTCTTTTTCATCCAAAAATTTCTGAATAGTTAAAGCTTGTAAAACAATTTCCCCAGGACTTAAGTCCCTTTGTTTCTTAAGAAGACCAGAAGCACAGAAGGAACATCCCATATTACAACCAACTTGAGAAGATAAACATGCTGAATAGCCATATTCAAAAACCATTAATACCGATTCAATCAAAGCACCATCTTCTAGTTCAAATAAGAATTTAACGGTGCCATCCTTTGATTCTTGTTTATTTCTAATCTTAAATTCATGAAAAGCGAAGTCTTCATTTAATTTAGCCTTCAAATCCTTAGAAATATCACTCATGCAATCAAAAGAAGTGACTCTTTTTTCATATAGCCACTTAAATATTTGTTTAGCTCTAAATGGCTTCAAACCAATAGAAACTAAATATTCTTCTAAATCTGTTAAATCTAAATCGTAAATTAAACTCATTTGTCTTCCTTTTTCAATACTGCATAATAGAAACAATCGCCTAAATCATTAATGATTGTATCTTCTTCTTTTAAACTAAATTCATCATGTTCCTTTAAGAAAGCTAAAACCTGCTTACCATTTTCCTTCTTATTAAGGGTACATGTACTATATAGTATCTCGCCATTTGTTTTTAATAATTTACTTGTATTATTAAGTAAACCCTTTTGAATCACTTGAAGTTCATCCAAAGAAGATGAACTTAGATGATATTTAAGATCAGGCTTTCTGCCTAGTGTTCCAAGCCCAGAACAAGGTACATCTAATAAGATTTTATCGAATTTCTCATCCAAAACATCACTTAAAATTCTACCATCATAGTTAAGATAATGCACTCCATCAAAACCTAATAACTTAGCTCTTTCTCTTATTAATTCTAAACGATGCTCATGTAGCTCATTACTATAGGCGTTGTTTGGCTTTACAATATCTAGACAATTAAATAATTTAGAACCAGGTGCACAACATACATCTAATAAAACATCATCTTCTTTTAAATCTAAATGCTTAGTTAAAGAAGATGAATTAATATCCTCGATATAGAAGTAACCCTTCTTAAACTCTTCGCTATTAACTAATGATTTATTAGAAGTAAAGATATCTTCATTGATGATATTAATATCCTTTAAATCAGTATACTTACATTTATTATGATTTAGACGATAGTAAACGGTAGGAATTCTCTTATAATTCTTTAATATCCTAGTAAAACTTTCTTCATCATACTGACTCTTCAACAACTTATAAATCCATTCAGGCAATGACTCATTAATATGCTCAGGTCCCTTTTTAAATTCATATTCTTTTCTTAAAATAGCATTCACAAAAGGCTTATCATGTTTATTAGCCAATTCTACATATTCATTATTAACATAATAGGCATCACTAGAAAGATAATATCTTTCATATAGTGCCATCGCAATAATAATCTTGTTTCTTAAAGAAGTAGAATTCTTTAAATGTTCCACAAACTGATAAACCAAATAATCATATTCCTTTAAAACACCATTAACCAAATTGGTCACAAAGGGTCTTTGAATTGGTTCTAATTCCTTAAGCTTTTCACGCATCAAAAGATTAGTGTAAGCTTTATCACTAATCGTCTTATATATAATCTCAAATGCTACTTTTCTTTGATTCATTATTCTAAATATAAAGGGTCTATATCAACTTTAATTGACGCCCTACCTTTCTCTTTCAAATACTTATCTATGATATCCCAAACATCATTAATTAAGGGATTTAATTTATCATTACTAATAAGAATCCTAGTCCTATGCTTACCTTTAATTCTATTTAATTCAAGTGGTCGATAATGTTTATATGGCAACTTATCTACAAGATTCATCAGATATTCAACACTTGAGTCCAACATCTCTTTATTTTCAGAAGAAATAAAGATAGCTAATAAATGAGCATAAGGTGGATATAAGGTCTTATACCGATAATTCATTTCGATACGATAAAAATAATCATAGTCTTGTTTAAGAACTGCCTTCAAGACATAGTGTTCTATATTAAAAGCTTGAATTAAAACTAAACCCTTATTATCGGCTCTACCACTTCTACCACTTGCCTGCATCAGTAAATCAAAAGTTAATTTAGCACTATTGTAGTCTTGATGAGCCAAACCTGCATCTGCATTTAATATTCCAACTAAAGTGACATCAGGAAAATCCAAACCTTTGGCAATCATTTGAGTGCCAATCAAGATATCAATCTCTTTATTACCAAAACGCTTAAGTATTTCTTCATGACTATCTTTTCTTGTGGTAGTATCCCTATCCATTCTATCTATTTTAGCATTAGGGAATAGCTTCCTTAATTCTTCCTCAACCTTCAAAGTACCAAAACCGTAATAAATCAAATTATCACTATTACACTTAGGACAATATCTTACATTCTTATAGATTCTGCCACAAGTATGACACTTAAGCGCATCGATATCCTTATGATAATTAAGAGGATTATCGCAATCCTTACACATCAAAGTAGTGCCACAATCACCACACTTAACAATAGGCGCATAACCCCTTCTATTTAAAAGAATAATTACTTGTTTATTATTGTTTAAAGTAAATTCAATTTGTTCCTTCAAGTCCTTAGAAATTATATAGTTGTGATTCTTTTTAATTTCCTTAGTTAAATCAACGAGTTTAATCTCAGGTAGAGTATTATTGATTCTATTAGGAAGCCTCAACAAACCATATTCGCCCTTTAAAGCTCTCGTATAGTTATCTAAAGATGGCGTAGCACTGGCAAATATCGCCTTACAATCAAAGTCTATGCATCTTTTAATAACCACATTCTTAGCGTAATAACAAGGTGTATTATCCTGTTTATAAGAAGTATCATGTTCTTCATCCACAATAATTAAGCCTAAGTCATTAAATGGCAAAAAAATAGAAGACCTTGTTCCAACCACTATACTAACCTTATTCTCTTTCACCTTCTTATATTGAGCATATCTTTCATTATCACTTAAAGCCGAATGATAAAAGATGACATCATTAAATCTTTCCTTAACCCTATTAATCATTTGAGGTGTCAAGGATATTTCAGGCACCATAATCAAAACCTGTTTACCCGTAGATAGATAATGTCTTGCCAAATGTAAATAAACTTCTGTCTTACCAGAACCAGTAACCCCAAATAATTCAAAGATTCTTTTATCCGAATTAAGAAATTCATTATAAACATTTTCTTGATCACTAGTTAATTCCTTAAAGTTGTCATTGATAATAATCTCACTTTTAAGAGTTTCCTTTTCAATAAACGTTGTATAAATACATTCCTTTTCCCTTAACTTATTAAAAATTGATATAGATAATTTACGAGCCTCACTAGCCTTCATACCATCACGAATCAAAGATAATACTTGATGTTGTTTAGGAGTTAATTCACATTCTATATTAGTCTTATAAACCAATTCATCCTTTAAGGGTTCCTTAAAAGACTTAGTAGTTTGAAGTAACTTAGGTAACATTGAGTTTAAACAATTAATAAAAGGTGAAATGGTAGTCTTAGACAGCCACTTAGCTAATTCGAATTGCCTTTCATCAATGATGGGAAAAGAATCTAATACTTCTAGAATACTAGATAACTTAAAACCGTTTGTTTTTTCAAACTCTTCAATATCAGTTTCAACACAAGCAACCACAATACCATTAGTTTTTGCATGATTAAAAATAACTTTAACCCTCTTAAAGTTTTCAATATACTCATCGTATTTATAAGAAAAAGTTTTATTTACTGCCAAGGCATCATTGGTCACATAGACTGATACAACATACATATCTCAATTATATAAAAAAGATAGGTATTACAACCTATCTAAATTTAACATGAATGATACAAACTTCAGCAATCGTACCAACTCGCATATTAGGACCAAATAAACCTAAACCTGATGTGGTGATCGCATGGAAGGCATTCTTAACCCATAGACCATAAGCATTTTCCCAGATGATATCAGTCGCAATCTTAGTTGGCCACAATTGTCCATCATGAGTGTGCCCTGCCATCATAAGGTCAACACCAGCCTTCTCTAATTCATCATATTCTCTTGGTTCATGATCTAAGACAAATAAAGGCTTAGTAGTATCCACTTCCTTAAAGATATCACCGCTTTCTTTTCTTGTGATATTGCCAAGATTTGGTCTTTCTTGGTCAGCCCTACCATATAAGTTAATAGAATCATTGATGATTACATTTTCATCATATAAAAGAACCATGCCTGATTTCTTAATAAAATCTAACATTTCCTTAGAAGCTAATTTGTTTTCGATATCATCATCATTAAAAGTAAACCCGCAAAGAATCGGTTCCTCAACATCATGATTACCAAGAACCGCATACATACCATACTTAGACTTGATTTGTTTAAATAAATCAATTAGTTTATCAGGATGTTTAATTGCACTATATTGATTATCAAAGATATCACCAACAACACAAACAATATCAACATCATTCTTATTGATAATATCAACCGCCTGTTTAAGATGATATTCACCGATGTTATAGCCAAATTGAGGATCACCAAACATCGCAATAGTCATCTCTTTAAAATTACCACCATCCTTATTAATAGTAATCTCATACTCAGTAGTTCTAACAATCTTAGCATTGATGATGCCATAGATTGAAGTAGCCCCAGTTAAGACAATAATTAACAAGGTACAAATCAAACGAGCATAGAAATCATTATACTTATCCTTGAATAACTTTGAATAAATCCATCTTAATAAATCAATTAGGGCAACATAAAGAATTAAATATAAACTAACGCCTAGCCAATAAGCACCTATTTTAAATAAGGGTCTTCTTAAGAAATTATCTTCAGGTAAGATAAAAGCTAGACCAATAAAGATAGTTAAAAGAAACATTGACCATGAGAAATGTTTAAGCCAAAAGTCCAATCTTTTATTTTTAATATTTAAGGCACTTATAAACTTATACCATCTTCTACATACCCAATAAATTATCGCTACATAAAACGGCGAAAGAATTAAAGCTAACATATTTCCTCATTTCTATTTACTTCAACATCACTTGTAATGCCCTCACCTGTATTAGGCACAAAGTGAGAATAGATATTATCACCTATAAAACAAAGTACTAAAATAACACAAATTATTTTCAACAATTTAGGCTTAGCCTTCTTTAACAAGTTATCAATCATTGGAGCCAAGAAATAGACAGCTGCACAACCACCAAGTCCAAACACCAATAAGCCCTCAGCACAAATTCTACCATTTAAGTTTAAAAAATAACCTGTATAATCCCACCAACGCATACCATTATGAGTTAGTTCTAAGAAAACAGAAGTATAGTATTCGACAAAACCACAAAGCACAACAGCACTACAGAATTCATAAACCATATTCTTTCTAAAACGATATAAGATAACAAGAATCAAGACAACACCAGATCCATATACTGGAAGCCAGGTCCCGTGTAAAACACCTCTATTAACGAAAGTTCCATCATTTAATAGATGTAAAGATACTTCCCAAAGCCAACCTACAAAAGAAAGCACAAAGAATATTACAAGTAGTGTTGAAACGCTATATTGTCTATTAGCTAAGACAATAGTATCTTTTCTTGATTTCTCTGTTATATCTTGAGGAGATAAACGATCTGGATAATCCTCATTATTAAAGATATCTTTATAAACTTCATAGTGAGCTTCCTCTAATAAGGCATCATTGTATTGTTTAGACTTCTCATTATAATCAAGGACTACTCCAAAATTCTTCGCAAAGAAACCTTCAACCTTACCATATTCAGGATAAGCTACATCGATAGTCTTATCCTTATATAAGTCACCATAGACCTTTAATAATTCATCCTTAGATGCAAATTCAAATAAATACTTATCATTTAAATACTCGTAGCCCTCAATCTTATTTTCAATTGCTAAAGTCCTTACATAAGCATAATATTCTACATTAAAACTCTCTATGTATGGGTTGGAAAAGAAAATACCAGATAAACCTAAGGTAACGATATCTAGTAAAAACCAACCCGCAAAAGTTAATTGACACTTGGCGTATTCCCACTTATGACCATTCATCATATCTCTTGATAATTTAATCGCATCCTTTGACTTGATTGATGGATTTTCAGCCACAATATAAGGAAGCATCGCATAGGAACAAGACTTAATAATGCCGCCAATGATTGTAAACCACCATAAATATAAGAAGATTTCAACTTTTAAGGCACACCAAATAGAATTCAAGACCTTACGACATCTAAAGATAAATAAGAAACGTGGAGCCTTTACTTCATCATATTTATAGCCTTCTAAGAAGATTCTTCTATAAATTATTTGATATGCATTGCGCACAAACACTAAGACAGTTGATAAGAATAAGGCCGCAAATACTACCGCTATCTTAGCCCATACACCACCACCATGACTAAAGCCACTGATAGCTCTATAGATGACAATCAAGAAAGATCCAGTAGATATCGAAGAAGCAATAGTGGCAAACACTCCTTTAGTATGTCCTATTTCTAGATTACCAACATGAACATCTTCTAATTCTGTATTATCAACAAGCTCTTGGCTCTTGTCTACATCACCCATCAACAAATCATATAAAACATTTGTTTCATTATCATTACGGATGACATTGATTGAAGTTTTTTCATTCTTAACAATCGCTGTAGACTTCGCAAAATTAGCGCCAATAAAAGATGCAAATAAACAAGCTGCTACAAAAATAACATAATGTTTCTTTAATTTAGCCTTCGCTTGTTTCTTAGCAAGTTTTCGATCAAACATATAATAATCTCCCTAATTAACGCAATTATATTAAAAATCGGTTAGCTATTACAACTAACCGATAGAACCTTTCATATTGATCTTTAACAACTGATTCAACTCAACTGCATATTCCATAGGTAATTCCTTAGTAAACGGTTCAATAAAACCTAGAATAATCATTTGAGTCGCATCTTCTAAAGATAGGCCACGAGACATTAGATAGAAAAGTTGTTCCTCACTAATCTTAGATACAGTAGCCTCATGTTCAATGGTGCTTGAATTATTCTTCACAATATTGGTAGGAATTGTATCAGACGAAGACATATCATCCAAAATTAAGGTATCACATTCTACCTTAGCCTTAGAATTAGTGGCCTTTTCACCAATCAAAACCTTACCACGATAATTAACCTTACCACCTACTCTACATAAAGACTTAGAAATAATAGTGCTTGAAGTATCAGGGGCTAGATGAATCATCTTAGCACCAGCATCCTGGAATTGTTTATGAGAAGCAACCGCAATAGAGATACAAATACCCTTAGCACCTCTTCCCTTTAAGACACAACATGGATACTTCATATTCAAATGAGAACCGATATTGCCATCAATCCATTCCATAATACCGTTTTCTTCTACTAAAGTTCTCTTAGTAACTAGATTCAAGATATTATCAGACCAGTTTTGTACAGTAGAATAACGACACTTCGCGTCCTTTTTAACAATAATTTCAACTGTAGCTGCATGCAAAGAATCTTTAGAATACTTAGGAGCTGTACAACCTTCTACATAATGTAGGTCACTACCCTCATCACAAATAATAAGGGTTCTTTCAAATTGACCCATCAATTCAGAATTAATTCTAAAATAAGATTGAAGTGGCTTATCTAACTTAACGCCCTTTGGTACATAGATAAAAGAACCGCCAGACCATACAGCCGCATTTAGGGCCGCAAACTTATTATCGGTATAAGATACAACAGTACCAAAATATTCTCTTACTAAATCAGGATATAGTCTTAAGGCAGTATCGGTATCATAGAAAATAACACCCTTTTCTTCTACTTCCTTAAGCATATTATGATAAACAACCTCAGATTCATATTGAGTTGAAACACCAGCTAAGAACTTCTGTTCAGCCTCAGGAATCTTTAGTTTCTCAAAAGTATTCTTAATAGTCTCAGGAACCTTATCCCAATCCTTTTCTACCTTATCAGATGGCTTGATATAGTAAGTGAAATCATTAAAGTCGATATCACTTAAATCAGGTCCAAACTTAGGAAGAGGCATCTCAACAAACTTATGGTATGCCTTTAGACGATACTCTAACATCCAATCTGGTTCACCCTTAGTCTTGGAAATAGCCCTAATAACATCCTCATTTAAGCCCTTTGTAGTCTTAAAAACAGAGACATCCTCGTCCTTAAAGTCATAGGCATATTCTTCTTGATTCTTAATAATATCTTGATTACTCATAATTATCTATTAACTCTTCCATCGCTTTAATGCCAATAGTACCACACTTAATACGATTAGCTTGTTTATATAGGGTATCAAAGGCATTAGCCTCTTCTAAAACATCTTCATCATAAGACTCTTCATTTAGCATCTTCTTATATTCATTAATAATTGACTTAGCTTCTTCTTTACTCTTTCCCTTAATCAAATCAGACATAATAGAAGTTGACGCAAAACAAATCGTACAACCAACACCATCAAAGCGTACATCCTTGATGATGCCATCTTCAATCAACATTTGAACCTTAATATCATCGATACATGAATCAGACGCATTATGTATCATATGATATCTTTCATCATCTACAAGACCCTTATTATGAGGATTTTGATAGTGATCTAATAATATTTCTCTTTTAAATTGTTCATCCATCATAACAACGCTCCCACACACTTTTCTAGTGTACATTCTTTAATCAATTCAACAAATCTATCAATCTCATCAGTTGTGTTATAAAGATACATACTAGCACGGATACTTTGATCAGTTCCTGTGATATTATGTAAAATCTTAGCACAATGATTACCAGTTCTTACACAAATGCCATATTTATTTAAATAAGAACCAACATCTTGGGCAAAGATACCCTTGACATTAAACGAAGCAATCGCAACCTCAGCATTTGGATTATAAACCACTACATTATCCAATTTACATAGCTTATCCATCATATACTTAATTAAGTAGTTATCATATTCTTGAATCCTTGCCATACCAATACTGTTAAGATAATCAATCGCACCACCAAGGCCCAATACTCCTTCAATATTAGGTGTACCAGCTTCAAATACTTCTGGCACATCTTTTAAGATGACATTACCATCTTTATCAAATCTAGCATTGGCGCCTCCTCCTAAAAACATAGGATTCATTTGTTTAAGTAAGTCATACTTACCATATAATATGCCAACACCACTTGGACCTAACATCTTATGGGCTGAGAATGATAAGAAATCACAATCAATATCTTCCACATCAACCTTAATATGAGGTACCGCTTGAGCACCATCAACTAGAACCAAAGCATTATTTTTATGGGCTATCTCACAAATCTCTTTAATAGGATTAATATAGCCTAAGACATTAGATACATAAGTAATGCATACCGCCTTAACACTAGGATCGAAACATTCTTTATATTTATCGATATTAAATGTTCCATCTTCATTTAAAGGAATATATTTAACATTCAATTCCTTTTCCTTAGCAATTCTAAAGATAGGAAGAATATTAGAAGCGTGCTCTAAATAAGTAGTAAGAATCGTATCACCCTTATTAAACAAATGTGATAAACCTTCTATTGCCATATTAAGCGAAGCAGTTGAACCACTTGTAAAGACTATTTCTTCTTTTCTATTGGCATTTAAAAACTTAGCCACCTTATCTCTAACACCATCATATTTCTTCGATACATTAAAGGAAATATCATAGTCACCACGATGAATATTACTTGTAGATGTAGTATAAAATTCATTAACGGCATCAATAACACACTTTGGCTTTAAGGTAGTTGCCCCTGAATCAAAATAAATAATTTCAGGATTATTTTTTATAACAGGAAAATCATCTCTTACATGCATAAATCACTAACCTTCTTTTCAGCTAATTCTTTTAAGACTAATCCATTTTCAAAGCCTTCATAGAAATTCTCACTAGGCATTAGATAACTTAAAAGTAATAAACTTAAAGAAGCTTTCTTATCTAAGCCCCTAGAGTTCATATAGAATAAGACATCTTCATCAATTGTGCCACATGATAATGAGTGAGAAGCTTCTACATCATTTTCATCAATCAATAAGATTGGTTCAACCTTGCAATTCTTAGGATCTTCAAAAGTTAAACAATTAGACTTTTGGTGACACTTACAATTCTTAGCACCCTTGACAATCTTACCGATAATAGTCATTTTAAAGTCTGCTTCTTCTAAACAAACAACCTTATTAGAAATATTGACCTTAGAATCCCATTCCTTATTAATTAAATCAAACTTGATATTCTTATCACCATAGCCTAAATAAGTAGAATTAATATTTAATTCACTATGGGCGTTTACCTCAATACAGTTTTCATGAACAAGATTGAATCTATTTAAATCCAAATAATTAATTTCAACTCTTGAATTAATCAATTCGCCCTTTTCCTTTAAAGTAATTTCTTTATCCCCATCATTAAAAACCAACACTCTATAATCACCATCTTCGAAGTGATAATTAATTTCTAAGTCCTTATTTAAAACGATAGTAATTATTTCAGAACTATTAAGATTGATATCTAAAGTACCTTCAACACCAGTATATAATTTAGCCATTATTTGCCTTTCTGTTTCTTGCACAAGTACCAAGAGAATATACTAAAGGCTTATTTTCCTTAACTGGTTGAATCTTTAATTCATCATATAACCAGTCATAGCCTTCATTATCAATCTTATAAACAAGTTCACTATCACCTTCTACCACAATCTTACCATCTACGATAACATGAGCATGTGTTGGTTTAATTGAAGTAAAGAATCTTTCATAGTGAGATACAACCATTAAGCCAAGATTTGTTTCTTCTTTTAACTTTAAAATCGCATCACTAACCAACTTTATCGCATCAACATCAAGGCCTGAGTCAATTTCATCTAACATCGCAATTGAAGGTTTTAACATCATCATCTGTAAAATCTCATTACGCTTCTTTTCACCACCTGAAAAACCATCATTGACAAAACGATGCGCTAAGTCCTCTTTCATCTTTAATTCTTTGATTCCCTTATCAATTTCTTTAATAAATTTAAATAATGAAATTGGAGTCTCACTTCTGGCATTGATGGCAGCTCTTAAGAAATCAGAGTTGGTAACACCCGCAATCTCTTGAGGATATTGAAGAGCTAAGAATAAACCCTTCTTGCTACGAGTATCAACGCTCATACTTAAAACATCTTCACCATTGAAAGTGATAGAACCACCTGTAACTGTATAATTAGGATTTCCCATAATAGTTTGAAGAAGTGTTGACTTACCATTACCATTAGGACCCATGATGGCATGAATTTCTCCTTCTTTTACTATTAAATCTATTCCTTTTAAGATTTCTTTATCTTTTACACTAACATGTAAATCTTTTATTTCTAAAATATTCATCTTTTCACCTCGCTAAAAATTATAACACTATAGTAAATTAATGATAAAAAGACTATCCCTAGGTATATGTGAAATTAGACTGAATTATTAGGCTAAAAATTGTTTTAAGTAAGCCACTATTGTATAATTTAGAGGTTTTAGGAGGTTCCAAATGGAATTTAAAGATATTCTTAAAAAATACTGGTTCTTATTACTAGTAGCAATTGGCTTGCTAGTATATGTAGTTGTTTATTGTGTGCAAGCTTATTCAAATCGTACTGTTTATGTTGATGCTAAACAAGAAGATGGTAAGTCAATTGTTTATACTTTAAATAATGAAAATTATTATGCAGATGACTTATATGAAGAATTATATGCATCTCTTGGTGAAAGTGCTTCTTTAGTTAAGTGGTCAAAGGATGTTATTACTTCTGCAGTAGATACAACTGATGAAGTAAGCAACATGGCTAATAATTATTACTCTTATATCGTTTCTCAAAACGATAAGACTAAGATTGATACATCACTAAAGAATAGTGGTTACGCAAATGGTTTTGATGATTTAAAGGAATATTGTCTAGATATGGTTAAGTCTCAATTATTCTATAATGACTATTTCCGTAATAACTTTGATACATATGTACCAAACTTACTTGAAACTTTAAAGCCTCGTAAGGTTTATCACATTTTAGTTAAAGTAGCTGATGTAGGTAGTGCAACTGGCGATAATGGTTCTACTGTAAGAAGCGCTAACCTAACAGCTGAAGAAACTGAAAAGTATAACGCAGTTATTTCAGCTCTAGAAAATGGTGAAGACTTCAAGGAAATCGCTAAGAAGTATTCAGATGATGGTAGTGCAAGTGATGGTGGCTACTTAGGTATCTATACAACAACAAGTTCTAAGAGTACTTTTGTGAGTGAATTTGCTAATGCGTTAAATGAAGCTGAAACAGGAACAGTAACCGAACCTGTACTTAGCCAATATGGTTATCATTGGATTTATACAGAAGAAGTTACAAACGATGAACTTAAGGAAAGTGATCAATTCTTAAGTGAAGTAGCTAATAACTATAGCTTCGCCTCTATTAAGGCTGTAAAAGAAAAGAGTGATGAGTTAGGTTTTGAGATCGTTAGTGATAAGCTTAATGAAATCATTAATAGCTATATTGAATTAGCTGATAAGGAATTAAACGGAAGCGAGGAAGCTGAATAGTCAACTACCCACGGTTAAATCCGTAGGCTTGTAATAAGCCTGGTTGATTAGACTAAGGAGAAAACTTTAAGTTAATATCCTACGTTATATAAGAATATATAGTTACCTACAAATGTATAGCCAAGTTTGTAGCTCTAAGGTATGTGATTAAACAGTTTTGATGGGTAAAAACAGTGTTGCATATTTAAAAACCTTATATAACATTGTCGATGGCTACATTACAGTTTTAAGACTGAATTATCTATTAAGTTAGATTAGAAAGGAAAGTTTATGCAATTAGTATATGTATTAAACAAAGATGGATTACCACTTATGCCAACGCATAAACTTGGCAAAGTGAGACATCTTTTAAAAGATGGCAAAGCTAAAGTTGTTAAGCGTAATCCATTTACAATACAACTAAATTACAAGTGTGATAATTATATTCAACCTATCACATTAGGAGTTGATGCCGGTTCTAAGCATATAGGATTAAGTGCTTCAACAAAGAAACAAGAACTATATTGTAGTGATGTAGAACTTCGTAATGATGTTGTTGAATTATTATCAACACGAAGAGAAAACAGAAGAACAAGACGAAATCATCTAAGATATCGTCCAGCCCGATTTGATAATCGTAAAAAAGAAGATAGTTGGCTAGCACCATCTATTAGACAAAAGATTGATTCTCATTTAAAGGTAATTGAAGAAGTACATAAGATATTACCTATAAGTCAAACAATAGTAGAGGTAGCTAGTTTTGATACCCAACTATTAAAAGCTCTATTAGAAGGTAAAACTATAAGTGGTATAGATTACCAACAAGGTGAAATGTTAGGTTATAACACAAGAGAATATGTCTTATATAGAGATAATCATACTTGTCAACATTGTCATGGTAAATCTAAGGATAAAGTATTAGAAGTACATCATCTTGAGACTCGTAAAACTGGCGGTAATGCACCAAGTAATCTGATTGCTTTATGTAAGACATGTCACAACAAATATCATAATGGTGAAATCATACTTAAACAAAAACGTGGCGCTAAATATGACGATGCATCTTTTATGGGTATTATGCGTTGGACGTTTTATAACAAACTTAAAGAGATATATCCTAATGTTTCTATGACTTATGGTTATATAACAAAATACAATCGTATTAATTATGGTATAGCTAAAGATCATTATAATGATGCTTATTGCATCTCTCAAAACTTTAAAGCTAAACCACTTGATACAATTATCTATCAAAAGAAAGTAAGATGTCATAATCGTCAAATACATAAGGCTAACTTCTTAAAGTCTGGTATAAAGAAACTAAATCAAGCACCATATATAGTCAAAGACTTTAGGCTGTTTGATAAAGTTAGATATCAAGATGAAGAATGTTTTATCTTTGGAAGAAGAAGTAGTGGCTACTTCGATATTAGAAAATTAGATGGCACTATAATACATAGAAGTGCCTCATATAAGAAATTGGAATTGTTAGAAGCAAGGAAAAGTTATTTACAAGAAGAAAGGAGTAGGCAATTCCTCTCATAGATGAATCTATGGGTTTACTTGCTAAAATTATTAATGAAAAAGGTATTATTAGTATTAGCGTGTTTATTAGCTTTAACAGCTTGTGGTTCTAATCACTACTCGAACGTGAGTGAAGGAACAGAAGTAATCTATAAGGATGCTGAAGGTAATTCATTTACTAAGGAAGACTTATATGAAACAATGAAGAATAATGATGTTACTGACTTATTAAAGATTAACTTGATTAAGAAATTAGCTAACTTTGAGGGTATCGATATGGATGAAATTGTTAATTCTGTTGAGGAACAAACAAATGGTATGATCGATGCAGGATATGAAACATTTATTACTTCATATTATGGTACAGTTGATAACTATAAGAAAAGTTATATTGCCAATGAAGCTTTAACTAGATTAATTAAGGCTGAAGTAGAAGCTAACTTCGAAACTTATAAGGAAGACTATAATCCATATAAAGCTGAAATCGTTAAGTTTGATACTAAGGAAGCTGCGCAAGCTGTAATTGATGCAGTAAAAAATTCAGAAAATACATTTGAATATGCATGTACTGAAAATGGTTATACTGAAGAAGTAACTGAGAAAGTATATAGTGATAAGAGTAATGATTTACCTGCTGAAGTTAAGGAATATGTCTTAAACGCAACAGAAAATGGTTTATCAGGTGTTATTGAAGTAACTACAGCTATCAATGATTCTGAAGGTAATTCAAGTGTAAACAACACTTATTATCTAGTTAATTTAACTTCTAAGAATGTAGAAGACTTCCGTGATGAATTTGTAACTCTAGTAAGTGAAAATATCGATAAGGATACAATCATCAACAAGTTATTAGAGAAATATAACTTAGAAGTTCATGATCAAAGAATCTACGAATTATTAAAAGCTCAATATGAGGCTGTAAAATAATGTGTATCTTCTGTGAGATTGTTAATGGGAATATCCCTTCTAAGAAAGTCTATGAAGATGATAACTTCTTAGCTATCTTAGATTTGAGTCAAACAACTTATGGTCATACACTAGTTATGCCAAAGAAACATTATGATAACTTCTTAGCTATGCCAGCTAATGAAGCAGGTAAACTTATGGAAGTTGTCAATATTGTAGCCAATAAGATTTATAAGAATCTAAATTGTAATGGATGCAATATCCTTATGAATACAAATGAGGTTGCAGGACAAACAGTTATGCATACTCATGTTCATATTATTCCAAGATACAATGAAAATGATTCTATTGAGATCAAATTCACTGAAAACAAATTCGATCTTGATGAAGTCTTAACTAAGATTAATGGTTAACTTAAAAGACTATCACTTATCCGATAGTCTTTTTTTATTACCCCTTAATAAAAAAGGTATCCACATTCATGAATACCTTTTAATATTTTATTTAATTGTAACAATCTTCATCATATTAGCACTGCCCTCACCTGTAGGATAACCTGCAGAAATAACTACAAGTTCACCAGGCTTATGGCCAAAGGCCTTGCATACAGCACTAGCTAATTCATCATCGTTTGTAAGATCATTTTGAACTCTTGAAATAACAGGAGTTACACCAGCATAAGTCTCTAATGCATGTTGAGTTTGTTTATTGAAAGTAACTGCATAAGTAGGACAAGCTGGTCTATATTTAGAAATAACCTTAGCAGTTGTACCACCTTGAGTGAAGACAACAACAGCACCAACAGGAAGTGTTAATGATGCATCAGATACCGCAATGCCGATAGCATCTTGAATAGTATCATGCTTATATTGTTTCATTGTCTCTAAGTGTTCTCTAAATGGGAAGATGTCTTCAGCAGTTTCACAAATTGAAGCCATTGTCTTAACTGCTTCTACTGGATAATCACCAGCAGCTGATTCAGCAGATAACATAACCGCATCACTACCATCTAGTACTGCATTGGCAACATCACTTGCCTCAGCTCTTGTACAACGAGGATTCTTAGTCATTGAATCTAACATATGAGTAGCAGTAATAACTGGTTTACCATATTGGTTAGCCTTTTTAATGATAAGCTTTTGATAAATTGGAACTCTATCTGGACTTACTTCTACGCCTAAGTCACCTCTTGCCACCATTACGCCATCGGCAACATCTAAGATTTCATCGATATTGTCAAAGCCTTCTTGGTTTTCAATCTTAGCGATGATTTGAATACTAGGTTTACCCATTTCAGCAAGAATCTTTCTGATTCTTAATACATCATCAGCTCTTCTTACAAATGAAGCTGCGATGAAATCTACATTTTGTTCGCAACCAAATCTTAAGTCAGCATCATCTTTTTCAGAAATAAATGGCATAGTTAATTTAACACCTGGAACGTTACAACCTTTTCTAGATGCTAAGATACCATTTACTTGAACTTCACACTTTAATTCATCACTTGATTTTTCAATAATCTTTAATTGTTGTTTGCCATCATTGACAAGGATTACATTGCCTTCTTTTACGTCATTGAATAGTTCAGGACACTTGATAGTAACTCTATCATGAGTTCCCAAAATATTTTCTTTACATAAAGTAACAATGTCACCTTTTTGGTAAGTTTCCTCACCATTTTCAAAGTCACCAAGACGAATCTCAGGACCCTTTGTATCAAGTAAAATGCCTAAGTTAAGTCCATTTTCCTTTTCAACTTTTCTAACTAATTCAATGTTAGCTAAGTGATCTTTGTGTTCACCATGAGAAAAGTTAAGTCTAACAACATTCATACCAGCATTAGCCATAGCTAAAATAGTTTCATAATTGTTAGAACTAGGACCTAAAGTACATACAATTTTTGTCTGTTTAAATATGCTCATAAAACCTCCAACAAAAAAATATTTTAATCTTTTTAACTTGATTATACAAGTCTATCAAACAATCTATATAAATCTCTTTTTGACTCTTTCGGCATATATAAAGCTTCATCAATTGGCATATTAGTAATTTGATTACTACGAATGCCACAACAGTGTCCACCAACACCATCTAAAAGTAAATCAACCGCATGTTCACCAAGTCTAGATGCCAAAACTCTGTCATTTGGAGTTGGACTACCACCTCTTTGAATATGGCCTAATACTGTAGCTCTACCAGAGAATCCAGTTCTTGATGTAATCTTGTTAGCCAAAGAATTAACATCAGTTAATTTCTCAGAAACGATCACAATCGCATGATTTTTACCCTGTCTATCTAGATATGCAAGCTTTTCAATAATTGCCTCTTCATCAAATCCAGTTTCAGGAGTAACCACAATTTCAGCACCAGTAGAAATACCAGACCAAATAGCCAAATCACCACATCTATTGCCCATAACTTCAACGATTGAACAACGGTGATGAGAACTTGAAGTATCTCTTAATTTATCGACACATTCTACAATTGTATTTAGTGCAGTATCAAAACCAATTGTAAAATCAGTACCCGCAATATCATTATCGATAGTACCAGGTAAACCTATACAGTTAATACCTTTTTTAGTTAAAGTTAGAGCTCCTCTATAAGAACCATCGCCACCAATAACAACAAGTGCATCGATATTATGAGATTTCAACATCTCACAAGCCTTATCTTGAACAGCTTCTTCTTTAAATTCAGGAAGACGTGCAGAACCTAAAATAGTACCACCACGAGATAAAATATCAGAAACACTAGATCTATTAAAGTCTACATAATTGCCTTCAATTAAACCCTTATATCCATCTTTAATACCAACAACATCAATGCCATTAGCCAAGGCGTTACGAGTAACTGATCTAATGGCAGCATTCATACCTGGAGCATCGCCACCAGATGTTAAAATACCAATTTTTCTAATCATAAAGTTTCCCTTCTTTTGTTTTGTCCTTTCAAAACATAACTCTCACTTAACATTTCAACTCTTTCTACAAATCTCTTTGCCCTGATTTTACTAGAACTATTCTTATCAAAAGTATAATGTTCCAGCAAATCCTCAACAGGAAGATTAGAAGTAAAAATAGTAGTTAGCTTATTCTCCATACGATAATCTAAAATATTAAATAATAAATCATCTCTTGAATAAGTACTAACCGACTCAGAACCTATATCATCAATAATTAGATAAGTAACTTCTTTAATATCATTTAAGATTTGATTATAAGTTACTTGATCATTAATTATTAATTGTCTCATTTTATTCACAAAGAAATTGGCCTTAATAAAAGCTACCTTCTCACCATTTAAAGCTAAAGTATTAGCTAAAGCCATGCACATATAAGTCTTGCCAACACCCAAGTCACCATGAATATATAAGCCCTTTTTAGTTTTATGTTCAGCTATACCATTAACCTTAGCCAATAAACCGAGAATATCATTATCTGGTATTTCAATATTCTTAAGATTCAATTGCTTATAAATATCTGGAATATCAGAATAGATATAATTAGCCCTTATCTTATCATCATTTCTTTTTTCAAAATACTTCTCGCAATAAGTCACCTCGTTGTAGACAGAAGTATCACAATTTAAAGTAAGAATCTCACCTTTTTTAGCTTGCATGCAAGTATCGATTCCCTTACAATTCTTACAAATCTCAAGAGAAGAAGCACAATCCAAAAAAGAACTTAAATGAGTAGCTAAATATTCATCGCTTATATTATTCTTATCTATAAATTCTTTAATATAAGGATATTTTTTAATTAAACTTAGATAATCAATCATCATTGTCCCCTCATCCTTCTTAAAGCTTCCAATTCTTCATCTGTTGCCTTAATATTTTTAGAATCATCATAAGTTGGTTCCTTGAACACATGACTCTTATTCTTATTCTTACCATTTAAACGATCTATACATTCCTTAGCTGTCTTAACATCATTGTGATGCATATCATTAGCCAAAGAATAGATATATTTTTCAATTAATTTATTATCATTATTTTCCAAAACATATTCTAATAAGGCATTAATAACTTCGATATTCAAATGATATTCATGTCCAAGTTCAAAGATGATTTTTCTATCTAAGACTGTAGCTTCCTTGCCATTTAACTTAGACATTAAAAAAGTGATACAAGGAACATTATAAGCTGCATCTTCGACACTTCGATATGGAGATATATGTTTTTGACATTTATATCTAAATAAATTCAAATTAAAATCAGGATCATTTGTTTTTATGCACGAGAAAACAAGGGGTCTCATACTCTCTAAATCAATATTATATAAATCACCCATCATCGCGATTTCTTCAATCACCTCAGGCGTACGATACTTTATAGGAAAAGCATTTATTTCGCATTCTTTTAAGAAAGCATTTATATCAAAATAAGTACCAAAATTATATTTAACAGTTTCTTGTTTCTTTAAACCAGCTTCTTTTTCCTTAGTCCAAGAAGAAAGTTCTTGAGGATTAAAACGACATGACACATCATCAAAACCCTTATGCTTACCAAAAGTTTTAGCGTTGCTCAATAGACTTTGATAATAAGTACTACTTGTCTTATTAATTAAGACTCTAGGTAAGATATCATCACTTACAAATTCTTCAATACTCAAAGGATCATTTAAAATAAAAATATAAGTATTTTCATCTTTTTTCTTTAAAGTATTCACCAAACGATATTTATTCAAAAGCTTCATGCATTCTTCAAATTGATTGATTGAATATCTTAAAGAATTTAAAAGATCATTAAGCTCATAAAAACGACTAGAACTATCTTTCAAACACAAAAATTCATATAAATAATGAGCATCATTACCAATCAAAGGGTTATAAAAAAGAATCAAGGCTTTACGTCTTTTATAACTTAAATCAACATTTGATTCTACTTTAAATAAATCACTTCCAAGCATTCTTACTTAACCACCTGTCTATCTTCTCATAAAGAGAAAAAAGACTAGAATCATTATATATTATTACATCACTTCTTTCTATCTTCTCTTTTATAGACATTTGGTTTTTTATACGCTGTTTACTTTCTTCAATACTTAGTCCTCTATCAACTAATCTTTCTAAAGCAATCTTCTCATCAACTACTACAAGTAATATCTCGTCAAAATATTTATCCCAGTTTACTTCAAAAAGTAAGGGCACTTCCGCAAAGAAAGGATCATGTTTACCACTTTCCTTTTTCATCCTTTCAAGAATTAATGGATGCATAATTGACTCAAGTAACAATCTTTTCTTTTCATCATTAAAGACAATATTAGCCAACTTCTTTTTATCTAATAAGCCATCATCATAACATTCAGGAAAATATTCAACCAAAATATCACTATTTAATAGTTCCCTATTAGCCTCATCACAATCAAACACAAAATAGCCCTTATTCCTTAAATAAGAGGCCACAGTGCTCTTTCCTGAACCAATAGTACCTGTAATAGCTATCTTCATTTTTGACAGTTAGGACAATAATAAGTGCCCCTTCCTTTCAATTTAACCTTAACAATATCGCCACCACATTTAGGACATGTCTTCATCGTATGACATCTTAAAGATTGTTGAAACCTTCCTGTCACACCAAGAGAAGATGTATATGATCTAATGGTAGTTCCACCACACTTAATAGCCTCGCCTAATACCTTACGTGTTTCATTTATTAAATTAACGATATCAACATCACTTAAATCACAGCCCTTTTTAAAAGGACTTACCCCAATACCGAATAAAATCTCATCATCATAGATATTACCAATACCAGCCACAAAAGATTGATCTAATAATATCTCTTTAATAGGATTTTGTTTCTTAGATAGATAGTTCTTACAATATGAGAGATTAAATCTCTCATCAAAAGGCTCCGGACCTAACTTCTTAAATATTGAATAATCACCAGTTTTAGGGATAAGCTCCATCCTACCAAACTTTCTCACATCATGATAAAGAAGCAAATGACCATCATCCAACTTAAAAATAATATGAGTATGCTTATCATACTTGTATCCATCTTCCACATAGAAGTATTTACCTTCCATCCTTAAATGAGAAACAAGTGTAATATCATCCATCTCAAAAAGAAGATACTTACCTCTTCTTTTGAAATCTCTAAAATGTTGACCAATCAATTTATTTTTAAAATCAGCAACATCACCCTCGACAATCGGTGCATACAAAACAGCGATATCTAGTATCTTCTTATCTTTTATCTTTGTTTCAAGTGTTCTTAAAACAGTTTCAACCTCAGGAAGCTCTGGCATTATTTCGCCTCGTACCAATTCTTACCAAGAGATAAAGAAACATCCAAATTCACATCCAACTTATAAGCATTAATCATTGTATCCTTAACCAACTTTTCCATTATTTCAACCTCATCCTCAGGCACCTTAAAAATCAATTCATCATGAACCTGTAAAATCAACTTAGACTTCAAATTATTCTCTTTTAAGACATTAGTCATCTTAATCATCGCAATCTTAATAAGATCGGCAGCAGACCCCTGAATTGGCGAATTCATAGCTGCTCTTTTACCAAATTCTCTTAAAGCCCACTTATTAGACTTAATCTCATCGATATATCTTCTTCTATTAAGCATCGTCTTAACATAACCATTATCTTCACAGAATTTAATCTCCTTATCCATATATTCTTTAATATTAGGATAAGTAATAAAATAATTCTCTATATACTTAGATGCATCCTTATACGACAAAGAAGTTTGATTAGCCAAACCATATTCGCTAATACCATAGACAACACCAAAATTAACAGCCTTAGCATGTCTTCGAATTAAAGGAGTAACATCCTCTTTCTTAACATGGAAAACATCCATCGCAGTCAAAGTATGAACATCAATGCCCTGATTAAAGGCGTCAATCATCTTTTGTTCATGAGCTAGGGCAGCTAATACCCTTAATTCAATTTGTGAGTAGTCACAAGATAGAATTAAGTGATTAGCTGATGGTTTAAAGGCCTTTCTAATCTCCCTTAATTCCTCATCCCTAATAGAGATATTTTGCATATTAGGCTCACTACTTGAAAGTCTACCTGTAGCTGTTGAAGTTTGAGAGAAAATAGAATGAATCTTACCATCACTGCCTATATATTTCTTTAATCCTTCAGCATAGGTAGAATTCAATTTAGAATATTTACGATAATCAAGAATTTTAGAAATAATTGGATGATAATCAACCAACTTATTAAGCACTTCCGCATCAGTGCTATCCTTTTTTAGATTAGGCAAATCTAGCTTATTGTAGATGATATCTTTAAGTTGCATTGGTGAATTAATATTAAATTCTTCACCAGCTAATGCATAGATATCACCTTGTAGTTCCTTTAACTTTTCATTAGTCTTAGAAGCTATTTTATCTAATTCATTAATATCGCAAGAAACACCCTCTTTTTCCATCTCGTATAAGACATAAGAAAGTTCTAATTCGATATTTTTGTAGTAATCTAATAAATCATATTCATTTAATTTATCCAAAGCTTTAGGATAAATATCTACCATATATGAAGCTACTTCAAAGCTATAATTCAATACTTCACTTTCATTAAATTCCAATGGTTTTTTAACGGTTCCAAAGATATCCTTTAAATGTTTCTTTAGGCTATGACCATAGGCATGACAAATCTTTGGTAAGTCATTGTGATTGTTGTTGATTAAAAAACACATCAAGAAAATATCATCGGTATTTTTACCGATAGAAATATTGTGATAATCAAGATGATGTTTAATATCCTTTAGTCCATAGACTATTTTGGGTTTATCACTAGCTAAAAAACTCAAAGCTTCTTCATCTTTCTTTAAATTTTCTAAACTAATATATTCTCTTTTATCTTTATCCGCAAAAACTACACCATATAATGATCTTTCATAATAAGAAAAATCATCTGATACAAAGTAGATAAAAGGATTATCAAAAATAGAAATCTTATCTACTTTTTTACCTTCAATCACCTTTGGTTTACTTGCATATTGTTTATTAATCAAAGAATACATCTCATATTTTTCAAAGAAAGCATTCTTTCCCTCTTCATCAATATCCAACTTAATATCATCTAGATTAACATCTAATTCATAGTCAGTAAGAATAGTAGCTAACTTCTTAGAAGTAAAACATGAATCTTTATCATTAATCAATTTTTCCTTCAACTTGCCCTTAATTTCATCTATATGTTCATAGATTCCCTCACATGTATCATATTCATTTAAAAGCTTTGTAGCAGTCTTTTCACCAACACCATCTACACCCTTGATATTATCTGATTTATCGCCTGCAAGCCCCTTAAAATCAATGATTTGATAAGGTTTTAAAGAATACTCGGCATATAAAGCATGTTCATCTAAAACACCAATATCAGACATGCCTTTTTTCATGCAACAAATCTTAATATGTTTATTATCATCAATTAATTGAAACAAATCATGATCGCTTGAAAAGATGGAAATATCACCTTTAAACTTATTGGCTAAGATACCAATAATATCATCAGCCTCAATCTCATCATATTCTAAATACTTAATATTGTAGGCATTAAGCATATCTCTTACTAAACCAAATTGTTCAACTAGTTCAACAGGAGTTTCTTTTCTGCCAGCCTTATAATCAGATGCCATCTGATGTCTAAAAGTAGCCTTACCCTTATCAAAAGCCACACAACAATAATCAGGTTCTACCATCTTAATAGCCTTATTAAGCATATTCGCAAAAGCATAAACTGCATTAGTATAAGCTCCAAAAGATGTTTTCATGATATTAGAAAAACTAGTCGCATAAAATGCCCTAAATAAGACGGAATTACCATCAATTAATAAAATTTTCATTTTATTCTCCTTCACTTGATACGATTGAATTTAAGACAGCAAGGTTCTCATACATTAAAGTTAGATAATCCTTGTTGTCAGTTCTTTGAGTAGTTGTCAAAGAAGAAATATTAGAAAGATTAACTCTTTTTAAATTCAATTCTTTTTCAAGACTTGAAAATAAATCAAGCATCGTCTCAGACATATTTGGTTCATAAACAATATATTCAACCTTATCAGCAATAATTCTATCTTTAATAATTTGTAACTCTGATTCGGTTGGTAAAGCTCCATATCTTGATAAACAAACGGGATATACTTCAATACCATAAGCCTTTTGCCAAGAGCCAAAAGATGGAGTCATTGAAACAAACTTAATATGCTTATTTTCTTTTACAAGAGTTGTAGCTAAATTTTGATAAGCAGCATCCAAAGTAATTAAATCATTTTCTAAAGTCTTATAATTCTCTTCAAAATAAGCAGCTTGCTCAGCATAATTACTAGATAAATTTGTATAGATTTGTTTAGCCATAGACAACATGCCAATAGGACTTAGCCATAAGAATAAGTCATTAGTATAAGTGTTTGTCTCTGCAAACATCTCACCATCATAATATGGATTTTCTACATAAGTAACACTACCATTAACATTTACTGGTGTATAGCGCTTAAAAGAATAGATACTTGAAGCACTTAAATCAACCTTGCTAGCATCAGAATCTAAAATATCATCGCCATAAATAGTCATATAGGGTTCTAAACCATTGATATAGTAAAAGGAAATAGTATTATCAATGATATCTTGATAATTTGAAACGATATTGGCATTTTGAATATCAGCACCATTTTGAATGGAAATAGTCTGAATTCGATCACCACCGATTCTATTCAATAAATATCCAATAGGATAACAAGTATATGTATGATATGTTTTTACGCCCTTACTAGTGGTACAAGCACATAAACAAAATATTGTAAGTAGACATAATAATTTCTTAAAAAACTTCATACCAAAATTATACAACAAAAATGCCCTCTTCTAATTTTAGAAAAGGACATTTCACATATAATTCATATTCTTACTTAGACAACTTAATATAGTAAATCGGATTACCCAAATCCTTAAACTTAGTCTCATAACCAGTTAAAGGCTCGTCACGCTTAATAGAATGATAATCATAATTGATATCTAAGGTCTTTAAATTAGCATCTTTAAAGTACTCTAATGAGTCCATAAAGAAGTCTTTATTATCAGTCTTGAAGATAATAGTTCCATCATCCTTTAAAAGTTCCTTATACTTTTTTAAGAAAGTTGGATAAGTAAGTCTTCTTTTATGATGACCAGACTTAGGCCAAGGATCAGAGAAATGTAAATAAATACGGTCAATAGAACCCTTATTTATATATTCTTCAATCTCATTAGCATTTCTTAATAAGACCTTAAAGTTATCTAATTCATATTCAGAAGCCTTAATGATGGCCCTTGCCACACAAGTTTCATCTTTTTCAAGACCAACATAATAGATATCTTTATCTCTTTTAGCACTATCACAAATAAAATCACCCATGCCCATTCCTATTTCTAGATAAATTGGCATAGTAGTCTCAAATTCTTTTAAATCTTCTAAAAGATAAACCTTTTCTTCATCTAAAAAAGGTCTAACCCACTTCTTCTTTCGCATTCGCATAAAAGAATTATACCATAAGAAAAACTCGGTTACCCGAGTCATTCTATTTATCCAAGCATACCGCCATCAACTCTTAATACGGCACCTGTGATATATGAAGCATAATCACTAGCTAAGAAAACAAAAGCATTAGCGATATCTTCTGGTTGACCAAGTCTTTGTAGAGGTACTTGCTTAGACATAGCCGCGATAATCTCTTTTGGAGCTTGAGCCATCATATCAGTCTCAGTAATACCAGGAGCAACACAGTTAACACGGATATTATCCTTGCCAACTTCTCTGGCAAGTGAAATAGTCATGCCATCAACCGCAAACTTAGAACCAGGATATACGATAGCACCAGGAGTACCAACTCTAGATACCATTGAAGAAGTATTAATGATACAACCTCCACCATTTTCCTTCATTAAGTTAATAACCTTCTTTGAACATACATAGACACCCTTAACATTGATGGCAATAATTCTATCAAAAGTTTCATCATCAAAGTTGTATGTAGGGCCACTAGCTGCTAAACCTGCATTGTTGATTAAAATATCAACCTTACCAAAACGAGCAACCACTTCATCAAAGGCAGCACCAACGCTTTCAGCATCATCAAGCTTAGGACAAATACCCATTACAGAATCGCCATATTCGTTCAATTTTTCTAAAGCCTTGTCTACGGTCTCTTGTCTTGAACCACACATTGCAACCTTAGCACCTTGTTTTAAGAATGCTTCAACAGTCGCAAAGCCAATACCTCTTGTACCACCTGTTATGATAGCAACTTTGTTTTCTAATAATTTCATATTATAATTCTCCCTCACTATTTAATATTATACTATGATAATTATTTAACAAATCATTAAAAAGAAAATGGTGACACCTTAGTATCACCATCATACTTGATTAATTATCCAAGCTTCTTACCGAAGAATCTTCTTTCGCCCTTAGGAGCCTCTTCCTTAGATTCGAGCCCAAGATTCGAGTCCTCAGATTCGAGCCCAGATTCGATCCCCTTATTGCCTTCTTTCTTCTCTGGCTTTGGCAACAATTCCTTGGCACTTACATTGACTCTACCTTTTTCGTCAATTTCCATAACCTTAACCTTGATCTTATCACCAATCTTTAGAACATCTTCAGGCTTAGCAACACGATCATGAGAAATCTTAGAAACATGAAGTAAAGCATCTTGTCCCTTAAAGATTTCAACAAAGGCACCAAACTTTTCAAGACGTACTACAGTAGCATCATAGATGTCTCCAACTTGAGCAACTCTAGCGATATCTTGAATAATTCCCTTAGCCTTATTGATAGTTTCTCTATCCATATGGTATAAAACAACCTTGCCATTATCATCGATATCAATCTTAATGTTGTCGCATTCTTCAATAATCTTATTGATTTGTTCACCACCCTTACCAATAACATCTCTAATCTTATCAACAGGGATAGTGAATGTATCCATCTTAGGAGCATACTTAGAAACATCCTTACGAGGTTCACTAATACATGCCATCATATTATCAAGAATCTCTAATCTACCTTTCTTTGCTTGAGCTAGAGCTTCTTCAAATACTTCACGCTTAATACCAGTACACTTGATATCCATTTGAAGTGCTGTGATACCATCCTTAGTACCAGCTACCTTGAAGTCCATATCACCATAGTGGTCTTCCATACCTTGAATATCAGTCAAGATAGAATAAGAATCACCAACTTCAATTAGACCCATCGCAACACCTGCAACAGGGGCCTTAATTGGAACACCAGCTGCCATTAATGACATAGTACCAGCACAGATTGAAGCTTGAGAAGATGAACCATTAGATTCAACAACTTCAGCAACTGTTCTAATTGCATATGGGAACTCTTCTTCACTTGGAATAACTTGCTTAAGAGCTCTTTCACCTAAGGCACCATGACCAATTTCTCTTCTACCAGGATTGCCCATTCTACCTACTTCACCAACTGAATAAGGTGGGAAATTGTATTGATGCATGAAACGCTTCTCATCAACCTCAGTTAAGTCATCGATGATTTGATTATCACCTAAAGGACCTAAAGTTGTAATTGATATAACTTGTGTTTGACCACGAGTAAACATAGCAGAACCATGAACTCTAGGAAGTAAATCAATTTGAGAATCTAGAGGTCTAATCTCATCCAATGCTCTACCATCAGGTCTAATCTTTTCAACTGAGATTAATCTTCTAACTTCATTAGCGATAATTTCAGTACAATATTCATTTGTTTGCTTAACAAGCTTATCGATTTCCTTTTCACTTAAAGTTGTATCCTCTTCAAAATGAGCTTGCATATTCTTAGTAATGCTTTCTTGAGCATTATAAGATTCTAACTTATCATGAATTGAAACAGCCTTCTCTAAATCAGCCTTGCCATTAGCATCAACATATTCCTTAATACGTGGATCGATTTCATAAAGAACAACTTCCATCTTTTCCTTACCGACCTTAGCGATAATTTCTTTTTGGAAAGCACATAATTCTTTAATCTTTTCATGACCAAACATCAAAGCATCTAGCATTAATTCTTCAGAAACTTCTTTAGCGCCAGCTTCAACCATATCGATTGCAGTCTCAGTACCAGCAACTGTTAAGTCAATTAATGATTCATTCATTTGTTCAACACTTGGGTTAACAACAAATTCGCCATTGATATAACCAACTTTAACACCAGCAACTGGACCATTGAAAGGAATATTTGAAATACATAAAGCAAGTGATGCACCAAATAATGCAGCCATTTCAGCTGAACAGTCAACATCAACAGACATTACAGTATTTACAACTTGAACTTCATTTCTAAAACCTTCAGCAAATAAAGGTCTAATAGGTCTATCAATTAGTCTAGCAGTTAAAGTAGCATGTTCACTTGGTCTACCTTCTCTTCTTAAGAAGCCACCAGGAATCTTACCTACAGAATATAATTTTTCTTCAAATGATACTGTTAGTGGGAAAAAATCAGTATCCTTAGCAACATTGCTTGCACAAGCAGTTGATAATATAACAGTGTCCTCATAACGGACTAGAACAGACCCCCCAGCCTGTTTTGCGATCTCACCAGTCTCAACTGTAAGTTTACGACCATAGAAATCTAAAGTAAAAACTTCTTTCATTTAATCTCTTCTTTCTTTCTAACTATTTGATTATACAAAATAAAAATGAGATTTCCAAAAAGATTAATTAAAATCTCATTATTTATGACATTATAGCTTTATTTATAGTAAGAACTATATTTTTTATTATCTTATTTAAGTTTTTTACTTTCTTAGCGTTTTTCTATTAGGAGAAAGTTAAGTAAACAATTCCATCATTTTTATGGTATATTATAAGTGAGCTTGAAGGGTGTGGTAGTTAGCTCCTACTGGCAAGTCCGAAAGAATTAAAAGGTATCGGTAAGTCAAACCAAGGGATAGAGATCAGATGTCCCCGTCCTGTGTCCCGGGATTTAAAACAATGGGAATTCGCATGCGTTTAGGCTAAGCTGATCATATTTACCGGATTATCCGGTTTTTATTTTACATATGATTATAAATACAATAAAAGAATACGAAGATATTAATAAACTAATATTTGATAATTTTTTATACTATAAGAATAATCTTTTAAATAAGATTGTTCTTATAGATTTTAATGGTTACTTTATGGCAATTAAAATGTCAAAAGAGAACCTTAAACATTTGCTTGGATTACATAAAAGCTATAATAGCATTTATCAAAATAATGCTTTTTCTTGTTTTGATTATATAGAGAAAATGTATCATTTAAATAAAGATTTAAAAGTAATCAGATACGAAAAGTTTATATCGGACGAATTATCAAGATACGAAGTAGAAATCATTGAAAGAAATTTATATTTTAGAGAAATATTCGAAAGCTTGTTATTAAACCCAAAGATATATTCTCATAGATTTCAAAATTTAAATTCTAATATGAAATACGATTATTTTCACAATTATATTTTGGATTTTAATAATAAAATTCTTTGTTTAACATCAGGAGAAAATGATAACTTATTTTATCCATCATCAATAATTGATAAAAATATTAACGATATGAGAAGTGAGATTCCTTTTAACGCAATAGATGTTAAACTGTTAACAATAAACGAATTCAATAACATTAAAGATAAATTAGATTTTATAAAGCCAAACACAAAGCAAACCTCTAATGCCGATAAAAAGAAAACTAATAATATAAAATTTATTAATAAGAAAAATGTAAACAGTATAAACAAATTGTTGCCTGCCGACTATAAAATCAAAAAAGGTTCTGGTAAAAAATCACAATATATTTTAGTAAAGAATAATGAAATTGTTTGCATAGATATTCAAGATAAAATTAAATCAATTAATTTAGAATCGTCAATAGAAGAAATAATGGTTTTAATTAAAGAAATAAATACAGGCGAGCATTAGCTCGCCTAATAATTTTTTTATAAGAATAAACTCAATGACACTCTATTTCTTTCCTTATCAATCTCGATGACATAGACATCAATGATGTCGCCTACTTCTAAGTAATCATAAGGGCTAATATTTCTTTGTTTAGAAATCTTAGACTTATGAACTAAACCATCATCATGTAAACCGATGTCCACAAAAGCACCAAAGTCAACAACATTTCTTACAACACCCTGTAATTTCTCACCAATAGACAAGTTATTTATATCAATCTTATCTGACTTTAAGATTGGTCCAGCATAATCATCACGATAATCTCTTAAAGGCTCAGACAAGTTCTTAATAATATCAGCCACTGTATAAACATCACTCTCATACTTACTAGCTAAAGATTTTACATCATCATTAGTTAAAGCTTCCTTAAGTTCTTCACTACCCAAAGCTAAACCCTTGTGTTCCATCAAGATATTCTTAGCCAACTTATAACTTTCAGGGTGAATAGAAGTCATATCCAAGGCTTCCTTGCCATCCTTGATTCTTAAGAAACCAGCAGCCTGTTGGAAAGCCTTAGCACCTATCTTATTAACCTTCTTAAGTTCTGATCTGTTACTAAATAAACCATTCTCATTACGATAATTAACAATTTCATTAGCACTAGACTTATTTAAGCCTGAAATATGTTCAAGCAATTCTTTAGAAGCTGTATTTAAATCAACACCAACTCTATTAACAGTCTTAAGAACTGTAAAATCTAGCTTCTCATCTAATTCCTTAGTAGGCAAATCATGTTGATATTGACCAACACCAATAGATCTTGGATCAATCTTAATAAGCTCAGAAAGAGGATCCAACACTCTTCTTGCGATAGATACAGCACTTCTTTCTTCTACATGCAAATCAGGGAACTCACTTCTAGCGTTCTCACTAGCTGAATAAACAGAAGCACCAGCCTCAGATACTAAAGTATACTTAACATCTAAACTATTCTTCTTAACTAATTCACTGACAAACTGTTCACTCTCTCTACTTGCAGTACCATTACCAATCGCAATTAAAGAAACATTATATTTCTTAATCAAATTAAGACAAATCTTCTCAGCCTCAGCAACCTTCTTAACAGGCTCGTGAGGGAAAATCTTATCGATATGTAATAGCTTACCAGTACCATCTAAGATAGCCAACTTACAACCAGTTCTAAAAGCTGGGTCAAAGCCCATAATACAATCAACTGAAACAGGAGCTTGTAGTAATAGATGTTCTAAGTTATTCGCAAACACTTCAATTGACTTATTAGAAGCTCTTTCGAATAAAGAAGACCATACTTCATTTTCAACTGAAGGTAGTGCTAAACGATCTAAACCATCAACAACCGCATCATATACCAAATCATTGACAATACTATCCCTATCTCTTGATAAACCACGGAAACAATAGCGATACAAGTATTCCTTATCATATTCAAAGCTAAACGAAATAATCTTTTCTTTAGAAGCTCTATTAATAGCCATGATACGGTGATCCTCAATATATTTTAGTTTCTCACTGTAATCATAATATTTCTTATAGACGCCCTTTTCATCCTTGACATCCTTTTTAAGCTTACAAACGATAAAAGAATAATTATTAATAGAATCTGTAATCTTCTCTCTAAACTTAGGATCATCACTAACCTTTTCCGCAATAATATCCTGCGCTCCTTTTATTGCTGATTTAGTATCCTTAACTTCATCGCTAAGATATTTACTAGCTTCTGTGTTGATATCGCCCTTATAAGGAAAACCCAACATAAAGTTAGCCAATGGTTCTAAACCCATTCTAATTGCCTCAGAAGCTCTAGTCTTCTTCTTTTGTTTATAAGGACGATAAATATCTTCAACCTCTTTTAACTTAGTACAAGCTAAAACAGCCTCTTTAATCTCATCAGTCAACTTACCAGAAGTTTCAATAATTCTTAAAACATCATTTTTACGCTCTTCGAGATTCAATTGATATTGATACTCTTTCTCAATCGCAAAAATTTGTTCCTCATCCAAATTACCGGTAGCCTCTTTACGATATCTAGCTATAAAAGGCACGGTAGCCCCCTGCTTAAGTAAATCAAGGGCAGCACTAACCTGCTTCTCCTTTACATTTATTGTTTCTGCAACATATTTGATTAAATCCATAAAATAAACCTCGCCTAACTATTCTACTCTACTGACTTTAACGATTCAACCATCTCAATCTTTCTTAGAGGTTTGCGTGTCAATAAAAGCACAATAATCGTAAACACAAAAGTAATTAAGAAAGAGGCAATATATGAGAAGAAAGTAATATTCATGCCAAACATAACCATGTCCATATTGATGACATTCATGACAAAATGATGTTCAAGTAAACCAAGTGGCATACCCACAAAACCACCGATAATACTCAATATTAAGATTTCTTTAAAGATATAAGAATCTACTTCCTTAGGTCTAAAGCCCAAGACCTTCAAAGTAGCTATCTCACGGGTTCTCTCTGCCACATTAACCTGTGTTAAGTTAATTAAAACCACAAGAGCCAAAGAACCAGCAGCCAATATAATTACCAAAATAATTAAATCCAAGGCCTTAATCATATTCTCAAAGTTGGCAATCATATTGCTGAAATCAAAAGTACTAGAATAATCCTTAAGTAACAAAGTATCCTTATTCAAGCTTTCGACATCATTAGACATTACCGCAATACTTGTATCATGTACCTTTTCATTAAAAGTTTTATTATAGTAATCATCAGACATAAACAAATAATGTTGGAAATACATCTCACAAATATCCGCAATAATCACATCAGCCTTAACACCATTATAAGATTCAACAGTAATGGTATCGCCCTTCTTGAGCTTATGATTCTTAGCATACTTTTCAGAAACAATAACACCACTATTTCTTAAATTCAAAATAGTCTTCTTATCAGTCTTGCGCAAATCCAATATCTCTAAAGCTTCACCAGTATCCATAACCTCTACAGTAATAGAATCAAGCTCCTCATTATCCTTATAGGCAGCTGAAGAATAAGACATAAAAGGTACTACTGTTTCGTTACTTACATCAGCTTTTAAAATATCTACATTCTCATCAACATGTAAATCATTCTCTAATTGAATTGTATAGTTATAGTTAAAAATACGATTATATTGAATCTCAACTACATCCCTTACTGAATCCTTGATGCCAAATCCAACTACCAGTAAACCAGTACAGCCAGCCACACCAATAACTGTCATAAAGAATCTGGACTTATATCTTATTAAATTACGGGCTGTGATCTTTGATGTGAATGATAACTTATCCCATATAAAAGGAAGCTTTTCAATAAATGTTTGTTTTGTAAGTTTAGGAGCCTTTGGACGAAGTAATGAAGCAGGAACTTCATTCAAATCACTTTTCACAACAAGGTAAGTCACCAACATCATCAATAATGAGAATGCTAGAAAAGAGATAAGCACATAACCTATCGGATAGAACAAGATCATCTTAGGAAGCTTATACAAAAGTCTCCAACAAGTATAAATTACGGATGGAAAAAGTATTTGACCAATAATAATACCTATTACACAACCTATTAAACTTGCCAAGAAGGCATAACCTACATACTTACCTGTAACTTCCTTCTTAGTATAACCAAGAGCTCTAAAAATACCTATTTGGCCCCTTTGTTCATCTACCAATCGAGTCATGGTTGTCATACAAACTAAAGCTGCTACCAAATAAAACAACAATGGAAAAGCATAGCCAATGGCTGTCATTTGTTTACAAGTTGCCTCAAACATATTACTACTATAGTGAGAATCACGATCTAGTATCATCCAATTAGCTTCAGGAAGCGCATCAATATCCTGTTGAGCCTTAATAAGCTTTGCGCTAGCCTTTTCTATTTCCTGTTCAAACTTCTTTAAATTCTCATTATATTCTTCTAAACCGCTATTATACTTTGCCTCACCGATATTAACTTGATATTGTAAAGCACCAATCTTTTGTCTATAAGTCTTTAAATTCTCGTTAGCCTCATCAATTACTTTTTGTAGAATTGCAAGTTCATAAACATTATCACTACCATTAATCAAAGAATCTAAACCACTTCCTAACATATTCAAAATCGTTTGAACATCAATATTCTCAATCTCATTCATCTTATTTTGAATTTGTTCATCACTGATACCCAATTCTTCTTTTTTATGATCAAGGGTATCCTGATAAGACTTTACTGTTTTCTCTAAACTACTAATAGCTGAATTTAAACTTGTGATTTGAGCCTTATAAGTAACTAAAGTGATATGAGCATCATCCAATTGTCTTTTCGCATCAGCCAATTTAGCCTCATTCTCATTCTTCTCTGTCTCAAACTTTAGTTTATTCTCATCTAATTCATTTTGAGCTTTCTCAACCACGATATCCCTATAAGTACCCTGATTGACAAAAGCTGTCTCTTCAACATTTGCCTTTAAATCAGTTACATAATCCTTATATGCCTTGGTATAACTTGTATATTCATCAGCACCATCTAAAGTTAAATAAATAGTCTTATATTGTTCACCAATAAAATTAGTATTAGAAACAAGAACTACCGCATTAAGCTCTGTATTATTTAAAGTAGAAGTGCCTAACATCTTAGATGTATAAGCAGGCGACTTAGCTAAACCCACAATAGTATATTCATCATATCTAAGTTCATTAGAAAGTTCATCTTCACTATTTAAATAAAGTTTTAACTTCTCACCTATCTTATAAGAACTATCAGTAACTGTAGTTTCAATCAATAAACATTCATGATTATTCTTAGGCTCTCTTCCTTCATATACCTCATACTTATTGACATCACGATTAAGTTCTTCAACCCTAACTACAATTTCCTTATCGTTATCACCCTTGGCATAAGTATCGACAAATCTAGAGGCAAAAACATCCTTTACTCCATCCGTTTCCCTAATCTTAGCCACATCATCAGCACAAAATCCATAGGTTGAATATAATTGTAAATCCTGTAGATCATTATCATCATTATACTTGTCCATGCTTTCTTTTAGGATTGTGGAACTAGACATTAGACCCATCATAAAGCCTGAACCAATAAGAACAATCAAAACAAGCGAAATAAAACGCTTATATGTTTTCTTAATCATTCTTAAAGTATCTAAATTAAAAGTCTTCATAATTAGTATTCAATATCCTCAATACTCATTGGATTTTCATTAATCTCAACTGATTCAATATGACCAGATCTAACTCTAATAATCTTATGACCCATATCTTTTAAAGCACTATTATGAGTAACAATCACAACCGTCATCTTTTCTTTAAAAGCTAAGTCTTGTAAAACCTTTAAAACTTGTTTACCAGTAACATAATCTAGAGCACCAGTTGGCTCATCACATAATAATAACTTTGGATTTTTTGCCACTGCCCTAGCAATTGCCACACGTTGTTGTTCACCACCTGATAATTGACTTGGAAAGTTATTAACTCTATTCTTTAAACCAACTAAATCTAATACTTCTAAGGCGTCTAGAGGATCTTTAGATATTTGTAGAGCTAATTCTACATTTTCCTTAGCAGTTAAATTTTGAACTAAATTATAGAATTGAAACACAAAACCTATATCAAAACGACGATAATCAGTCAATTCACTTTCAGTTGCGTTAGATATATCCTTTTCATCGACCACCACACTACCAGAAGTAGCAGTATCCATACCGCCTAAGATATTCAAGATAGTTGATTTACCAGCACCCGAAGCACCTAAAATAACTACAAATTCGCCCTTATCGATACCAAAAGAAACTTCATCTAAAGCTTTAATTTCAACCTCGCCCATCTTATAAATCTTAGATACTTTATCAAATTCTATATAGCTCATTTTTTATTCTCCATTAATTATTTTATTGATATCACTATTTAACATGTTTACATATGATCTAAAGTAAACAATAGACATTTGTTTAAGAACATAGACATTTAAATCATTCTTCAAGAGTTCCTTAAATCCCGCAATAATTGAAGATGCATAGGCTCTTGAAATTATTCTTATATATTTAGAAAAAAGCTTAGGAACCTGTAAATGACCTGTGATTAGGTTATAAATCAGTTTAGAAAACCAATCTAATAAAGAAGCATTTAACTTGGAATCCAACATCAATATCCTAAATTCATCAGGATATTCCTTATAGATATCAATCAGCTTATCGATGATTTGATCAATCGTTTTAAGCATCTCTTCATTATCTAAACTAAAACCATCACTCTCTTTAAAGAAAGATAATTGATTATTGGTTTCTTCTTTGATAAGTTCTTCGATTTTCAATAAACAAGGTTCGCATATCTTATTAATTAAATCTTCCTTATTATCAAAATAACGATAAAGATTGCCAACAGTAACCCCTGAATCAAGAGCAATCTTTCTTAAAGAGGCATTCTCATATCCTTTTTCTAAAAGTTCTTTCTTAGAAGCTTCTATTATTTTGTTTCTTACTTCTTCTTTCAATATCTGTGCCATATAATAAACATCCGTTCATTATTATTATACACAAAAATGAACGGATGTTTACCAATAAAAAAGAAGCGTTTAAGCTTCTTTAATGTTTAACTATTTTCTGATACCTAACTTAGTAATTAGATTTCTATATCTATTTACATCAGTTCTCTTTAAGTATTCCAAGAAGTTTCTTCTCTTACCAACCATCATTAATAGACCTCTATTAGAATGGAAATCCTTAGGATTCTTCTTCATGTGTTCAGTAAGTCTATTGATGCATTCAGTTAGAATAGCAACTTGTACTTCTACAGAACCAGTATCGCCTTCCTTAATAGCGTACTCTTTAATGATTGCTTGCTTTTCAGCCTTTGTTAACATTTTTAAATTCTCCTTCTATATATCTTTTATTCCGAGTAATAACTGGAGATATTTGTGTCATAACCCAGAATAAAGCTCATTAATGATATCATCCCCACTACAAGAAATCAACCAAAATAGTATTTAAAATCTCTAAATTGGTGCATATACAATGATTATCCTTAAATACTAGATACTCTTTGTTCTTTTCTAAGGCCTCTTTATATACATCCCTAAAGTCTTCACCATATCTTTTATAAAATAAGCCTAAATCTAAGCCACAAATAGTTCTTAAAGACATCATCACATTCTCAAATTCTAAATCTTGTTTATCTAAATAGATATCCTCACTTAGTAAGTCTTTCTTATTTATATAATTACGAACATTCTTAGTATAGGTATAGCGATGATTATTAACTTTACTACTAGCACCAGGTCCTAAACCGATAAAATCATCATATTTCCAATAGCCCAAATTATGTCTAGAATACATGTCATTTCTACAATAATTAGACACTTCGTAATGGTTATAATCCAAAAGCCTTTTCTCTATATATTCATACATATCAGCTTCTGTATCTTCGTCCAAGTGGTCATAACCCCTTCTATTAAACATTGTATTTTCTTCGATTGTTAATGAATAGATTGAGATATGAGGCACATCCAAAGATAAAATATCATCAAGAGTCTTCTTTAAGATATCCATAGTTTGAAAAGGTAAGGAATATATCAAATCAACCGAGATATTATCGATACCACTTCTTTTAATTAAATCAATCTTCTCTTTCACTAAACCAAAGTCATACTTACGATTCATGATTCTAAGTAAATTATCATCACTACTTTCAACACCCATTGAGATTCTATTGACTCCATATTTCTTCATAATCTCTAGTTTATCTTCATCAACACTCTCAGGATTTACTTCAATAGTATATTCAATTACACCCTTACTTAATGGATAAATCATACTCAATAAGCACTCTAATTCACCACTATTTAAAC
>OIYG01000393.1_pt1 | contig 44095 bp, 29 predicted proteins | sample 1587861 | NCBI WGS metagenome assembly OIYG01 (sample SAMN03283272) | human gut metagenome | biome: human-associated habitat; material: feces | host: Homo sapiens | place: Peru | collected 2012
TGATTAAGTGTGATTGTATTTGTGTTTGGCTAATTTATACGCGTAATTTTGGGTTGTGTATTTGTCCGACGCAAAGATAGTGATTATTTTCGAAACCACAAAATTTGTAGCGTACAAATTTAATCATTGCCCTCATTTTCTTCGCTACCGCATCCGATAGATCCACCGGATGGCCGAAGGGCCGAATTATTCGCCGAAGATTGTCTGCAAAAAGAATACCTGCGCGCCTTTCTACTGACAATTTCTGTGACATGTCACAGAAATTGTCAGTAGAAAGATGATTCCCGGTTCTAAAACTAATTTTATGGAAGAATTTGAAAGTTATATACACACAAATCATCGAAAGATTTGTCTGAACAGAAATATCCGCTTAACTTTGTACTGACAATTTCTGTGACAAGGCACAGAAATTGTCAGTAGAATGATAATCCAAAGAGACAACTACCTCCGCAAGCTCATAGCACGTCGGCACAACGGCATGATAAAAATCGTGACCGGCATTCGTCGTTGCGGCAAGTCATTCCTGCTCTCTACTATATATGCCAATTGGTTGAGAGAACAGGGAGTGGACGAAGATCACATTATCAATATCAATCTTGAGGACAGACGAAATGCTGCATTGAGGGAGCCGGATGCCCTGCTTGCTTATATCGATTCGAGGCTCAAGGATGACAGGATGCACTACATAATGGTAGACGAAATCCAACTTGTTCCTGAATTTGATGATGTGCTTAATAGTTACCTGAATATGCCAAATGCAGACGTCTATGTCACCGGCAGTAACGCGCGTTTCCTTTCAAAGCAGGTGAGAACGGAGTTTGCAGGCCGCGGCGACGAAATTCGGCTTAGACCGTTGTCATTCGGTGAGTATTATTCGGTATGCAAACTTGACAAGGCCGAAGCACTGCGTAATTATATGGTTTATGGCGGTATGCCTCAAGTAGTTCTCAAGGATTCCGTAGAAGATAAAGCCTCTTTTCTGAAGGCTCTCTTCGAGAAAACCTATGTAAGTGATATCGTGGTCCGATACAAGATTCGCGACAAAGAGGTGCTTGAGGAATTGCTCAACATTCTGTCATCGACTATCGGCGGGCTGACTAATGCGACCAAATTGGCAAACACGTTCAACAGTGTGAAGCATGAAAATGTAAGTCGCAATACAATAGTCAACTACCTTGAATATATCTGCGAGTCGTTTCTCGCCGAGAAAGCAGATCGATACGATATAAAGGGTAAGAGGTATATCGAAAGTGCCTCAAAATACTATTTCGCCGACTGCGGATTACGAAACGTCCGGCTGAACTTTCGACAAGTGGAATACACTCATCTGCTCGAAAATGTGATTTTCAACGAGTTGTTGGCTCGTGGGTTCAATGTTGATGTCGGCGTAGTTCCGAAGCAAGAACGAAATGAAAACGGCGGACGCGAGCGTCAATATTACGAGGTCGATTTTGTCTGCAACCAAGGTAGCCGCCGCTACTACATCCAATCGGCCTACCGGATGGTGGATGAACAAAAGGTGAAGCAGGAGAAACACTCGTTGTACGGCATTGACGACTCCTTCAAGAAAATCATCATATCGGGCGAGTACACCCCGGTGCTTCACGACGAGGACGGCATTGTCACCATCAGTATCTATGATTTCCTGTTGAATCCCAATTCGTTAGATTTATAGAGACTCCTGCTGTCCAATCCGTAGAATTCCTTTGGAAAGCGTAATATTAAGACCGTTGTGTCTTAATGTCGAGTTATTGTGCGGGCGCTATATATAGCGCCCTACTGTTTCTACCATTTTGACACTGTGGGAATAGGCGGATTGGGTCCGGGTCGGATGGTGGGGAGTACACACAAAAAAAGGAAGTGAGGCGCGACCTGAATGGTCACGCCTCACTTTTGTGTTCAAAACCGATTATTCGGCGGTGATATGCCGAATTCTGTCTGTATTAATCGATTTCTTCGTCAGCTTCGTAGCCGCCCATTTCGCGGATGGCGTTCTTGAGCATGACGTACTGCTGGAACAGGTGGTTGACAGCTTCTTCGCCTTGGGTGTAGTCGTGCATAGGGCTCTTGAGGAAGAAGCTCAGGAAGCGCTGGATGCCGAAGCGGCCGGCGCGAGCGGCGAGGTCGCTGAGCAGTACCAGGTCGAGGCACAGGGGAGCGGCGAGGATGGAGTCGCGGCACAGGAAGTTGATTTTGATTTGCATGGGGTATCCCATCCATCCGAAGATGTCGATGTTGTCCCAGCCTTCCTTATTGTCGTTGCGCGGGGGGTAGTAGTTGATACGTACTTTGTGGTAGTAGTTGCTGTAGAGGTCGGGCTGCTTGTCGGCTTCGAGGATGGTCTCGAGGGTGGACAGTTTGGAAACCTCTTTGGTGCGGAAGTTGGCGGGTTCGTCGAGTACGAGGCCGTCGCGGTTGCCGAGGATATTGGTAGAGAACCATCCGTTCAGGCCGAGGCAGCGTGTGCCGATGATGGGGGCGAAGCCGGATTTAACGAGTGTTTGACCGGTCTTGAAGTCCTTGCCGGCGATGGGCATCTTGGTTTGTTCGGCCAGTTCCCACATTGCGGGGATGTCGACGGTGGTGTTGGGAGCGCCCATGATGAAGGGAGCGCCTTCTTTGAGAGCTGCATATGCGTAGCACATGGAGGGAGCTACGTGCTCTTTGTCGTCAGCCTTCATGGCTGCTTCGAGGGCGGCGAGTTTGTAGTGTACTTTTTCGTCTACGGGGACGTAAACTTCGGTGGAAGCGGCCCACAGTACGACTATGCGGTCAAGGTTCTTGGCGGCTTTGAAGTCGCGGATGTCTTTGCGGATGTTCTCGACCATTTCCCAGCGGGTAGCGCCCTTCATGTAGTTTTCGCCGTCGAGGCGTTTTGCGTAGTTGTGGTCGAAAGCGGCGCGCATGGGCTTGATGGCTTTGAGCTCGTCGGCTACGGGTTCGATGTCTTTTTCTTTGAGCACTTCGGCGTTGATGGCCGACTCGTAAGCGTTGGCGGGATATACGTCCCACGCGGCGAATTCGATGTCGTTGAGGTCGGCGATGGGCACGATGTCTTTGTAGTGGAGGTATTTTTTGTCAGCACCTTTGCCCACACGGATTTTGTCGTATTGGGTCATGCTGCCTACGGGTTTGGCCAGGCCTTTACGGGTCATCAGCACACCGGTCATAAATGTTGTGGAGACGGCGCCGAGGCCGACTACCATCACGCCCAGTTTGCCTTGGGCGGGCTTAACATTAGGATTGCTCATAATAGTTGATAATTTACGTGTATTTTCTATTTTTGTAGTTTTTCAGACTCTTTCGGCATCGACGCAATCGGGGGTAATATACCGTGGGGATCACGGACGGACCTCCGAAAAAGTGGGACAAAGGTAGACATACTTTTTCAGATAGGAAAAGATTTTCGGGTAAAAACCTCCCTTCAAATGTTTAATATTATTAAATATTTGTCGTTTTAGCAAATCTTGGTTAAATCGGGCCTCATTTGGCGCTTTTGGGTTAAGATGTGTTAAGAGTGCAAAAGGCGGTTTTGTGGTGAAAACTACGGTTATCCGGCGTTGCATCGATTGTTCGGGACACCCGGACTGTTTCTGAATACCGCGTTTTTCGCCGCAAAAAACATGGCGAGTAAAAGTTGCCGTGCTTAACCTTTTTTAATATTTTTTTTTGTTACGTTTGCGGCTTTGGTACGTCTTTTGTAAAGAAGGCTCGGAGAAGGCCGTGCCGCACGGTGTGGCCTTTGAAAAGAGCGTAGATAGTATCTTCGTAAACAAAAACAATTTAAAATCCCGGAGGATTTGAAAAATGAAGAGATTTAAAGTTATGGTAATAGCGGCTGTGACGGTGACTGTGACGGCATCGGCGGGCACGATAATACCTAAGACTGCCATGTATGGCGACAGTGTAGAGAATGCTGACAGCGCCGGAGTCATGGCTGACAGCATCGAGGCAGACACGACAGATTACGAGACACTTAATGCCGTCACCGTCGAGGCGTCCATGCAGCGTACCGGCGCCGAAAAATCCGTGTACATACCCACCAAGCGCCAGCGCAACGCCTCGCAGAGCGCCACCGACCTGCTCTCGCGTATGGACATCCCGCAGATAAGCGTGCCTTTCGGGTCGACGGCCGTCAAGACCGTCAGCGGGCAGGCTGTCGCCGTATTTATCGATTATGTACCGGCGACTCAGGACGAACTCGAGATGATGCGCACCTCGGACGTGCTGCGCGTCGAGTACTTGCAGTCGCCTACGGACACGCGCTTCGGCGGCAAGACCAACGTCATCAATTTCATAATGCGCAAGTATGATTACGGCGGATATGTCCGCACACGTCTGTACGAAAACTTTTGGGCCAATTCCGGCCAGGCGCAAGTCAACGGACGATTCAATTACCGCCGTATGACCTTCGACGTCATGGGCTACGGATATTATTGTGCCAACGACCATACCGGTACGGCGCAAACCGAGACATTCCGTCTGCCCGACGAGACGGGCGGCATCAATACCATCGAGCGTCAATCCACGTCGACAGGCGCCAAATACCGCCGCAACGACTATAGCGCCAGCTTCCGCGCCCGCTACCTCTCGGACAAATTTACGGCCAACAACACCCTGGTATTCCGCGACACACGCATCCCACACAAAGACAGCCAAGGTGCGGTGACATATTCGGCCGGCGCATACGACAACTCGGAATACACCACCGTCAACAACAGCCGCAGCCGCAACGCCACCTACAGCGGATACTTCTACATAGGGCTGGGCGAGCGCAACTCGTTGACTATCCAGCCTTTCTACGCATACACATCCACGACCAACGGCACTGCGTATACCGAGGTCGGGCTGGCACCCATCATCAACGGCGCACAGGACTATACAAGCGTGGGCAACGCCTCCATAGAATACGGGCACACCTTTGGCGGCGGGCACTCCCTCACCATATACGGCTATGGCAAGTACGAACACAACCACACCCAGTATACCGGCAACACCGAGGCGCTCGACCGCACGTCCTCCTATACGGGGAACTTCGATGCCAGGTACTCGTTCAGCCGCGGCGGGTTCAGCTCTTCGGTGGGCTTCGGATGGAATCTGTCGCATATAGACTACAACGGCGTGCGCAACGACTTCAACTCGCCGTTTGCCGACGTGAACCTGCAATACTCGCCCAATTCCAAGAACTCGCTGAGCGCGTATATGCACACCGCCGGGTGGCCTGTATCCTCCAACTACAAGAGCGACAGGCTGATACAATCTTCGCCGCTGCTGTGGTACACCGGCAATCCGTTGCTGACGGCCTATCGTAGCTGGGACTTCGGCGTCCAGTACGTGTATATGCCCTCCAACGCCTGGCGGTTCAGCGGCTACGCTTACGGATGGCTTGTAGGCAATCGTGCCGCCTTCGATTATCAGCCATTTGAATATCAGCCGGGCAAGCAGGCACTCGTGCGCAACATCATCCAGCCCGCCGGCGGCTATGGGAGCTATAACGTCGGCATCTATGTCAACTGGCGCCCCCTCGGCGGAAAGTTCAACATCACCGGCAGCCTCACCGAAAGCATTACGCACAACGGACGACCCTACGACCTCGACAAGTCCGTCCTTTCGGGATATGTTCAGGCGATGTACTATGTCGGCAATTTCAACTTCGTAGTCGCTTACGTCAGCCGTATGTACTCATTTGATGATAGTATGTCAGGATTTTACACACGCTCACGGGACGCCTTTGCCGTGGCCGCCGGATGGGGCAACGGCTCGTGGAACGTCAATCTGCAACTACAGAATATGTTCCGCTGGCACTGGCGCACCTCAACCACCGAAATGGCCTCGGCGTACTACGATGTAACACGTCAGAACTACGGCGTCGACAACCACGCGTTGATACAAGCCAAGGTGACATACACCTTCGGCTTCGGCAAAAAGAGCAAGAGCGATTCCGAGGCCGACCTCAACCCCGACGCCGCAAAATCCGCCTCCGGCATCCTGCACTGATACCCGGGCTGCCGAGATAGCCGTAATGGCCGTGATAGCTGTAATAGTGCTGTTGCGGCCATTACGACTATTATAGCTATTATTAAGAATGTGTGAATTTTGTCGCAGACCCCTGAGAAACAAAAAAAAGTGGTATATTTGCACCTTGAAACGGCTAAGGCTCTGCCTGCGTCGATATTACGAGGATTTTAACGACGTAATACCATATACGACATATTGTTATGCACAAAAGAATGATATTAGGACTTGCTGCCGCGCTACTGGCCTCTTTGACAGGCAGCGCCGCCGAGAGTACGGTCACGACGCGTCCGCTGTGGATGCGCGATGTACAGATTTCGCCCGACGGGGCATCCATAGCCTTCACCTACAAAGGCGACATCTGGGTAGTGCCGACCCAAGGAGGTATGGCACGTCAGCTCACAGCCACCGACTACTACGAGACCACTCCCGTATGGAGTCCCGATGGTAAGAGTATAGCTTACGCCTGCGCCCGCCACGGCAACTTAGATGTCTTTATGATTGATGTACGCGGCGGACGTCCGCAGCGACTGACCTCCAACAGCGCCGCCGAGACACCCGAGGCCTTCTCGCCCGACGGCAAGAGCATCTATTTCTCCGCCGCCATCCAAGCACCGGCGACCAGCGCCATGTTCCCCTCCTCGCGCATGACCCAGCTCTACAAAGTAGCTGTCTCCGGAGGCGCTCCCGTGCAGGTACTCGGAACGCCCGCCCAACTGATGTCCTGGACCGACAAAACAGGCAAATCCTTTGTATATCAAGATGTCAAAGGCTTCGAGGACCAATGGCGCAAGCATCATACATCCAGCGTCACGCGCGACCTGTGGCTGTATGACGGCGCCACGGGCAAGCATACCAATCTCACCAACCGCGCCGGCGAAGACCGCAATCCCGTGGTGGCCGGCGACCGCCTCTACTTCCTGAGCGAGCGCGAGGGCGACAACTGCATCAACGTCTACACCGCCCCTCTGGCAGATGTAAGCAAGGCACAGCGCCTTACCGCCTTCAAGGGTAATCCCGTGCGCTTCCTGTCGCGCGGCGCCGACGGCACACTCTGCTTCGGGTACGACGGCGAGATATACACGATGAAAGACACGGACAAAGCTCCGCGCCGTGTCGAGGTATCACTCATAGACCCCGATGACCCTGTCGCCGAAAAAAAGAAAGTATCTTCCGGCGCAACCTCCGCCGCACCCTCGCCCGACGGCAAGAGCATAGCCTTCACCTATCGCGGCGATGTCTTTGTGACTTCCGTGGAATACACTACCACCAAGCAGATTACGCACACCCCCGAAGCCGAGTACGGCCTAAGCTGGGCCCCCGACGGAAAGACCCTCTACTACACCAGCGAGCGTGACGGCAACGCCGCCATATACAGCGCCGTAATGGAGCGCCCCGATGACGATATCAACTTCGAGAACGCCACCGCCATCAAGGAATCCGTGGTCGTCGCCGCCGACAGCCACGAACGCGCCCGCCCCGACATCTCGCCCGACGGAAAGAAAATGGCCTTTGTATACGACCGCACCAAATTGGCCGTGATGGACCTTAAGTCCAAGAAGGTCAAAGTGCTGACAGACGGCACCACCACACCCGAGCGCAACGGTAGTATCGGCTTTGTATGGAGCCCCGACAGCAAATGGCTGGCCACCGAAATCGTCACTCGCAAGCACGAGCCGTATATGGATATCGCCATCATCAACGTCGAGACCGATGAGATAATCAACCTTACCGCCAGCGGATACACCGACGGCAATCCCAAATGGGTGCTTGACGGCAATGCCGTTGCTTTTGTGAGCGAGCGCTACGGTATGCGCAACCACGCCTCCTGGGGCTCGATGGATGACGTGTTCATCTGCTTCCTCAATCAAGACGCCTACGACCGTTATCGCCTTTCGCCCGAAGACTACGCCCTGTACAAGGAAGTCGAGAAGCGCCAAAACAAAGACGCCAAGTCCGATAAGAAAAAGTCCGACAAAAAAGACGCCAAGTCCGATGACGACAGCGAGGAAACCAAGGCCATCAAGGTCGAAAAGGACGGCATCATCGACCGCATTGTGCGCGTGACGCCCATGTCCACGGCTATGACAGACTACGCCGTGACAGCCGATGGCGACAACCTGTACTATATCAGCCGCGCTCAAGACGGTATGCAGCTGTGGAAACTCGATTTGCGCAAGGGAGACCACCGCATGGTCAGCAAAATCAGCGGCGGACTCTATTTCACGAGCGACAAGGACGGCAAGACCCTCTTTGTGCTGGGCCCGTCCATGCGCAAACTCGACCCCAAGAGCGACAAATTAACATCCATAAGCTATAGCGCCACCATGCCGCTCGACCACGCCGCCGAGCGCACGGCCATGTTCGACAATATGGTACGCGAAGTAGGGCAGCGCTTCTATGTAGCCGATATGCACGGTGTAGACTGGAAAAACCTCACCGCGCACTACCGCCGCTTCCTGCCCTATATCAACAACAACTACGACTATGCCGAGATGCTGAGCGAACTGCTGGGCGAACTCAACGTCAGCCATACCGGCGGACGCTACAGCGGCAGCTCCGCTTCGGGCGACCGCACGGCCTCGCTGGGTCTGCTCTACGATATGTCCTACGCCGGCAAGGGATTGCGCGTGGCCGAGGTGCTCAAGAAAGGCCCCTTTGACCGTGCAGCATCCATGCTGACACCCGGAATGATTATCGAAAAAATCAACGGCGAGGAAATTACTCCCACCGCCGATGCCTCCGTACTTCTCACCGACATCTCCGGCAAGAAGACACTGGTAAGCATCTACGACCCCAATAGCGGACAACGCTGGGACGAAGTGGTGCTGCCCATATCCGCATCGGCACACAACGGCCTGATGTACAACCGCTGGGTGCGTCAGCGTGCCGCCGATGTAGACCGTTGGAGCAACGGCCGCCTCGGATACGTCCATATCGAAAGCATGGATGACGGTTCGTTCCGCACCGTGTACAGCGATGTCCTGGGCAAGTACAACGATCGCGAAGGCATCGTCATCGATGTGCGTTGGAACGGCGGCGGTCGTCTGCACGAAGACATTGAAGTGTTCTTCAGCGGCAAGAAATACCTCACGCAGGAAATACGCGGCATCGAAACCTGCGATATGCCGTCGCGCCGCTGGAACAAACCCTCGATTATGCTGATGTGCGAGGCATGCTACAGCAACGCCCACGGCACCCCCTGGGTATACAAGCACCAAGGCATAGGCAAACTCGTGGGTATGCCCGTACCCGGCACGATGACCTCGGTCAACTGGGTCACCATGCAAGACCCCTCGCTGGTATACGGCATCCCCGTAATCGGATACCGCACCGCCGAAGGCACCTTCCTCGAAAACAGCCAGCTCGAGCCCGATGTGCGCGTGGCCAATGACCCGGCAGTCATCGTCACCGGCGAGGATCAGCAGCTGCATCGCGCCGTCGAAGAGCTGCTGCACCGGCTGGATGCCTCCAAAACCAAGAAATAAGTTATTTCAACGGATAGCGGTCGCCGTCATCGGCGGCCACTGTCTGTGGTACGATAAAAATACACGGACATGCAAGACAGCAATCCCGGCATCAATGCCGAAAAAGATGACACACGTACACGCCTCATAGGCGCGGACGACAGAGAAGCAACAATACGCATAGGCACTCCCATGCCCGGGCCGACGCCCGCGCCCGCGCCCGGCGGCAACGGGCCGCGCCGCAGCAAAACGTGGATATATGCGGTCATAGCCGTGGCCGTCATAGCCGTCGGCGCCGTGGTCGCATTACTGCTTTTGGGTAATGACGACAAGAGCGACTCCAAGCCCCTGTCGGCAGTCGAAACCAACGAAGTCCCGGGAGTCAATGATGCAGACATAGGCGAATTCCTGAACACCGCCATGGACGCCCGCTACGACAAGGGCGCCGATGAAGCCATGGCCGCGGACTCGGCCGCAGTGGAAGAAGTGGCCGCAGTGGACTCGGTTGCAGCGTGGTAATCTTATCGCGAGAACAATAGCACCATAAGACAATACTTAGCGGAGATGCTCCGTGTAGACCGAAAACAGCAGGTGTCGTCAGGCACATGCTCACGGCAATTATACCTAAGATAAAGATAATGAAGACCAAAGACCAACTTATAGACGACCTGTTGGCTCTCGCCTTTGCCGAGGATGTCGGTGACGGCGATGCCACCACCCTGAGCACAATCCCGGCTGACGAAACCGGCACGCAACAGCTTATCGTCAAGGAACCCGGCATACTGGCCGGAGTGGAAATTGCACGCAAGGTATTCCAACGCTTCGACCCCGAACTGCGTATGGAAGAGTACATACACGACGGAGCGCACGTCAAGCCCGGCGACATCGCCTTCCGCGTCACCGGACGCGTACGCTCGCTGCTGCAGACCGAGCGCATTATGCTCAATATCATGCAGCGTATGTCCGGCATCGCAACCACCACCGCACGCTACCAGGCGTTGCTCGAAGGCACCGGCGCTCGCGTACTGGATACCCGCAAGACCACGCCCGGAATGCGTATGCTCGAAAAAGAAGCCGTGCGCATCGGCGGCGGCACCAACCACCGCATCGGGCTCTTTGACATGATTCTCATCAAGGACAACCACGTAGATTTTGCCGGCGGAATACCGCAGGCCGTGGCTGCCGCCAAAAAATGGTGCAAGGACAACGGCAAAGACCTGAAAATCGAAGTCGAAGTGCGCAACCTCGACGAAATCGACCAAGCCCTGGCCGCCGATGTCGACCGAATAATGCTCGACAACTTCAGCATCGAACGTACACGCGAGGCCGTCAAGCACATACGCGCCAACCAAAAAGGCCGTCATGTCGAAATCGAGTCCTCGGGCGGCATCACCTATGACACCCTGCGCGGCTATGGCGAGTGCGGCGTCGATTTCATCTCCGTGGGCGCATTGACCCATTCGGTCAAGGGCCTTGATATGAGCTTCAAAGCCGTCAAGGAATAAGAAATACGGCCGCAGCGTCTGTGACAGTCAAGACGCCACGGCAAGACGTGACGGCCAAGACACTCGAGACGCCACGGCAAGACGCCACAGCGCGATATAACACACGAAATTAAACATCTAAATATATAAGTAATATGACATTCAAAAAAATTCTCTCCCCGGTGGCACTGGTATGCGCCGCTGTGATGACGCTTGCCTCGTGCGGCAACTCATCTTCGGTGTCGAACAAAATCAAGGAATACATCCCCGACGACTGCATGATGGTGTTGTCCGGCGATGTTGAACGCGTCCTCGGACAGCTCAACTGCAAGACCAATTCCGACGGACAAATCGAGCTGTCCGACGAGCTGTCCCAACTTGCGTCTTACGACAAAGACATAAACAAGCTGCTCGATTTCAAGGGTATAGACTGGAATAACGTCGTAGTCGGTGTACGCGGCAAGGGCGAAAAAATGTCGGTGTTGATGATTTTTTCGGTCACGGACATAGACACGTTCTGCAAATCGATGAAAGATGCAGAGGATGACGAAGACCTTGAAGTCGACAAGGACGGCGATTACACCACTATCGGCGACAAATGCCATGTGATAGCCCTCAAAGACAATTTGGGCTTCTTTGCTATCAAGAACGGCACTCTGGTTAAACAATCCAAGGCAGCTTCCACCATCGACGAATGGCGCGACAACGCCAAGGAAAGCCCGCTGGCCGACTGGAAGCTGGACTACATGACACAGAACCGCATCTTCAATATGCTGATAGACGGCAAGAAGATGGGCAATATGATTATGAACTATATGCCCTACGGATTTAACAGCTTGCCTTCCATGGAATACCTTACCAAGGGCTTCCTGGGCTTCCACCTGGATGCTGACGGTCCCCGAATTACTATGGGCGGCGAATTTATGGACGCTGACGGCGAAATCAAGACTATGCCTCAGACGGGCAGCTTCGATGCCTCCCTGCTGGCCTACGCTTCGCCCAAGGACATCATGGCCTTCGGCGTCGGCGTCGGCAGTACCAAGGGTATGGCGCAGGGCTTAGGTGTATTGCCCGGAATGAGCAGTCAAGTGTTAGAGCAAGTGCAAGCTATCTACGATCTCTTCGACGGAGGTTCCGTCATGGGAGCTGCCGGACCGCTGAACGGCCTCGGCTCATTCACTGATCCTCAGTATGACAACTGGCACTTCGTCGTGTCCGCCAAACTCAAGGACGACAACGCCACCAAGGCCAAAGACATGATTGCTTTACTGGCCGCTGCAACGGATTCGGCCGTCGTCACCGGCAACGAAATGGTGCTGAATATCCCCGTGAAGTATTCCTACGATGATTTTGACTATGAGTACTCCGAGCCCGACTTCTACGATGATGATTACGTGTCGCAGCCTAAGATTACTTACGGCAAGCTGTATGTCAAGCAAGAAGGCAACGTCTTGGTAGTGTCCAACGCCCCCATTTCCAAGCAATCCAATTCTTTCAAAGTCGGCGAGTTTGAAGGCAAGGCCGGTGAATTCCAATTTGCCCTCACCAAAAGCGACCTGAAGAAATACTCCGGACTGGAAATACCCTTCGGCGTCAGCTTCGTGGCAGACGCGCCCAAGGGCGGCGGCACATGCAGCGCCGAACTGGCACTGACCGAAACCGAGGGAAGCATCTACGACAATATAGTAGGAGTCTTCGGTTCGAGCAAGTAAAACGATATAGACACATTGGGGCAAATGAATATAGTGCGTCAATGTATGCTGATACCGGCAGTGGCGATGATGCTACTGTCGGTATCAGCATGCGATAGCGGCATCCAAAAGGGCACCATAGACGATGTTTTGGCTGCAATACCCGGCGGAGCTTCCGCCGCGACAATGCCGTGGCGGCAGGCCGGTGACGTCTGCGGCCTCGGCGGCGATGTCGGCGACCTCTTTGGCCGCGTATGCCGCTTGAGCGCCTCCGACGTGGTGGTTCTTGTGCATCCTTCCGACAGTCGCGATGTTCTTGTTACGGCCATCTCCGATGTGGCTGTGGCCGAGGATGCCACTGCCGATTGGGAACGCGTGGACTTGGGACGCGATGCTATGCCCGGGCGCGTATGCGTCGCCTCGGGCGGCACAGTCATCATCGGCGGACGCTTCGCATGGCTTGTGCCTTCGGTGACGGATGTCGACGAGGCTGTACACATTGTATCCTCGATACCGGATGCCGGCGGAGCACTGCCGCAACCCGTGCGCGAGAAGTTGAAGTCTTGTTCGAGCATAGTCATGGCACTGAGCATCGACGACAAATATCTCACAGCCACGGTCTCGGATAAAGAAAACGAGACGGTGATACGCGGCGAGTTGCGCGACAGCGCCGGCGTCGTATATGACCTCAGCGAATACGCACAACCTCTCGACGGGCCGATGTCCGACCGGCAGGCGTGCGCCTCCGTTGCCGTCGGGCTGCGCCGCGGAACTATGATTCGTGCCGTCTCCCAATACTTGCAGCCCCGCTTGGGCGTCAAAGAAAAACTGGCCTGTGCGGCTGTCTCCGATATCCTGCGCGATGTCTGCGGCACGCTGCGTGCCACCCTCGAAAAGGAGGGTGCTGCTGCCGTGGTACGCGTGTACATGCCCTATGCCGAAGGCGGCGCCGCTGCGACTACGCGCCGTGCCGCCGCAATGACACAACGCTTCGAGCTGCAAAATATGGTACACGTCCGTGCTGTCGGTGACACTCTGATGCAACTGAAAATTGTCGCAGGCACAAGACCTCCGTATTTCAGCACCCTTGCTCCGATGCCGACAACCGCGCCCGATAAGGACGCGTTTATGGCCTTGGCAATAGCCCCGATATCAGAAGGCATCGTGCATCTTGACGGAGTGGAAGCCGTTGTGCGTCGGGACGGTTTTGTCGTGACGCTGCACGGCACGGATTTACACCGACTTTTGATGATGGCTCGCGGCGAGGACGATGATGCCGACGACAAACAGTCGGACGAATAAAACACTGACAATGAAACGAATCGAAACAATCAAGCTCGACAATGTGCTGCCGCGAGTTTTCGCCGGCAGCGAGCACGACAGCCCCGTGCGCGACTCGCAGGTATGGTTGCACAGCCTGACACTGCACCGCGATGCCGGAGCGTACCTCGTGGAGGCCGAAAGCGGCACGGGCAAGTCGTCGCTATGCTCTTTTATATACGGCAACCGCCGCGACTACTCGGGGCATATATACTTTGACGACCGCGACTTGGCCTCCCTATCCGTGGGCGAGTGGTGCGACATTCGCCGCCGCCATATAGCCCTGCTGCCTCAGGAAATGCGCCTCTTCCCCGAGCTGACGGCTATGGAGAATATACAAATCAAAAACCGCCTGACCGACGCCTGCTCCGAAGCCGAGATACGTCAGCGCCTTGAAGCCCTCGAGATAGAGCACAAGGCCGATACGCCGGCCGCGCTGCTCTCCATAGGCCAGCAACAGCGCGTGGCCATAGTTCGAGCCCTGTGTCAACCTTTTGATTTCCTTATACTTGACGAGCCGGTGAGCCACCTTGACCGCCGCAACAACCTTATTGTAGCCGCCATCATCGCGCAAGCCGCACGCGAGGCTCAGGCCGCCGTCATCACCACCTCCGTGGGCAATCCCTTGCTGCTTTCAGACATCGATACAGCCCCCGCCATCAACACCATAAAGCTATGAGTAACAACGTTTGGAAACTCCTGCGCCGCAATATCTCGGTGTCGCAGATAGTGGGTTACGCCATCGCCAACCTCGTGGGTCTGAGCATCATCATCGCCGCCGTGCAATTCTACGGCGACACCTCCGAGGCCATCAGCGGCGAAGACTCGTTTCTGAGCAAAGACTACGTCATTATCTCCAAGAAAGTCAGCGCCCTCAATACCATGGGCGCCGGCGGCGACACATCCTTCTCGCCCGATGAGATAAAGGACATAGAACGCCAATCGTGGACGCGCCGTGTCGGACAATTCACCGGCGCCGATTTCTCCGTGATGGCTGCCATCGAAATGGGCGGACGACGCATGTCTACATACCTGTTTTTCGAAGCCATTCCCGACCAATTCCTCGATATAAATCCCCGGGACTGGTCCTTTGATCCGGCTAATCCCGTCATTCCGGTGATAATGTCCAAGGACTACTTGACGCTGTACAACTTCGGCTTTGCCACCACGCGCAACATGCCCCAACTTTCCGAGGGTCTTATAGGCACCGTGCCTATGACTATGACGCTGAGCGGCAACGGCTTGCACGAAACACTGCCGGCACGTATCGTCGGGTTTTCGTCGCGCCTTAACACCATAGCCGTGCCGCAGTCTTTCCTTGATTGGGCCAACGAGCGCTATGCCGCCCCCGGCGACCGCCGCAATCCCTCGCGCCTGATTATCGAGGCCAATACCGCCGGCGACCCGGCCATAGCCAAATATATCAAACGCCACGGCTACGAAATAGCCGGCGACAAGGCCGACAACTCCAAGGCCGCATACTTCCTGCGCGTGGTCACCACCATTGTCCTTACCGTGGGTATAATCATCTCGCTGTTAGCCTTCTTTATACTGATGCTCAGCATATACTTGCTGCTGCAAAAGAATAAGCAAAAGTTGCATGACTTGATGCTGTTAGGCTACTCGCCCGGGCAGGTTGCACGCCCGTACTATCTGCTGATAGGCGCAGTGAATGCCGGAGTGCTCGTGCTGTCGCTGACCGCCGCGCTGACCGCCGCGTCCTGGTGGTCGCCCCGCCTTGCCGACATCGGCATGGCTTCCTCCGGCCCATGGGCTGCGATATGCGCCGGCGTGGTCATCGTCGCGCTGCTGACCTGCGCCAATGTCCTGGCCATCCGCCGCATCGTCCACCGCAACTTCTATGCCTCCTGATAGCATAACAGCTATAATAGCCATACCGGCCATACAATCAAGAAAACAATACAACATAATATGAAGACAAATAAGACATCCGTGCCGACACTGTCGCTGACGCCCGGCCGCCGACTGCTAATGGCCGCATGTGTCACCGTGCTTTTTTATGTGGTTACGGGGCTGGCCTTGCAGCTGATGCGTGGCGCCTTTGGTGCAGATAATATACGGATGCTGCGCATAGCCGCCGTAATGCAGGATATGCTGCTGTTTGTGCTGCCGGCGGTCATCGTGGCCGTACTGCTGACGCGTCTGCCCGCACGTTTCCTGGCTGTGGACAGTCGTCCGCGGTGGCGAGCCGTATGCTTGGCTGCGTTGACCATGATTGTCAGTATCCCGGCCATGAATTGGGTGATAGAAGCCAATGCTTCGCTGCCGCTGCCCGAGGGTATAGCCGCATCCTTGCGCCAACTCGAAGAAACGGCGGCGCGCACCACCGAGGCTATGCTTGGCGGCACGGACATCGGGTCGCTGGTGATGAATCTGCTCATCATTGCCGTACTTGCCGGATTTAGCGAGGAACTATTCTTCCGCGGCATGGTTCAGCGCCTTTTTGTCGGCTGCCGTTGGCACGCCGGAGTGGCGATATGGGTGGCTGCGGCGCTGTTCAGCGCCATGCACATGCAGGTCTTCGGATTTGTGCCGCGCTTGCTTCTGGGCGCATTCTTCGGCTATCTGCTGCTGTGGAGCGGCTCGCTGTGGCTGCCGATAGCGATGCACGTGCTCAATAATACCATATATATAATATCGCGACATTGTACCGGGGCCGCCGACATCAATGTCTTGGGTACGGGCGATACAGCGCTGTCATATATATTGGTAGGCGCCAGTGTGGCGCTGACCGCCATAGGCCTGGTGCTGACGCGCCGCGCCGCCAAGACCGCAGCCGTAGTTGCACGGCGCAAGGGTGGGGCATAGCAATCCGAATCAAGGCGCGAATGAGGCAGTGTTTGATAGCTAAATCGCTAAAAATAGTTAAATTGCGACTTTTTTAGGATTGCGGTCATTCCCGAGCGCAAAATAATGACTAACTTTACAGCAAATATTGCGCGACAGACGTCTGATGTGTTTTGCATCGGCCTTTAATCGTTTAATTGGCGCAAGATTGACACCCTATAAACAGAAAACAACAATTCTATATCTAATAACTAATCTCAATTTCACAGTATGAAATTATCTTTACGCAACATTATGCTGGCAGCAGCTGTCGTAGCCGTTGCCGCTCCCGCCATAGCAGCGGAAACAGTCACTGTCAAGACCGACTGGTACAAGACCTACACGACAGATCGTAACAATAGCCGCTTCGGTGCCGGTTTCGGTGGCAAGGTGTACTTCAACGTCAAGAACCCCGAGGGTCCCGGCAAGGTGATGACCATTGACAAAGACGGCAATGTCGAAGAATACGCAACCGTAGAAGGTCTCGGTACAGGTATCGCTATCGATGACGCAGGCAACGTGCTTGTAAACACCGGCTTCCCCGGTGCGGTGTCCGGTTCTAACTTCGTCATTATCAGCGCAGCAGACAAGTCTCAGACAGCGTTGAATCTTGATATCAATACAGAGAATGCAGGTTTGGCAGCCGCTCGTGTAGACCAAATCGGTCGTGTTGCCGGTAACCTCCTGTCAGAAGACGGCGCGTTCTTCTTTATCACAATGAAAGATGCACCCACAGTCACAACCATCTTCGTACAGAACGGCGCTCAGGCTATGGGCGATCTCTCCTACCTGATGTCCGAACCCGCAATTGTAGCTATGAATACCAGCGCGTGCGCTCAGCCGCTCTTTGACTTCGATACTCTCTTAGGTATGGGCGATGATGTACGCAAGTCCGGTTTTGCTGTTCGTAACCGCAGCAACCAGAAGATATATTTCTACGAAGGCTCCGAATGGTTGACGTTTGGCGCACCTGCGACAAAAACCAGCGGCACTGAAGGCTTTGACGTATTCACTATTGGTGATAAGTCCTATTCCATCAACCCCGTCGTGATGACCAAGAGCCACGAAAATGCTTTCGAAATCGCTGACGAAGATGGCAATACAATCTTCAACTCCGTAAACGACGGCGGTGTTCCCGTAGCATGCGAAACCGGTGGACAGAGCTTTGGTTCGTACAATGCCCGCGCCATCTATAATGAAGCAGGCGAAGTAGAAAAAGTTGAAATCTACCAGTGGTACGGCGCCAACAACAACAACTGCCTTGCAGCTATGTTCACCGTTAGCAAAACTCAGGGCGTAAACGACGTCATTGCAGCTGATGCCGAGGTAGCTCCCGTATACTACAACCTCCAGGGCGTACGCGTGGCCAACCCCGCAAACGGTCTCTACATCAAGGTTGTCGGCGAAAAAGCCTCCAAGGTTCTTGTAAAATAAGACACCACAGACATACTTCCCCCGGACCGCAGTAGGTCCCAAGGATAAGTAAAACTATCCCACCCCGAGGGCGATGCTTCGAACGGCACCGCCCTCGGAATGTTTTTCGGGCAACCCCGGGTAGGGTAGCGATGCGTCGAGGCCGGCAAGTTCCTACCGAGCCTCCCCATTGTCAAGCCTCTCGGCGAAACAGGCGCGGAAGTATCACGATAATATTATACTGAGAAATAATCATATAAAATTGTACTTGTCACATCAAGCCTAATGCCATGTGACACATCTAAAAAACCTATCAACATATACACCACAATGGAAACAATATCCGCAATGTTCACTCCGGACAACATCTTCGGCAGCCTGGCCGCAATCTGCATGATTTTCGGCTATATGCCGCAGGCTATTACCACCATGCGCACGCGCTACACCGACGGCATAGCCATGGCCACCTTCTGCATGATGGGCCTCGGCTCTATATTCTTTGTCGTGCAGGGTATAATGATTAGCAATTGGCCGCTGGTGGTCACCAATGTCATCACCGCCGTATGCTCGGCTATAATCTTCGGCATCAAAATCTACAACGACTACTTCAAGAAGAAGTAAGCCCGACATAGCATCTTCGCGCTGTCGACGACAAAGTAAGGCAGGGGCGCATCCCGTGAAAATGGGGCGCGTCCCTGCCTGCGTATGTGCGGGGTGAAGCCTAAACCACGGTTTCTTTGTTGTTTTGGAAAATTATTCCTAATTTTGTAATCGAATAAACAAGCAAAAAGCTATGCATATTATTTCTCGGAAGAAGTTGACAGACTATTATCAAGATCACCCTCTGTCTAAAGTGGCTTTGGAAGAATGGTTTACGAGAACAAAAGCGAGCAACTGGACTTGCTTTGCCGACATCAAGAACACGTTCAATAGTGTAGACAGTGTCGGAAACCGGCATTATGTGTTTAATATAAAGGGGAACGACTTTCGCTTGATTGTAGTAATTCACTTTATCCCCGGCAAGGTCTATATAAGGTTTGTTGGTACTCACGCGGAATACGATAAAATCAACGCATCAACAATATAGTTATAAGATATGGAAAGTAAGGCTAAAATAGAGAACGAAGCTCAGTACGAATGGGCGTGCCGCAAGGTAGACGAGCTGTTGCCGCTTGTAAATGACAAGACTCCGGTTGATGACCCATACTATATAGAACTCAACCTCATATCCTCTCTTATTGAGGAATACGAAGAACTGCACTATCCGATAGGGAAGCCATCGCTTATCGATGTTATAAAACTTCGTATGTATGAGATGGGATTGAACCAGCTTGCGCTTTCAGGCCTTCTCGGTATTAGCACGTCACGTGTTAGTGAGGTTTTGTCGGGGAAGAAGCAACCCACACTTGCGCAGGCTCGCGAGATTAGCCGGCGTCTAAACATAGACCCCGCTATCGTCCTTGGGGTTTGAACAAGCAGGAGCTTGTCCCTGCCTATATACCGAAACAACCGGAGCTGTGACGCGTGCCATTGCGTCACAGCCCCGGTTGTATGGATTATGAGGTCTCTGAAAGTGATTTTCGGACGTCAGCGTACTATGTGCTTTGTGCTACCTTGCGGTGACACAAGGATATAGAAGCCGCGCGGCAGTGTATTGACGGCGTCTTTGGACATGCCGTCGGCCACCTTGACGCCACTGAGGTTGTAGACCCCGTATGCAGCCGGTTCGGCGGTGTTGACTGTGACATCGTGTACGGCGGCGAATTGGCCTACGCATACGTAGCAGATGTATGTAACTGTAAGTCCGTTAGTGTTGTAGTAGAGGAAGGAGACTTTTGCGATGCCGTCTTTGAGGCCCGTGATATTGTAATTTATGCTGCCATCCTCGTCGGTGGAGACGTATTCGATTTTGACGATGTCGGAGTCATCGGTGTATACTCCCATATTTGAGGGGCTGAAATCGTCCTGTCTTGCATCGAAGGTGAGGCGCGTGGCGAGGACGGCGTTCACGTTTGTCGAGATTACACGTTCGGCCGAGCCGTTGACTGCCAGTTCGAGAGGTTTCTCGTATATCTCGGAAAATGTGCCCCAGTATGTGTCAGCCTTGTATGCGGCCCGGCTTCCGCGTGGCACGTACAGTGTGGAGAAATATTTGGCCTTGCTGTCAAACGGTTTTACCTTTCCTATTGTCGGCGGCTTGGCTGCGCCGAGCATAACGTAAGCCGGAAAGACATTGGCAAATACGCCGTTGTTGAGGGACTTGAGATCGCCGACAAACTCGACGGCACAAGCCGAACTGCTGAAAGCTTGGGCCTCGTAGGTTACGGTAGTCGGTAAAAGCAGGCATACAAACTTGGGACAGTCGGCAAAGGCACGCGAGCCTATTACGGCCTTACATCCGGGCTCGAAGACAAGGTTTCGCAGTACGGAGCAGCCGCCGGCGGCATCGGCTTCGATATTGGTCACGCTTTTGGTGATGTAAAGCGATTTGAGCTTTGTGCAGCTGCTAAGGCTCCATGCGCTGAGGTGCGTCAGGTTGTTGCCGCAGCGCAGCGAGGTTATGTCGCTCTGCTTGAAGGCCGAGTCGCCTATACGTGTGACAGTGTATGTCTTGCCGTTATAGGCCGCGACATCCGGGATGATTATGTCGCCGGAATATGTACCGCTTTCGTTTTTAGTGACTTCGACCGTACCGTCCGTTTCGGAAAGCACATTGTAGAATAGTTGACCCGAGGCAAAATCGTAAGCCTTGGCGTTTGATGCGGATGCCAGCATAACCGCTACCATCGCTACGGAGCAAAGTTTGTTCATAGAGATTGTGTTTTGTGGAATGTGTGAAAAACAATATAAACTCGTTTTGTCATTGACGGAAAAGGGGAGGCCGTATATCAGGCAGGTGGGGCTGCCGCTAATGTGCATCCGTTTTTTTTTTGCAAATATAGTGATTATATTTGGTTTTTAGACCTCTTTTAGATTTATGAACAGAAATTTTGTGCGGAGTCTGCTTAGATGATGTTCGCGGAGATTATGCGTTAGGGGTAACTACTCGGCTATTGCCAAGCGGTGTTAGGGTGCGAAAGGTTAAACTTGGTTAAAAACACGGTGTAAACAAATAATTCTTAGGTAAAAAGCATTAACAAATGGAAAAATAGTGTTTTCTTTGCACGATAAAATGACGTAAAGCCATAAAAAGACTTAACGAAGGCTTACGCGATACACGGCACGAGATGCCCCGTACTTACTTGTAATTGTTGAAAAACAGAGGCTTATTGATGAGAGACCGGCGCACAGATTAGTAAACTGATGCACCATTATTGCTGTCGCAAGTATGTATGCGGTTTCCCTCCATTCCGGAAGCAACAACCGGAAGGAAATGCCGGATTGATGTCGCCTTCCGCTGCCCGCCTTCGTCCCCGGAGTCGCCGAAAAGCACAAGGCTCCCACCATAGCTGCCAAGTATACAGGTATGCGCACTCTTGTCCCGGAGAGTAATCGGGTGCAAAGGTGTTGCGGTATCCTATTGAGAAACAATACAATAATTAATTAAATAAAGTCAAACCACTCAAAAATTGTTGCATGAAGAACATTTGTTTTCAAATGAATCGGAAGGCATGGCTCGTCATTGTAATGGCATTGATGATGGCCTTCCCGGCTTTGGCACAGAACGTGACGGTGACCGGTACCGTCTACGACGCTGACAACGATCCCGCCGTGGGCGCATCCGTCATCGTCAAAGGACAGACCAAGGGCGCTGCCACCGATGTAGACGGCAATTTCCGCATTGTCGCCGCTCCCAACGCTACCCTCGTAGTCACCTACGTAGGATGCAAGACACAGGAAGTGGCCCTGAACGGCCGCACCAACATTACCATCAACCTCACATCCGACACCGAAGTCCTGCAAGACCTCGTCGTTGTAGGTTATGGTACAGTGAAGAAACAAGATGCCACCGGTAGCGTATCCGTTGTCAAGCCCGACGAAATAGAGGCCGGACTTGCCACTAACGCCAACGACCTGCTGGTAGGCGCAAGCCCCGGCGTGGTAGTTACCACCGACGGCGGTAACCCCGGAGCCGGCGCCAGCATCCGCATACGTGGCGGCGCGTCGCTCAATGCCTCCAATGACCCTCTGATTGTAATCGACGGAGTGCCTATGAACAACTCCTATGGTTCGCTGAGCCCCTTGTCGATGATAGCTCCCGAGAACATCGAGAGCCTCACCATCCTCAAGGACGCTTCCGCAACGGCCATCTACGGTAGCCGTGCCTCCAATGGTGTGATTATCGTCACCACAAAAAAAGGCAAGACCGGCAAGCCGCAGGTCAATTTCAGCGCCAACTTCCACCTCAATACGGCTCGCCGTACTTGGGACGTGGCCACCGGCGACGAGTTCCGCAAGTTGATATACGAGAACGCCTCTCAGAATGCTATATACCTGATGGGCGATGCCTCCACCAACTGGGAGCGCGAAATCCTGCGCACATCCTTCTCGCATGACTACAACCTGAGCATAGGTGGCGCAGCCCGTTGGCTTCCCTACCGCTTCAATGTTTCCTATACAGACAACAACGGTATCCTGAAGACCTCGCGCATGCAGCGTACCACCGTGGGCTTCAACCTCACCCCCGAGTTCTTCAACGGCAAGTTGAAGATTGCCCTCAACGCCAAGGGCAGCTATGTAGTAGACGACAAAGCCGACACCGGCGCCATCTACGCAGCACTCATCTACAACCCCACACTGCCCGTATACAGCGACTACCGCACTCTGGGCAACAGCGGATTGAGCTATCTGGGCGGATACACCTCGCTGATCAACAACGACGGACGCCTCGAAACCAACGGTAGCTACAACCCCGTATCGATGCTCAACGGCGTCGACAAGCAGGACGAAATGTGGGCCTCCACCGGCAACCTGATGATTGACTACGCTCTGCACTTCCTCCCCGAACTGCGACTGAACCTCAACCTCGGTTACGACATCATGCAGGGCCGTACACGCGATTACATGCTGGCCAACAGCCCGCAATCCTGGAAGTCCAACTACAACAACGGCGCCGGCCAGTACTTCTACCAGTACCAGTTGGCACGCAACACCATGCTCGAGTTCTACGCCAACTACAAGAAAGAAGTAGAAAGCATCCAATCCTCGTTTGATGTAATGGCCGGTTACTCCTGGCAGCGTTTCGACTACCACAAACGCAACCATACCGAAATCACCACCCTCGGTTACACTCTTGATTATATGCCCACCGTGGGTATGTGGAACATGAATGTCGACCCCACCACCGAGCAATATATCGGCAAGAGCTTCGGCCTCGACCACCGCAAGACCTATTACGACGGCAACCAGCTGAACCTGCTGTCCTTCTACGGACGTTTCAACTACTCCTTCAAGGATACCTACCTGCTGACATTCACTCTGCGTGACGATGCCACCTCGCGTTTTGCCAAGGACTGCCGCTGGGGTCTGTTCCCCTCGGTTGCTCTGGGCTGGAAGCTCTCCAACATGAGCTTCTTTGACGGTCTCCGCGACAAGATGAACGAGATGAAGCTGCGCCTCGGCTGGGGTAAGACCGGTCAGCAGGCTGTGGGCGGATACAACAACTATACCCCCGTATACTCCATCTCCAACCCCGGAACTCTCTATCCCTACAACGGCGGATGGATCAACCCCCTGTATCCCAACCCCTACGATGCCAAGCTGAAATGGGAAACCACTACCACATGGAACGTCGGTGTCGATATGGCATGGCTCAACAACCGCTTCACCGCCGCTTTGGACTGGTACCTGCGTGATACCGATGACCTGCTGGCCTACGTGCCCGTACCCGCCGGTATGACCACCACCAACGCCATGACTCGCAACATCGGCTCGCTGCGCAACCTCGGTGTCGAACTCACTTTGGGCGCCAAACCCATCGTCACCAAGGACTTCACTTGGACCACCGGCCTCAACGTCGCTTGGAACAAAAACAAGATTACCGAGCTCACCGGTAGCGCCGAAGAAGACAAGTCCTTCACCCTCGATGCCGAAGGCAACCCCGCATCCGAAAATGCCGGCGCCATCGAAATCCATAAGGTAGGTCTGCCCGCATACACATTCCGCGTGTTTGAGCAGGTATACGGACCCGACGGCAATCCCATCCCCGACTGCTACGTCGACCAAAACAACGACGGCAAGATTGACGCCTCCGACCTGGTGTACAAGCACAGCCGTGACCCGAAAGTCACCCTGTCGTGGAACAACAACTTCTCGTACAAGAATTGGGACTTCGGCTTCGTACTCCGCGCCAACATCGGCAACTACGTGTACAACGCTATGCGTGCCCGTTCCATCAACCTCTACAACCTCGAAGGCCAGGGCAACATCCTCAACAACGTTCTTGATTCCAAGTTCTACTTCAACAGCGGTGCGGGCGTCAGCAACCTGGTGCGCTCCGACTACTTCCTGGAGAACGCCGGCTTCCTGCGCTGCGACAACATCACCGTGGGCTACACCTTCCCCAACCTGCTGAAGAATCAGCTGCGCCTGCGCCTCTACGGAGCCGTACAGAATGCCTTCGTTATCACCAAGTACTCCGGCATAGACCCCGAAGTATTCAGTGGCGTGGACAACAACGCATACCCGCGGCCCATCACCATGACCCTCGGCGTCGTGGCCACCTTCTAATCACACCAGTCTAACAACAACACATCTATAGATAAGACTTATGAAATACATATCGAAATATTTCCTCGGACTGTCCTTGATGTTGGCCGCAGGTTTCAGCTCCTGCACCGGTGACCTCGATGTGCCGCCGAAAGATCCTAACCAGGACACCCCCGAAAAGATGTTTGCCGCCGACCCGCGCGGCACTATGGACCGACTGCTGGCCGAGTGCTATCAGGGTCTTGCTACCGCAGGTAACAGGGGCGCCGGTGAGTCCATCCTCGGCTTCGGCGATGCCGGTGCCGGCACATTCACCCGCACCATCTTCAACCTCGAAGAACTCACCACCGACCACTTCTCGTGGCTGCAGTTCAATGACGGCGGTTACTACGAATTGGTGACCATGGCTTTCGCTCCCGACAACGAGATAATGTATGCCGCATATTCCCGTATCTACGGCGAAATCGCCCTCTGCAACGAGTTTATCCGCACCATCCAGCAGTACCGCAGCTATCTGCCCGATGGCGACCAGGCTGCTGCTGACGATGCCATCCGCCAGGCCAAGATCCTGCGCTCGCTGGCATACTTCTACGCCATCAGCGACTTTGGCTCGGCCGGTTATGTAGACGAAACCACCGAGGCCGGTACCGCTCCCGTGCAATACAGCCGTGCCGACCTGTACAACAAGGTCGTAAGCACCCTCGAAGAAGTTTCTGCCGAATATGGTGACAGCTATACCGCTCCCGCTTACGGATACGTAGGCAAGGAAGCTGCTGACGCCCTGCTGGCTCGCTTCTACGTCAACGCCGGCGTATTCACCGGAACGCCCGCATACGACAAGTGCTGGAACATCTGCCAGAAGATTATTGCCCATCACCAGGGTGCCGGCTTCGACAACTCCGGTCTGTCCGACTCCTACAAGGCACTCTTCGGCGCCAATAACAAGGAATATGCAGCACAGGGTTCGCGTGTCAACGAGATAATCTTCACAATACCTCAAGACGGTATCAATCTGCAGGCTTACGGCGGCTCGACATTCTTTATGGCAGCATGCTGCGGCTCGTACGACGGCATCAGCTCGATCAACGACTGCAACCTCAATGCTCAATGGACCTGTATGGTTGCTCGCGAGCAGCTCTCCAGAAAGTTCGAGTTTGACGGCCATGGTTTTACCAACGACGCACGCGCCGAACTTTGGAAAACCAGCAAGGACGGCTTCGAAATCGGCAACAGCACCATCATGGGCAACGCCGGTTTCGGCAAGGGCTATGCACCTCTGAAATACACCAACTACGCTTACGACGAATTCGGCAACATCGATACCGAGAACTCGCCCAACGGCAGCGAACGCGCCTTCGCCGATGCCGACTGGACCGTTATTCGTCTGGCCGAAATCTACCTCAACGCAGTCGAGGCTAACGTAGTAGGCAATGTAGGCAACCAAGCTGATGCTCTCAAGTACATCAACTACATCCGCGAACGCGCAGGTGTAACCACTTGGGGCGTAGCTTCGCTCACAGCTGACAACATCCTGGCCGAACGTTCGCGCGAACTCTACGGCGAAAACATCCGCCGTACCGACCTCGTCCGCTTCGGCAAATACGCCGGCGGCGGATATGTATGGAACTGGAAGGGCGGCGTACGCGAAGGCCGCGAAGTCGATGCGCACTTCAACCTCTTCCCCATCCCGAGCAAGGTCATCTCGTTCCAGAAATACGAGCAAAATACCGGTTACGGCAAGTAATGTAAGCCATCAGACGCATATAGCCGTACAAACAATATTAAACAGCTAAAACACAGAATACGATAATGAAAAAGATATCAATTCTCATGGCAACGCTGGTGGCCGTGCTCACCCTGGGCAGCTGTAAGCAGAATACCGAGCCGTGTATCCAGAAGGCCACGGACTTCAAGCTCAATACGCCCGCCCTGGCTTCGCAGTACTACCAGCTGACGCCCGAAGGAACTGTCGACCTGGACTGGTCGCAGCCTGATTGGGGCTTTGCCGCCGCGGCCGACTACTCGATTCAGGTCAGCCTCGAAGAAACATTCGTGGAAGCCAACGAAGAAGAAGGCATTGCAGCCAACTATTACACTCTTCCCACAATCTACAACGCTTGCAACGCCTCCGTATCGGCTGAAGAAATAGCCATGGGCGTATGCAAACTTCGCGGCATAGTCGACGAAGACAGCTATACCGACGAGCCTGCACGCCCGCTGTACATCCGCGTGGTAGGCGTCGTTCCCCAGTATCCCTCTTCCGCAATCATCTCCAACACCATCTGCTTGCAGCGGGTCAAGGGCTATTGCGCAATCCAATCTCCCGGCAAGATCTACCTCGTAGGTGAACCCGAAGGCTGGAAAGGCCCGGATGACACGCAGGCCGAACACTACAAAGAATGGGCACTCTACGAAGACGCCGATGCCATCGGCTCGAACATCTACCACGGTGTATTCGAAATCCCCGCAGGCAAAGCCTCATTCCGCTTCTATACAGCCCTCACCGGCTGGGATACCGACTCGTGGGGCAGCCAGGGTGAAGACAATCCCATAGAATTTGGTTTCACAAGCGGCGAGTTCAACTACACCCTCGTCAAGGGCAAAGGCTCGTTCAGCTTCCCCGGCTGGCCGGGCGGCAAGATGGACATCACCGTCGATATGAACACATGTAAACTCATAATCAAATCTGTGGAATAACCACCTGTCACGAAGCACATCCGCACCCCGCCGGGGCGCAGCCGTCCCGGCGGTGCGCGATGATTTCGAAACAAGTAACCACACACTTAACACATCATTAGGACAATGAAAAAATTAAGCGTAATACTTATGGCAGCACTGGCACTGGTCGCCACCTCGTGCGACGAGAGCACCAATGCCGAACCCACGGTGAATCCGCAGCTGCCCGTCATGAACGCCGATGACCTGAAGGTTGAAGGCGCCGTGGCTTCCGCCATCGACGTAACTTCCGCCCTGCAGTCAGAGACGCCTATAGTGCTGGGCTCTGTCGCCGCCGTCAACAACCTGCCCGCCGGCTACGAGCTCAAATTTGTCGGCACCATGAGTCGCGATGCAGCTTTTGAGCGCAGCGCCGACTTCGACGTAACACTCAACGGTACCACACTCCAAGTGGCACCCCAAGCCTTTGAAGACACTTATGTAAGCGTTATGGGCAAATCGGCCAAGGCCAAAGAAGTCTTTGTACGCGTAGCCGCATTCGCAGTCAAAGGCAAATCGATGGTACGCTTCGGCGACGAAAAGACTTTCGTCATCGACACCAAGACCGTCGTTACACCCCTCGACCTGGGTATCGTTATCGAACCCTCCTACGGTCTGCTCGGCACCATCAACGGATGGAGCGTAGCCGAGGCAATACCTTTCGAGCACTCGGATGCAGACGTTTACGATGACCCCATCTTCACACTGCAAGTGGTCATCTCCGCAGCTGACGCCGAGAGCGGATGGTGGTGGAAAGTTGTGCCCCAAAGCACCATAGACACCGGCAACTGGGTAGACGCTGACAACGCCTCCTTCGGCGTGGCTGTCAACGGCGACGGCGCCCTCGAAGGCAACCTCAAGCCCCGTACGGCTACCGAAGACTGCAGCGCCGGTTGCATCAAGACCCCCGGCATATACCGCCTGACCCTCGATATGGAAAACCAGAGCTACGAGTTTGTCAAAGTCTTTGACCTGCTCTACACTCCCGGCAACCAAAACGGATGGTCACAGGCCGCTTCGGCATGGGCCTTTGCCAAGGTCGGCGAAAGCAATTACAGCGCATTCCTGGCTCTTGACGGCGAATTCAAGCTCAGCTCCGAAGCATCCTGGAGCGGTACCAATTACGGCGTCGGCGCCGAAGCCGGTACCCTGAGCACCGCCGGTGACGCACCCAACTTTAACGCAGCCAAGGGCGTATACTTCCTGTCGGCAGACATCTCCGCCCTCACCTACAAGCTCATCGCCATCGAGACCGTAGGTCTTATCGGCGACTTCAACGGATGGGGCGCTCAGCAAAACCTCACTCGCGAAGGCGAAACCATGGTTTGGAAAGGCAAGCTCACCGTTGCCGACGGCCAGGGCTGGAAGATTCGTTGCAACGACAACTGGGACATCAACCTCGGCGGCGACCTCAAGGCCCTCACCGTTGGTGGCGACAACATCAGCGTTGCTGCCGGAACATACAATGTCACCCTCGATCTGACCAACGTTCCTTACAGCATCACCCTCACCAAGTAAGACCCCCCGAATGACGCGGCCCTGAAAGCCCGTCATCCCACCATAAGCGAGGGCATCGCGGCATCCGCCGCGGTGCCCTCGCCTGCTTTCTGTGTGTAAACATCCGAAGCATACTGGTTGCACGTATGGATATTTTTCCTATGACTCAACCATCGCTCACCTAATTTATTTTAGCATTTTCCAATAAGGTTCGAGTTTGGCTTGTAGGAAACATACAACTTCAGGAAATGTCAGCTTTTGTTGGATTCTTAGTTTGTTTACAAACGAATTCCATCGTATGTTTAAGTCCGTATTGTTGGCAAAATCAAGACTGAATACGGTGTGATTATCCATATAGGCTGTTTGGCGATTTTCAAATGTAGCGTTTATTGCCTCACTTAATACCACACTGTCGTATTTTCCTTCTTGTAAAATGGTGTATAGGTCGTAGAAATCCTTCATCCTGCTATTGGCTTCCGCTCTTGCAATCACTGTTTGAAACTTTTCGGCGATGACGGTTTCTAATGAATATGCCAAAATGTTAATGGCCGGAAACCCGTCAATTAAATTAGGATAATCCAGTTCGGAAGGGCATGGAATTACTACGTCTCCAAATCCGATATCCATTGATATGTCTTGGCGAATTGTATCAATAGAGGCACTCAGCGAGAGCCTTACACCCGGATATTTCTTTTCAGCGGCAATATCATAGGTCCTCAGGGTTTCTGTATGAAATGTCACCCCGTCTTGTCGGTATGGAGTCGCACAAATTTCGGCAAACACTTTTTTTACAGTCTCTTTGTCGTTTTCAATATGCTGCCCCATAAAATCTATATCCAATGTGGGCCTTGCCATAAAGCGTTTGTGCGCATATAGCAATGCTCCGCCTTTTAGTAGGAAATGGTTGTGGTAAGGGCTTATCGACAAACGGTATAGCAAGCGCTCTTGGAGGTATCTGGTCGCCAACATTTGATATCCAAGTTTCTCATTCCGTGAAATATTCAATAATTTTGCTTTTACCGAACGACCGAAATTGTGCTTTTCTTTTATTGACATACTTCAAGATATTGATTCAGCGTTTTACGTATTCTTAATTTTGAGGCATAATCCATCAGCCGTGAGATATTTCTGTCCGGACGTCTTAGGTAATTCTGAAGGATTTCAGCCATTACATCAATGCCGACTTTGTTCCTGTATTTGATTGCATCGCATACAGAACGTTCTATATCAAAGATAGGAATATCATATCCTTGTACAATTTTTCGAGTTGCTCCGATAGAGAGCAGGTTGTCGGATTGATAAACCAATTGAAATTCCGGATAATCAGGTAGAACTATCTTCCGCGCTCGCCCAATGGCTACATAGTAGGCATTGGGTATCTGTGTTGTCAAGCGATAAACAGACCATGCCGACCAGAGGCATAGTATGCCTCTGGGAACTATCACCCGTATGTCCACCATGGTGTTTGCCAAGGCATCAATGTCTGCGTATATGCCGTTTTTGAGTCTTATCGCTTCACCTTTACGAACAGCTTCCTGCAACTGTTGCTCTTGCCAGTAGCTCAATTCTTTTGTTGAAACGTAGCCTTTTTCTTTGAGTTTGTCTATAATATTCATATCCCGAATATATTTTACCCTACAAAGATACTGCAAATATTTAGATGTGCAGTGATTTTTATAGGTAAAAATTCTTTAGGGAGGGACACTTTGTCCTGCATTTGACAAACCGGATTTTGGCATATAGGCCTATTTTTTGTCTAATGTCATTTCATTAAACTTAATATTTGTTGTTTTAAGGTGGTAGCTTACCACCTTTTTGGGTGGTAGGTCTTTGTAGATGGGTGAGTGCGAATTGTACACCATTTTTGAAGGGGGCATCGCCTACGCCGATTTGTAAGGCATATCGGTGATTGCTCTCCCCCCCTCTTTCGTTGCCGGAATGGTTATAATTCGGTTTAGCTATCAGTATTGCGCCGGGTGCAAAGGTACACGTCGGCGTGTGGTTTGACGCTGAGGTTGCTCGATACGGCATTGCCACTGATCGCATTACAACTTATAGGAGTTCCTTGACTCTCTGACAAAGTCGAATCTTATCTCACCAGTTAGTGATTTGGCACGCATGACCTATGAGGAAAATTTTGGAGGTGAAGGCCCTTTTAATCTTGTTGGTGAGCCTGAATACGGCATCATTGTAGGCTTCTCGGATAAAGCCAATTCAGATTTCGAAGACCTATAATCGATGGTGATGTGATATAGGGCCAAGTTGAGGCTTTGCAGATGTTGCGTCTCACACCTCAATGGCTGTTTAACGCTATCGCAAAAAACTGTATGATAGCGACTATAACTCAATGGTTTTAGTCTAATTATTGGGCGCGTCCCATTTCGCATATACGAAAAAAATCGGAGCTAACCTCACGGTCGGCTCCGATTCTCTTTTTTTTTCAGTTACTTGGTTTAGATGTTGTTGTTAAAAACCCTTTTACCAAACCTTCTGTTGAAGGCATTTTTGCGATTGTTATTGATGTGTGTGTTGTCGTGGATTAGTGTAGTTGTGTGTCTCGGTGTCGTTCGGACAATCCGTGGTGTCGGAGGTCCGTTCGTAGTTCAAGGTATCGGCGGAGGTGGCGGCGGCCCTTGATGCCGTAGCCGCCGGCCTTTGCTTTTACCCGTTTTTTTGTGGCCGCCCGGAGGAGGACCCATCAGGCGCTTTTCGGTGCGATAGACGCGGTCTATCTGTTCGGGGGAGAGAAAACGCTTGTATTTGTTGTAGTATTTTTCGCGCAGGTCGAGGATGGCGCGAGCCATAGCGAAACGGTTGTCGGTGTTTTGCTCGATTTGCTTGGATGATAGCGATTTGCCGTCTTCGAGGCGGTATCTTTCGTGTATTTTCTGCATCTCGGTGTTGCATTCGATGAACAGGGATGTGAATGTCTTTGTCTGCTCGTCATTCATTACGGCTGCTTTGGCCAGCCGTGCGGCTATGGCCGGGATGTCGGGACGGTCTTGTCGCTGATGCCACGGGCGCTTGGCTTGGACGGGAAGAGCCAAGGCTATAAGCATTATGGCGATTATCCAATGGAGGTGTCGTGTCATGTGTTTGTGTGTTAGATGGTTGTAGGATGTTTTGTCTCAATATGTGTTCATGAACAGGTCGTTGTCAATCATTTCTTGCGGCATGTCGAGGTACATGCGGCTGTCTGATGAGGCTTGCGCCAGTGTCTGAATGCCTTCGGGTGTCTGAGTCTCGGGTTGCGGTGTGTCCGATGGACGTATCACCACGAGGCATGCGATGGCTGCGGCGGCTGCGGTGACGGTGGCCGTTGTGCCCCAAAGGAGACGACGGTTGCGGCGTCGGCGTGCCTGCCACGGGCCGCGTGCCAGTGCGCTCAGGCGTTGCTTCTCGGCCTCGAAAAATCCGTCTGGTACGGTGTATATGTCGCGACGGGAGAAGCCTGCGATGTCGTTGTCGTGTTTATTGTCTGTCATAGCTTTTATATTATCAGATGAGAGAAGTGTGTCTTAAGGATGTATGTCCATGCTTTGGAGGATGTCCCTGAGCTTGGCGCGTGACTGGTGAAATGTGGCTCGGGCGGTGTCCTCGGCCATCCCGGCAATGGCGCTGATGTCCGCAAAAGACATCCCGTCATAGTGGCGCAGGTCGAAGACTTGTCGTTGACGCGGGGTGAGTACCGTCATGGCCTTGGCCAGGGCTGTAGCCAGTCGGTCGGAGTTGTCGACGTAAGGCTCGTCCTCGAGTTCGGGCAGGTCTTTATCGTCAAGTCCGGTGTCAGTGTCATGGCGCCGGCTTAGATGCCGCAGGGCCTCATTGGTGGCTATGCGCCATACCCAGGTGTGTACAGCCGAGGGGTCTTTGAGCCCGTCGAGGCCTTGGAATATGCGCAGCATTGCTTCCTGCATCACGTCTTTGGCATCATCGTGCGACACCACCATACGGCGCACGTGCCTGTATAGCGGCTCGTAGTATTCGGCGAGGATGTCGTCGAATGGCGGTGTCTTGGGCGTGCGGCGTAGTATTTTCATCGTTAGTGCGTTTCGCATTGGTGCGGCGCTCGTAGTGCGCTTTCACTTATTAGACCGCAAGATATGCATTTCGTGTATTCCGAATGACGATTTTAACAACCTTTAAACCATACGCTGATGTTGCGCGCGCCTATATGACTGTTCTCCGAAAAAAAATTCGTACCTTTGCACTGCTAAAAGCACACGTACGCGAACATTATAATCATCATTAATAATCAACGCATTATGAAAATCGAAAAAATCATCGGTCGTGAAGTACTCGACAGCCGTGGCAATCCCACCGTCGAGGTTGATGTAATCCTCGAATCCGGCGCACGCGGACGCGCCTCCGTACCCTCAGGCGCCTCCACCGGCGTTAACGAAGCTCTCGAGCTGCGCGACGGCGACAAAAATCGATATATGGGCAAAGGTGTCCTCAAAGCCGTGGCCAATGTCAACGGCCCTATCGCCGAAGCTCTCGTAGGTATGTCTGCTCTTGACCAAGTCAAGATTGACGAAACTATGATAGCTCTCGACGGCACCGAAACCAAGAGCAAACTCGGCGCTAACGCCATCCTCGGCGTCAGCCTTGCTGTGGCCAAGGCCGCAGCCGACTATCTCGACCTGCCTCTGTACAAGTACATTGGCGGCTGCAACACCTATGCACTGCCCGTGCCCATGATGAATATCATCAACGGCGGCGCACACTCCGATGCCCCCATCTGCTTCCAGGAATTCATGATTCGTCCTATCGGCGCATGCTGCTTCCGCGAAGGCATCCGCATGGGCACCGAAGTGTTCCACAACCTCAAAAAAGTCCTCAAAGACCGTGGCCTGAGCACCGCAGTAGGTGACGAAGGCGGTTTTGCTCCCACACTTGACGGTACCGAAGACGCCCTCAACGTCATCATCAAGGCCATCGAATTGGCCGGATATGTACCTGGAAAGGATGTTACCATCGGCCTCGACTGCGCTTCCTCCGAGTTCTACAAGGACGGCGTATATGACTATACTTGGAAACAGGGCGCAGACGCTCCCAAGTACAACAGCGCCGAGCAAGCTCAGTTCCTGAAGAGCCTTATCGAGAAATATCCTATCGATTCCATCGAAGACGGCATGGCCGAAAACGACTGGGAAGGCTGGAAGGTTCTCACCGACCTCATCGGTGACCGTTGCCAGCTCGTAGGCGACGACCTCTTTGTAACCAATGTTAAGTACCTCAAGAAAGGTATCGAACTGGGTTGCGCCAACTCCATCCTTGTCAAGGTTAACCAAATCGGCTCGCTCACCGAGACCCTTCGTGCCGTTGAATTGGCACAGCGCAACGGTTACACCGCAGTGATTTCGCACCGCTCGGGCGAAACCGAAGATGCCACCATCGCCGACATCGCCGTGGCTACCAATGCCGGACAAATCAAGACCGGATCGGCCAGCCGCTCCGACCGTATGGCCAAGTACAACCAGCTGCTCCGCATCCAGGAGGAACTCGGATCGGATGCCGCTTACGGTTACGGCAAAAAGACCAAGATGCCCCAGGCCTAAAATCGCAACGCAGCTCGCAATAGCGAGCGTAGACTGAAAATACGACGCCCCCCGAAGCCGTAATACACGGTTTTTGGGGGCGTCTTTTTTTCCGCTGACGACTTATTTTTTTCCGCTGAGATGATGTTTTGAGGTATATTTTTTGCAGGACAAAAAACATACCTTTTGAGGATGCGCGTATAACGACGAAACTGTTTACCTTTATCCGTGATTTATATGCTTCATAATGTCTGAATAGGACTATGGCGCCTATACGCTATTGCCGACCGAAATCGGATTACGACCAATCCTTACGCAAAATATACGAACAAACATAATACCATAGACATGATCCATTCATCATCAAGTGAAGACAGACGACAGATGTTGCCGACGAAGGCAATTATGGTTGTCGCATTATGTATTTATGCCGTTATTCCGGCATTAGCCGAGCGCTTTGTCTTGGACGGTGTCGGATACACAGTGACGAGTGCGGTACAAAAGACCGTTCGCGTAGACAGTATCGGACTGCCCGGACAAACGTCAGGTCAGGATACAATTCGAATACTCATACCCGAAAAAGTAGTGAATGCCGATACCGAGTACGCTGTGAACGAGGTAGGCAGCGAAGGGCAGACCGAATTGATAAAAGTCGGATATACGAGCAAGCCGTTTATCATTCAGTTTCCGTCATCGTTGACAAGACTCCACAAAGGGACGTTGACTCACCCCAATGCGTGCTTGGTGTTTTCGCCGATGCAAGCGGTGTTCCCCGGCGAAATGTTCAGGGACTGCACCATATACTCGCTGGCGCTTCCGGAGGGTATGACTGAAATTTCCAACAACTTTGCTCGCAACTGCCGCATTTACGGCGAGGTGAGACTGCCCTCCACAATGCGACGTATAGGTGACTATGCCTTTGCGGGAGACAAATTCTACGAATCCAAGGACTTCGAGTACTCAAACCGTATAAAATTTGTGTTTAACTATGGATTGCAAAGCATAGGCTACAAAGCTTTTTTCTATTGCAATCCTATCACCGTACGTCGTGACAACAATGACTCCAATACCTTGGTGCTTCCCGGGACTTTGACCTCTGTCGGCGAAAGCGCCTTCGAGCGTATGGACTATATGATGACCGTCGAATTGCCGGCGTCGCTTAAAGTGGTGCCTAAGAGGATGTTGGCGTGTTGCACCTATCTGCGCAATATCGTGATACCTGAAGGCATCGAGCGTATCGAATCCGAGGCGTTGAGCGACAATGGCGGCGAGGTTTACAAATGGCCATACGGTTACAGCCATTACGGCACATATCATTTTGTGCTGCCTTCGACAATCAAATACGTGGGTAAGAACGCTTTCAATAATCCCTGCCAGCTGATTTCCATAGTGAGCTATGCGCCGGTACCGCCGGTCACGTCCGGCACACTTGCAGACAAGATAGCCCGGGATGTGGTGCTGCAAGTACCGCGCAATGCCTATACGCGCTATCGGAGCGATGCTAATTGGGGCCGCTTCCTCACCGAAGCGCTGGATGACGGGTATTGCACCGTATCCGTGCGCCAAAACATTAAAGAAGGCGGGACGGTCAGCCATTTGACGCAGATACGCATAGGGTCGACAGCCACCGTAAAGGCACAAGCCGCTCAAGGCTATACCTTTAAGGGGTGGGAACGCAACGGCGCCATCGTGGCCACCACGCCCGAATACAATATTACCGGTGTATATGACAGCCAGACAGTTACCGCAATATTTGCCCCTGTCGACGGCTCGTCTGACCGCCCGGATGATTATTACTCGACACTCTATTATACTCCCGGGTCGTCCGGTTCGCTGCCGATAGGCGGTATTGCATTGCGACATGGCGTGGACCGTGCCTCCGAATGGGATTTTGACTTTACCGAGGTCAAGGACGGACGCTACGGCGTCAAGGCATACTTCCGGCACGCCGATGCAAAGACATATCCGGACACCGTTGCCTCGACATTCTCCGGCGAGAATTATACATATTTAGTGGCTGATGACGGTCGAGATTCATATCGGCCCTATCTCAGCCAAAGCATAGTGCAAGACCCTGTTAACTTCCCACTGACGGCGGTCTATGATGCTTCCGGCGAGTTGCAGCCTTCGTGCCGATATGTGATGGAAATCCCGATTCGGCACAAGACTTCCGGCGAAAAAGCAGTAATGACTTACACTGTCGATGTTTATATGCCCGGCACGAAAGATCCGGAGCTTGAACGCGACTTCTACGGCCAAGAGTCGTTGATTGTGTACAAAGGCGGGTATTATCTTAACGTGAAGGCCGGCAGCCTTGACCGTGCCAACGGCTTTGATGTCGAACTGGTTGTGGACAGGTACAATATACAACACAAGCAGTGGAGCAATGTACATCGGTACAAGTACAACTACAAGGCCGGCGAATGTCCCGTGCCGGAAGACGATGGCAGCTACACGCATGAGGGTGGAACGCTCGGCATAGACATCGATACACGCTATGCCGTGGCAATGTTCCAAAGCGAGGGGACAATCAGCAGCGGAAGCAACTATCGCTTCACCATCCGCGCCCGCAACTACAACGCCGACGGCACACCGCGTCCGTGGGTCGAGCAAAGCGTAGGACGTAGCGGTAGAGATGAATCTATCAAACAGCTCTTAGGCAGCATAGTAGTATACAAGCTCAACAACAACGAGAATTATCAAAGTTCGACTATCGCCAAGTCCACGCCGCTTAACGGCAGTACGGTAGACTTCGACAATGGCTGGGCTGTATCCATGTATAAGGACTTTTACAACGCCTGCGCCACCAAAAACCGGAACAAGGTGCGTGAATACTACAACCGCGGCATATACCAGGCCGACCTTGACGAGCTGCTGTACAATTCATATCTCATGGAGGTAAACATCAAAAATTTCCCGGAGCGCTGGGGCAAGTGCCAAGTGCTTGTCGAGAAAAAGAAGTCGGACAGCGGTACGACGTCGGAGGTGCGTGCCGGCAGCCGATATGATTATGACGTGGCCAAGGAAATACGCTTCAATCACGGCTCCACCCGATTGGCATTCCCGTCTGACGGCAAACTCCATCGTTGGGCCTTGTACTGGCCGGACATAGACTTGCTGCGCGAATACACTTTTACGGACAAGAATGACGAAACCGAAAACATGTACTGCATCAATATGACGTTCAAAGGTGCCGGTTTGGCCGACATCGAGGATATATTGATGGTCTACGAAACAAAGACCGGGGAGGTCAAGCGTCAGACATTCGGCAGCGATGAATGGTATAGTAGCAATATTTTCTCCGATGTTGACGGCGTTCAGTTTGCCAGGAATCAGTCGGCTTTGATACTTACCGAACCGGATGGCATCAAGCGCGTGATTGCAGTGACTGATACCGTGCCTGACGGAACGGCTCATAAGGTGCTTATACCCGGCAGCCTCAACGTTGTGCGCAGCGTTCATTCGTACTCCGATTCCAATAGTCCGATAATGGTCGATGTGGCCAAGGACGGAGCGCCCCGAGAGCGAAATCTTGTCTGTCTCACCGGCGTCACTGATTTGTATGTACGCCTCGTAGATGCTTCTACCGGCAAGACGATAACCTCCGGCATCACTTACTGGGCCGGCGATAGCGATACCAAGCATAATACGCCGCAGATGGTGAATGGTATGGCCAAAATCAGTGTAGTCAGGGCCATATACGGGGGAGTCTATTCACAGTATGCGTTTTTTGCCGACGGATATGTGCCGCAGATACTCTACGGCACACCCGAAATACAGGGCCAGACCGCATATATCGGAGGCTATACGGCCAAATATGAGGGTGATGACCTGGTGCTGACACTTCCGATGCGCCGTCGCGTCGGCAAACGTCCTTTCGATGTCGTCGCCGTACGTTACCGCACGCCCGGTGTCAATGGTGTCGACGCCGAAGACCCCGGATGGCAGGATGTAGTCTACAACGGACCGTCGACACGTATTGCATACGAGGGCGGATACAGACCTAAGGGGCTGAATACGATGGCAATCACCATTGTATACTATAACGACTATACAATCTCGGAAAGCCGCAAAAATCCCGAGAAAGACAAGTGGAAAGGTGATACCGGAGCGTTGTCTTCCATAACGCTTAAAGCTCTTACGGGCAAGTATGACGGCACAGCCAACGAGGTTACTTTCCCATTGGTCACCAAATATCTGTCCGGCATCATGGCGCCGCGATACGATATTGTCGGCTTTGGACTTGTCGAAGACAAAGACTTGGGCTACAACGGCGTAGGGTGTCATTACTACAAGTATAGACGCTATCCGCAATGCAAGTATATGTTTGCCACCTACGAGGGCATACCCGGAAGTCTGGTCAATAATGAGCGCGAAAGTATGGTGACCATAGCCCTCAAGAGCCGTGACCGTATTGACTTGTGCCGCTTCAAGAACCTGACGGAGAATGCAATGTATATGGCTGACGGCCTGGAATATGACACGCCTATAGGCGAAGAAAGAGTGTCCGAAATGTCCGCCAAGGAAGACCTCGGCAAGGAGTTCCAGCAGACTTTTGCCGATTTTGACGTCGAATTGCCGACAGACAATTTCCTGTCTTTCAATATCGGAGTGCAGAAGATAGGTCGCGACTACGTCATTCGTGGAGCAATGTCTTATAATATATTGCCCGGCGGCACCATGTCGGATATGCTTGACAAGGTGGGATTTGCCAATGATATGGACGGTGTGTTCTACGAGCTGCAACGAACCGTTACTCGCGATGATCACGAGCGCTCGATACACGAAAATGCTTTCAACAATTCGGGCGCCTTTGTGGGCGTGCGCGGATGGCTCGACGGGCGTTTTGTGCGCACCGAATCGGGACACTTTGTTCCGCGCCCCGGCGGTATAGGTCTCAAAGTCGAGGCTTCGGGTACTGTGCAAAGCAAGTTGTGGACGCCGTTCTTCTGCGTCGGCTCTGCTCTCGAAGGCGAGGTGAGCACGGCAGTGTCTCTGGCCTATCCCGAGGAACACGACTTGCAATGGGCCGTGAGCAGTGACGACAAGTTCAAGATGGACCTGGTGCAGCAGACCACCGTGGGTCTCACCACTTCGTTCATGGTGCAGGCCGGCGTAGACCTTTATATAGCCAAGGCTGTATGTGGCGTCATAGGCAGCCTCGGCGGCTCCTTTGACTCGGAAGTCCGCTACAAACCATATCTGCGACATGCTCACGAAATTTACGATGACTCGTCCGATCCGGACAAGCCGGAGAAGAAGCCCGAGTTCTACCTCTACAACGGCAGTCGTATGTCTTTGAGCGGTTCGCTCGAAGCGTATGCCGAGGTCAAGTTCTTATGGTGGAAAAATCGCCAGTCGTATACGCTATTCTCCTTTGATAAGAAGTGGTACGACCCGGATGATGCTTCCAACCCGCTGTGGCAACGCGATAATGGTGGAAATAGTAGCACCGGTCTACGTCTGCTCAACTCGGACTATCGCCCGTTGAAGCTCGATGCCGATGCGCTCAAAACTGCATCATCGATTGTCTCAAATGTAGATACTTATGCCGGTCCGCGCTACATTTTCGACGGTAAGGATATGACTTTCTTCCGCCTTAATGCTCAGGATATGAAAGCAAGCACGGTGGAAACGGTGGGAGGTGGTGTCTTGACCGCTACTGACGGCAAGCCTCTGATGAGCGCCGATGCTGCTTCTGCCGGCTCAAAGGGCATTATTGTCATGGAAACGTCTACGGCACCCTCCGACAAGATTTTTGACGTCAATGACGCCCCGAAATATGTAGGCGTCAAGGCTTCGGTCTACAATGGCGGGACTTGGAGCGAGCCGTTGCTGCTGTCCTCGGCCAACGACGCCAACTATACACCACGTGCGGCCGTTAACGCCTCCGGGCAGGGTCTGGTGATTTGGAAGGGCGGCGAATATGTGCCCTCGTATGTCAATTCGGACGATAGAGGCAGCACCGGCGGCACCGTCAGCGGCGCATTGTACGGCGCTTCGTATGACGGCGTCAAGTGGTCGGCCGAAAAGGCGATGACAATGATGGACAACGACCATCCCATAGCCGATTACGCCGTAGCAATGGGACAGGACGGGACGGCTTTTGCATTGCTGTCTGTTATGCGTACCGAAAGGGAAATCAATCGCATAGGCAACGAATTGGATAATTCGTTCTTGGCCACTCTGGTATACAAGGACGGAGAACCATCGTATACGATGCATACGGATTGCAGCGGCTCGCGTCCGCAGATTGTCTCCTGCTCGGCGGGCGTATTTGCCGCAGCTACGGATATTGACCAAAACGGCAATGCCGACATTCGCCTTTACAATGTCGTCGGGGACGGCTCGTTGCAAGACCTTGGCTTCCTCGGACTGGGACAGCGTAGTGTCCTCGACTATCGACTCATAGCTTCGGACAACGCCGATGCGCCGCTGGCTGTCGTATGGAAAGAGGTACGTAAACATATCACGGACCAAAATTCCGGAGCGTTCGAGGCTAAGACGCAGGTATATACCGCGCTGATACGCGGTGCCGCCGATGCTGCCGCCGGCGATGGTATGGTATACCTCTCGGCTTCTCGTCTGATTACCGAAGCCCCGGCAGGACTTGATATAGCCGGATTTGACGGATATATTAATGCCGACGGCGGAGTCACCGCAGCCGTCACGTTGTTCGATGTAGCCACCGGCGGCGCCAATATCGTCGAGAACTCGGCGGCATTCGACAATGTCGTTTCGATTGAACGTGCCGGCATCGACACGGCTGTCGAAAAGAACAAGGACTTCGGGTACTTTGTCACTGTATATAATAACGGACGCGATGCCATTGATTATATTGACATTAAACTCGGAGACGAAGGCGTCAAACGTACGATTTCGACCAGCCTTTTCCCCGGCAATAGCGTGGATCTTTCGGACATGGTGCTGTATACTGCTGACCTTGAGAAGGGATTGGTGCCTTACATCACTCCGCATTTCACTTCCAATCCTGCGGTAGAGCGCCCATACAAGGTTGCGGCTTCAAAAACAGCTCGCGCACCGCGTCATCGCTCGCCGGTGAGCACACCCGAGACGCCGATTACGTTGAATGCCGTGGATATGGTCGTGTCGCCGCTGAGTGTACGCGTACTTGGAGATGACAAGGATTTTGAACCCGGAGAAATCGGCGAGTGCGAAGATGCCGGCGAGATACCCGAATTGGATAAAACCGAGGAGGACGGATTTACAAACGTGCTGTTTGCCGTTAGCAACAATTCGCCGGTAGCGCTTGGCAGTGGATACAATACTAATGTGGCGCTCTATTTGGATCCCAACGGAACAGCTCCGTATAAATATGCCCACGAGGTCAATCTTGCCGCATCCGACTTTGACCGTGATAGCGGTATGGCTGTGGCACGTTTCGATATTGGCGCTGTGCCTGAGGATATTATGGTGTATGCAGTGGCTGTTACCACTGATGCTATGGGTAATGTTGTTCCCGACCAAAACTACCGAGACAACGCCGTCGAAGTATTCTTGTATAAGAATGATATTACGACCATTCCCGATGGGGTGGATGACATCACAAAAGATGAAGATGTCGCTGATGCCGGTTTTGTCGTTGCTAATGACGGTGATGCTGTCGTTGTCAGCAACCTGACTCCCGGCTCGACGCTGCGTGTCTATGGTATCAACGGCGTGCTTTACAATCTGTTCAGCGTGCCCGAGAACTGCTCCGAGCACCGCATCACACTCCCGGCACAGGGCGTGTACATCTTCACCGACACTGCTAAGACGGTGAAATTCCGCCACTAATATCGTTGGGCGTCGGTGCTAAAGCGCCGGCGCCCACGTTTAACGGATGCAGACATGCGTGCTTAATGCACAGATGGTCAATATTTTATTGATTAATCGCGCTCCGTTCCTAAAAGAAAAGCTCCTGTCACATGTGTTTTGTGGCAGGAGCTTTTCTTATCTGTCAGTTGTGTCGTCCGGGAAAGTGTGTAGCGGTCTTTATGGCGTGATTGGTGGAGAGATTAGAGGAGGGATGGCGGCGTAGGATAGCGGTAAGCGTCACTCGCGAAGGCGGAGGACGCGGACGCCGGTCCAGTATCTGTTGCGCTGGACAAAGCGGTCGAGCGTTTCGTCGCTCACCACGACCTTGCCCAGGGTGCTGGAAGCGTGCAGTACGTGCCATTTGCCGTCATCGCCGCGCGTCAGTAGGCCCAGGTGGGTTACATCGAGGTCTTTGAGCGTCGATGTAAAGCACAAGATATCGCCCTCACGCAACTGAGCTTGCACGTTCTTGTCACCTAAGGACCTGGCTTTCAGGTAGCCGTAGCGATGGTTGCGGTAGCCGTCCTCGACATCGCGTATGCGCTCGTAAGTGACACTGTCGGCCAGCATCGCATATTTGTCGCGATGCGCGGACATAAAGTCGATGGTCTTGACCTCGTATTTGACGCCTGCATCCATGCGGCGGACGGCGTCTTCGATGATACCTATGGCGGTATTGTCCATAACCCAGTCGCAGATGTAGTGCAGGCGACTTGTGTATCCGTCCATTAAGCCATGACGATAGCGGATTTTTTCGAGGTTGTACATTGCATCGCGCCACCCCGAACGTCCTTCGCCGATGGTGTAAGCCATAGCCATAGCCATTTCGACAAAGGTTGTGCAGTCGAGTGCGCCAAGATTGATAGTCAGCATTTCGCCGGCCGATCCGTCAGAGGCTCGATGCGAAAAAGCGTATGCCGTGTCGCACTCCAATGTATGCGCTACGTATGGAGTGCCGATAAGGCTGCGCCCGATATCCGAGAGAAGCATCCCGGGCGTGTATTTGGTGGCCGAAAGCATTTCACGCCTCGACGCATTTTTCATAATCTCCACCATTAGCGTCGTATCGCGTTCCTCGTTGCCGAAGCGGATATGCCCCCAATTGATAGCCGATGCATTGAGGCCGGCGGTCGCTATCGCCAGTACGCTCATTATTATATATAGGATGCTATGTCGTCTCATCGTCTGTCGTTATTATTCTTTGGTCGAAAAGGGTGTATGCATGCCGAAAAGGGTGTATGGACGGCCTTGGCCGTGCCGTAATAGATAGGATAGGGGACCGCAATGGTCATCTTCCACCTTCGGGAGACATTGTAATGCGGCCTTTCCTGATGTTTTTGCAAAGGTAGCTATTTTTCGGCATATTTTCCGAGACCTTTTGATCCCTTCAAATCCGGGTTCTCCGACTGGCTGCCATAATTCACATTACTCTCATTATTCACATTATTCCTATTATTCCCATATTATTCCCATGCTCCCATTATTCCCATATTCTTACAAAATTTTTTTTGATGGGCTATATAGTGGAGTGATAGCGTCTTGGGTGTCTGAGGCACGGTATTTCCGGAAAAGCCGTCGAAAAAAAGTGTAGATTCTTAAACGAAGTGCAAAAACATTAGCCTCTCACTACGGGGCTAGCC